>Ga0334890_1002933_pt1 | contig 18358 bp, 16 predicted proteins | sample GraSluR1_MG_3_FD_207220 | JGI IMG/M metagenome (GOLD analysis project Ga0334890, IMG submission 207220) | Sludge microbial communities from methane-producing bioreactor in Wageningen University, Netherlands - Granular Sludge_31_08-R1 | ecosystem: Engineered > Bioreactor > Anaerobic >... | reverse complement strand
CATCAATATTTTCTGCTTGAAGCAATCCGTTGGCAATGGGTAACAATGATCCTTTGAACCCAATGGGCTCATCAAATTCACTATATTCTAACTTGCTTTCTTTAATGTCAAACTCATCGAAGAGTTCACGAAGTTCCATGAATGTTAACACTGAATCAATTTTTCCTGTACCCTCAAAAAGTTTTGCTTCTTCCTTGTTCTGAATACAGGGTCCTATGTAAACAACTTTTGTGTCATTTCCATATTCTTTATGTATAACCTTTGCAGTTGATATCATTGGAGATACAATAGGAGCAAGGTTGTTTAAAAGTTCTGGATGATATTTTTCAATAAGGGATACAATAACTGGACAAATGGTTGAAATAAAATATTTACCCTTAAATGCATCGAAAAGTTTTTTGTACTCCTTTGCAACAAGATCAACGCCAAAAGTTACCTCACATACATATGTAAAGCCAAGGGCTTTAATCATTTGAACAAACTTACGATAGTCGGTAATATCAACAAACTCGCCTGATATTGAAGGAGCTACAATGGCTGCAATCTTTCTACCTTGTTTTAGAATTTCCTTAACCTCATCCTTCGAAGAGCGATAGGTAACTGCATTAACAGGGCAAATGGTTAGGCAACTACCGCAGCCTATGCAGCGATCGGGTAGAATAACTGCATAGTTCTTTTCAGCTTTCACCTCAATGGCTTTAACTGGGCAAACCCTAACGCATGCAAAGCAGTTGATGCATTTTTCCTCGCTTATGCTAAAAAGTTGTGGCATTACATGGACATTAAAGGGTTAATCTTCGAATGTATTTCTAAGGATTTCAAGTGCTTTTAAATCATCAACTTCTGTGTATAATTTGTCCTTAATCTTTAGGATAGGTCCCAGAGCGCAATTCCCAAAGCAATGTCCTCCATGAAAATGTACTTTATCCTGTAGATTATTTTCTTTGATATAGCTTGATATCTGCTTAATGGTGTTCTTATTCCCTCGCGCAAAGCATGAACTCCCAAGGCATATAACAATCTCAACTTTCAGGTTCATCTTTTTCGATCGTTACTTTTTTCACAGTCAAAGGTAAGGTTTTTTAGAATATCCCAAACACCAAGATTTCGATGATTTTTTTACTTTTTTAGAATTAGAGCGAATATCATCATTAGATAGGCTCAATTACCAATTTGAAATAACTGTTAAGTCGCATTATTAATCAATTCCCTGTAATTTGGAATTAATTCAAATAGAAAAATCGGCATTGTTAATTTTAAATGATTTAGTATATTGTAATCATAATTAAATCGCAATAGATTTATTAATTAATTGAATAACAGTTAATTATATTGTTATTCAAAAAACAGTGTTAATTTCGTTCGTAAGAAATTGGAGATATTAGGTTATGAATAGTGATCTTCGACAACTTTTGCAGAAGCATAGCCATGATCAGCCAGAGAGTCTGATTCCCATCCTTCAGGAAATACAGGAAGAATTGGGGTATCTTACAGAGGAAGCCATTGATATGGTGGGTAAGCTCTTAAAATTGCCATCGAGTAAAATATATGGTTTGGCAACCTTTTACAATCAGTTTCGGTTTCAACCCAAAGGGAAGTATCATATTCAAGTTTGTCATGGCACTTCATGTCATATGTTTGGGGCTGAGTCAATTGTCGAGATTATTCAAAAGCAGCTAAAAGTTAAACCTGAGCAAACCAGCCGAAATGGTAAGTTTAGCCTTGAGGTAATCCCCTGCATGGGTGGCTGCGCTCTATCGCCAGTTATAACAGTAAATGGAAAGTGTCACAGCAAGATGACTTTAGATAATTTGAAGGATCTGCTCAACGAGTTAATTGAGAATGATTAAATAGTATCAGAAAGTTTGGCAGGATTACTTATCATTAAGAATGAAAAAGGAAGAAATTCAAAATAGCACCCAGTTGCTCATGCAGCAACTTCTTTCCAACGGGAGAAAGGATGGCTCTAAGAAATTTGAAGAGATTCTTCCTTCGCTCAAGAGGGAGAGAATTAATACTCCCATAGTTTATATCGGCATAACCGATTCATCAATCGTTGCAGGTGCAATGGAAACGCTTCAGGCTATACAAAAATATATATCTGAAAGAGAAGTAGATATAAGTGTAGTCGAAGTGGGAAGCCTCGGTCTTTGCAGCCTCGAGCCCATTATTGATGTACAAATTCCGGGAAGAACCAGGGTGGCGTTTCAACGAGTAACCTCAGATCAGGTAGCCGATATTCTTGATGGCGTTCTTAATAGCTATTTACCCACCGAACAGGTGCTGGGGCAGTACCGAAACCCTATTCACCAGCCGTGGCTTGGTGTACCCTATATAGATGAAATTTCATTCTTTAAATTTCAGCATAGGGCTTTGTTGAAAAACTGCGGAATAATCTGCCCGGATAACATTGACGATTACTTGGCGATTGGAGGGTACAACTCATTCACACAGTCCATTAGGAATTTTACTCACGAAGAAATATGCGATATTATTGAGAAGAGTGGCCTTAGGGGGCGTGGGGGAGGAGGCTTTCCAACTGGACAGAAGTGGAAAATGGCGCTAAAATTACCAGCAGACCAGAAAATTTTTATTTGCAATGCCGATGAGAGCGATCCGGGTGCTTTTATGGAAAGATTACTGGCGGAGAGCAACCCACATCTGATTATCGAAGGAATAGCTATTGGTGCATATGCCATTGGTTCAGGTAAAGCCATTATATACACTAGGAATCGTTATTCTTTGGTTGTAAAACGATTCGAAATTGCTTTAAAGCAAGCTTACCAAGCAGGTCTATTGGGGCACAATATTTTAGATAGTGGGTTCAATCTTGAGATTGAAATACGCAAAGGACCAGGAGCTTACGTATGCGGAGAGGAGACTGCGCTGATTCAGAGCCTCGAAGGGAAAAGGGGTATGCCTACCCAGAAACCTCCGTATCCCGCTTCAAATGGGTTATTTCGGAAACCCACAGTGGTAAACAATGTGGAGACCATTGCAAATATTCCATTGATTCTGAAGAGGGGGCACAATTGGTTTTCCTCAATCGGAACAGAAAAATCAAGAGGAACAAAACTCTTCTCCATTAGTGGAAAGGTAAATCAAACCTGTGTGGTTGAAGTTCCTCTTGGGGTTTCCCTGGCTAAAATTGTTGAACTTGCCGGAGGAGTGCCCAAGGGAAAAAAGTTAAAGGCAGTTCATATTGGAGGTCCATCGGGTGGATGCATAACCCCAGAAAACCTTAATGTGCCAATCGATTATGAAACGTTGAAGGAGAAAGGTTTAACCATGGGATCAGGAGGAGTAAATGTATTCGATGATTCGGTTTGCATAGTGGATATGGTGAAGTATTTCATGGGTTTTATTCAGAATGAGAGTTGCGGCAAATGCATCCCATGTAGGGAAGGTTCAAGGCGTATGCTTGAAATTCTGGGTAGTATCTCCCGTCGCCCCATCACCGAAAATGAGCACGATACCCTTGAACGCTTTAAAGGGGTTATTCAGCTCGAGGGATTGGCAAAGGTTATGAGCGACACCTCGCTTTGTGGATTGGGTAAAACTGCACCAAATCCTCTGTTTAATGCCCTTAAGCATTTCAGGCAGGAGTTTGAAGAGCATATATATGACAGGAAGTGTGCTGCTGGGGTGTGTAAGAACCTACGAACGTACTATATCGATGTAGAAAAATGTACTGGCTGTACGCTTTGCGAAAAGAAATGCCCCACCAACGCAATATATGGCACACCCCGTTCTCCATATTTTATTATTGAGGAGAAGTGCATTGGCTGTGGAATTTGCGATGAGGTATGTAAGTTTTCAGCAGTATTCTTTAAATAATGAACCCTTACCATGCAATTCGATATTGTTGTAAATAATAGGGCAATACTGGCCAAAAAGGGCGAAACCATCCTGGATTCACTTAACAGGAGCGGTATAAGAGTGCCTACCCTTTGTAATATGAAAGGGCTGCACCCCACTGGTGCTTGTCGGATTTGCGTGGTGGAAGTGGAGGGAAGCGAAAATCTTGTTCCCGCTTGCTCCCACCCGGTAGAAAAAGGGATGAGAGTTTTCACTCACTCGCCCAGAGTATTAAAAGCAAGAAAAACGCTTGTTGAATTGCTCCTAAGTAACCACCCTGACGATTGCTTATACTGCGAAAGGAACGGGAATTGCGAACTTCAAGAATTGACAATTGAACTCAATATTCGTGAACGCAGAATGCCTGGTTCGAAAAGTAAGCAGAAACTCGATATATCAAGCCCAAGCCTTGTTCGTGATCCTGCAAAGTGTATTCTTTGCGGACGATGCGTGCGCATTTGTGATGAAATCCAGTCGGTATCTGCCCTTGAGTTTATCAATCGGGGTAGCCAAACCGTTGTTGGAGTATCGATGAATAGAACAATCAACAAATCGAGTTGTATTAACTGCGGACAATGCGTTTTGGTATGCCCAACAGCCGCCCTCAGGGAGCGCTCTGATATAGAGAAAGTCCTTGATGCGCTTAACAACAAAGCGTTAAGTGTGGCGGTACAGTTCGATTCAGCAATCTCCGTTTCAGTTTCTCAGGAATTTGGGTTTAAAGTAGGAAAGGATATCAATGGGTTGATTGTTGCTGCTCTTAAAAAAATTGGGTTTGACTACGTCTTCGACTCATCGTTTGCCGCTGATTTAATGATCGTTGAAATGGCCAATGAGTTGAAGAGACGAATCGATTCGGGAATTAACCTACCCATGATTTCCAGCAACTGCCCTGCTTGGGTTACCTTCGTCAGAAAGTTTTACCCCCATTTAACTCCTATGCTTTCATCCTGTAAATCGCCACAGCTAATAATGGGAGCCCTAATAAAATCGTTCTTCGCCGAAGACCAAAAGATTAATCCAAAATCCATTTTCTCAGTTGCCCTTACATCCTGTTTGGCCCGAAAGGCTGAAATTCAGCAAATGGAAATGGTAAGTAAAGGCCTATCAGATGTTGATGCAGCACTTTCAGCCCGAGAACTGGTGCAATTAATTCGTCTTTATGGGATTGATTTGGCCAATATCACGCCCCAGCAACCCGATTCCCCGTTCAATGTTAGAAGCACAGCAGGTAAACTATTAACCAATGCGGGTGGCACTTCCGAGGCCTTGGTAAGAACCTTGCACCCCCTGATAACAGGTAAGGAGTTGACAAAGATGAAGTTGAATGATTTCCGATCTTTTGAAGGTACAGAAGAAGTTAACTTCAGCATAGGAAAAGTTGACCTGAAGGTAACTTTAAGTAACGGATTGACAGGGATAAACGAATTGGTTGTAAAAATTGAATTAAACACCAACCAAGTTCACTTTTTCGAGATTATGGCTTGCCCTGGAGGGTGCATCAATGGTGGAGGTCAACCCATAGGTTCTACCGATAAAGAAAACAAAATCAGGGCAAAAACAATCTACGATTCTGATGATTCCGAAGTATTAAAAGTATCGCATAATAATTCCAGAATTACTGAGATGTACAGTTCATACTTAAAAGAGCCCAGAAGTAATAAAGTAGAAAATTTACTCCAGGTAAATTATCATAAAAATAACCAGTTGCCTAAACGCTAAATTCTTGATTGATGGCTGTTTCAGATAATAAACTACCTCTAGTTTACACCGTTAAGGAGCTGTGTAGGGTTTGCTATACCTGTGTAAGAGAGTGCCCAGCAAAAGCAATTAAGATAATCAATGGACAGGCAGAGGTTATTAACGAAAGGTGTATTGGCTGTGGAAACTGTATTAAGGTTTGCAGCCAGGATGCGAAGGTATTTCTCCAAACACGCATGGATGTTAAGGCTCTGCTCCACTCAAACGATAAGGTTGCAGCCATTGTAGCTCCAAGTTTTCCAGCGGAATTCATTGAGATACCCGATTACAGACATTTTGTAGGCATGATGCGTGCGCTGGGCTTCGACTACGTTATGGAGGTGGGTTTTGGGGCAGATCTGGTTGCCCGTGAATATAAAAAGGTGCTGGAAAGCAAATCCAAGAGCGGGTACATCTCATCCGATTGCCCATCCATAGTAAATTATATCACTTACTACCATCCCGATCTGGTGAAAAATTTAGCACCAATTGTATCACCCATGGTGGCCATGGCACGGGTAATAAGGCGAACAATTGGAGATAAAGTAAAGATAGTTTTTGTTGGTCCGTGTATTGCCAAAAAGGCGGAATCGAATGAAGTGGACATCGGGCTTACTTTTCGGGAGCTCAGGGCCATGTTCGATTACGCCAAAATAACATCAAAAGATGTCGACCCCTCCGATTTCGATCCACCCAAAGCAGGTAAAGGGGCAGTTTTTCCAATTAGCCGCGGGCTTATTCAAACCGTAAATCTCCGTGATGATGCGCTGGAGGGAAATGTAATTGTTGCCGAAGGACGCAGAGGATTTCAGGAGGCAATAAAGGAATTTGAGGAAGGAAAGCTTGAGAATCAGCACCTCGAACTCCTTTGCTGTGAAGGTTGTATCATGGGACCGGGAATGTCACCTTTTGGGAAGCGATTTGAGCGTCGAACCTATATCAGTTCTTACGTGCAGAGAAAAATTACACCCGAAAAGGAGATTGAATGGAGGAAGGATTTCGATGATTTCAAGGATATTGATTTAACCCAATCCTTTCAGGCTAGCGATAGGAGATTGTCGCTACCTTCAAGCAAAGAGGTGGAGAAGGTATTGGCCTCCATGGGGAAATTCTCCCCTCGCGATCATCTTAATTGCGGAGCCTGTGGCTACGATACCTGTCAGGAGCATGCCGTTGCTATTGTTGAGGGTCTGGCCGAAGTGGAAATGTGTCTACCCTATACCATTGAAGAGCTGCACGAGTCTATAGAGGATTTGGCCGTTTCCAACGAAAAACTGGCCAAGGTTCAACAGGCTCTGAAGCACTCCGAAAAACTTGCGCACATGGGGCAGCTCTCAGCGGGAATTGCCCATGAACTCAATAATCCTCTTGGGGTGGTAATAATGTATAGCCACATTCTCCTCGAAGAAATGGATTCTGAGCACCCTTTGCGGACCGACCTCGAGTTAATATCAACTCAAGCTGAGCGATGCAAGAAAATTGTGGGAGGATTGCTCAATTTTGCCAGAAAAAACCAGGTTAGGGCAGAAGAAATTGAACTGAAAAAATTAGCAGAGAGCAGTATTTCTTCGGTAGTTGTACCCAAAAACATTCATACTGAAGTTATTTGCAAGGACGCCAACATAAAAGCGAACATCGATTATGAGCAGATGATGCAGGTGCTCACAAATCTTAATAAGAATGCCATTGAGGCGATGCCCCATGGAGGGAATCTTCAGGTTAGCGTTAGTGATATTGGAGATGATATAGTCTTTGAGATAAAGGATTCTGGTGTTGGAATCCCTGAAGAGAATATGGATAAACTATATACGCCATTCTTTACCACAAAGGGTTTAGGAAAGGGGACAGGTTTAGGTTTGGCTACAATTTATGGTATCGTAAAAATGCACAAGGGGAAAATTGAGGTCGAATCGAATGCCGATCCACAAAATGGACCAACGGGCACAAAGTTCAGAATCATTATTCCTAAGGATCTTAAAAGAAGGATTGAGGTGGATTGAAGAATAGCGTAAAGAATGAATTTTATACCAAAAAGTCCTGCTTAGCCTCCAAAAAACAGGAATGCTTGCTGGTTAATAATTGAAATAAACTGAATAATGATGGAGAATCAAACCACTATTCTACTGGTAGATGACGATGTGGATTACCTTTTCCAGACAAAACTGCATCTAGAGAAGTCGGGGTTTAAGGTTGTTACCGTTGATAGCCAGAAAGAGGTTGAGGAGTTGATACAAACCTTCAAGCCTGATCTAGCCATTTTCGACCTAATGATGGAGAAGGAGGATAGCGGATTTATTCTGTGTTACAGAATGAAGCGGAAATTTCCCGATGTGCCGATCATTTTGCTTACCGCTGTTTCGGCAGAAACAGGACTTGTGTTTGGCGTTAATTCGGAGGATGAAAGAAAATGGATTCGGGCCGATTTGTACCTTGAAAAGGGCATAGGTTACGATCAACTTTATAAACAAATTATCAAACTGTTAAAGCGGTAGAATGGAATCGTTAGATGTACTAGTAGTTGATGATGAATTGGGTATTCGAATGGGGATAGTTCGGATTCTCAAGAATTTTACGGTAAGCTATCCCTTTCTGGATGATGATATTCAGTACAATTTAGTTGAAGTGGCTACTGGAGAAAAAGCATTGAAAATAATCGAGAACAATCCACCTGCTATAATCCTTCTCGACAATAAACTTCCTGGAATACAGGGTGTTGAAGTTTTAGAGCATATCAATAAAAATCAGCTTGATATTCTTGTGATAATGATTACCTCCTACGCATCGCTCGATTTGGCGGTAAAAGCGACCAACATGGGCGCATTCGATTTTGTACCCAAACCATTCACGCCACAGGAGCTCAAAGCATCAATGGAGAATGTAACCAAGCACTACTTTCTGAAACGAATGACCAAGAAGCTGCACAAAGAGGGGAAACAGGTTCGTTTTCAGTTTCTGAATGTCCTTTCTCATGAGCTAAGATCTCCGCTGAACGACATCTACAATAACCTGAAAGTGCTTAAGGAGCACAGAGAAGATAGTAGCAAAGAGGATTACAATAGGATTATTGATGACTCCATGTCACGAATAAGAGCGATGAGGTCGCTTCTTGTTGACCTGCTCGATCTGACCAGAATAGAGTCAGGAAAGAACAATCGCGAGTTCAGAGAGATAGATCTTGGTCTGGTGGCAAAATCATCAATCGACACGATGATGCCCATGGCGATTCAACGCGGCGTAACCATAAAGTTCAATGAAAGTGCATCGGCTCCATACTTCTCCGATTCCGAGGAGATGGAAATTGTTTTCAACAATCTATTATCAAACGCAATTAAGTACAACATTGACGGTGGAAACGTTACCTGTAATATTGAAAGTGCTGTATCAGAGATTATTATTGAGGTTACCGATACGGGGATTGGCATTGCTAATGAGGATATCCCCAATCTCTTCCAGGAGTTTTCTAGGATCAGAAATACGATGACAAAGGACGTTTCTGGAAGCGGTTTAGGTCTTAGTATCGTTAAACGGATTGTCGATTTGTACAATGGTAGAATTGATGTGAGAAGTAAAATTGGGGAGGGAACAACTTTCGTTGTTTACCTTCCTGTTAGTAAAGCTGGAAAACAAAATATGCCCACAGAAATGTCGGGATAATCATTTTGCATAAAATTAGAATTGAGAGTTGAGCGCTGAGCTATGAGAGAGTGAGAGAACTAAGCACTAAAAACTAAAAAACTAAAAACTGAGAACTGAGAAAGAACCCTAAACCCAATCATCCAATCATTCCCTTCCCATGAAACTACCCGAAAAAACCGTAGAACGCCTGAGCGAGTACCGACGTACTCTACTGAGCTGCCTTTCAAAAGGGAAAACCCACATATACTCTCATGAATTGGCAGGATTACACAATATAACTGCGGTACAGGTACGCCGCGATCTGATGCTTATTGGTTACTCGAGCTATAAGAAACGGGGATACGATGCACAGAAACTTATCGAAGTTATTGGTAATCTGATAGATCATCCCAAGGGTTTGAATGTTGCCGTAATTGGTATGGGTAACCTTGGGCGAGCGATTACAACATATTTCACGGGTAAGCGTGCAAAGCTTAATGTAGTAGCAACTTTTGATGTGGATGCCAACAAGGTTGATAGAGTTATCTCTGGTGTTCGCTGCTATCACCTTCGCGATTTGAAAAGCATAATCGAGCAGAACAACATCACTATTGCCATCATATCATCTCCACCCGAAAGCGCAGTAAACGTTTCAGAGATGCTGGTGAGTGTGGGAATAATGGGAATACTCAATTTTACAACCACTCCGCTAACCGTTCCGCCATCTGTTTTCCTGGAAGAGTACGATATGATTACCTCAATTGAAAAGATTGCCTATTTTGTGAAGGGATTGGAAACGTGAAATTAATGATGAAATTTGGTGAATTTTTTTTAAATTTTTAAGATTCGTATTCATAAGTATACTATGATCTTAAACATAGCAATATGGAGCCTTTGTATTAGCATAAAGATAGAATTTTAACTAATTTTGCCCCTAGATATTTGAATACTAAATTAACAGACCTCAATGTCTGAGAGCAATGGAAAACCATTATCAAGGACTCAGGTAAAATATTCTAATCCAAAGGATTATTCTAATGGAAAAGAGACTCGGAGCAGTGCTTATCCTTGTTGAGAACAGGGAAAGCGTTCAGAAACTAAATCAGATATTAACCGCACATGCTGATATCATTATAGGTCGTCAGGGTATTCCTTTATTGAGTAAGGGAGTTAGTGTTATCTCTTTGATCCTTGAGGGTTCAACCGACCAGATTGGCTCCCTTACCGGACCCATAGGAAAACTGGATGGAGTGCAGGTTAAATCGTTGATGATGAAGGGTTCCCCTTTGTAGTTCCGGTTACTTTTCCCAATTATTATTGTAGAACTGTAAAGGAGAGTTATTTATGAAATTTACACCAGAGAAGTACCGCATTGCCGATGAGCCAATGAAACCCTTCATTGACCCCGCTGAAATCTGGGAATACATCAACAACGCTAAACCAAATAAGGCAAGGGTTCTTGAAATAATAGCAAAGGCAAAGGCTAAGAATAGGCTTAATCTTGAAGAAGTTGCAGTGCTTGTAAACACTACCGATCCTGATCTTGTAAAAGAAATTCTTCAGGGAGCAAGGGATTTGAAGGAAACCGTTTACGGAAATCGCATCGTACTTTTTGCACCCCTATACATCGGTAACTACTGTACCAATAACTGCAGCTACTGTGGATTTAGAACTTCCAATAAGGATGCGATACGTATGACCCTTGCAGACCAAGAAATTGTGAAGGAGGTGGAAGCCCTTGAGGATAATGGTCAGAAACGGTTAATTTTGGTTTACGGCGAGCATCCAAGGTATTCTCCGGAGTATATTGCACACACGGTTAAATTGGTTTACGGTGTAAAGAAAGGGAATGGTGAAATCCGAAGGGTGAATATAAATGCCGCACCATTCGACATTGAGGGTTTCCGAACGGTGAAAGAATCGGGCATTGGAACCTACCAGATTTTTCAGGAAACATACCATCCTGAGGCTTATTCCAAATACCATCTTGGGGGTAAGAAGTGCGATTACCACTGGCGGTTAACAGGTCTCGACAGGGCACAGGAGGCTGGGTTAGACGATGTGGGTATAGGCGCTCTTTTCGGATTGTACGATTGGCGCTTCGAGGTTCTATCGCTGGTTAGGCATACCAATCACCTTGAGGCATGCTACAATGTTGGGCCTCATACAATTTCCTTTCCCCGAATTCAGGCTGCTTCTTCAATAGATTCTCCTATGGAGTATAGAGTTTCCGATGATGATTTTGTAAATTTGGTTGCCATCCTTCGGCTGGCTGTACCTTACACCGGAATGATCCTTACTGCCCGCGAATCGGTTGAGGTAAGGAGAAAGGTGCTACAGTTTGGCGTTTCCCAAATCGATGGGGGCACAAAGTTGGAGCTTGGCACCTACTCAAACACCAATAATGAGGCGCAAAACCTTAACCGTGAGCAGTTTCTCATAAACGACAATCGATCATTGGGCGAAATAATTGACGAGTTAATAGAGAACAATTATATACCCTCTTTTTGTACAGCATGTTATAGACTTGGTAGAACCGGCGAACACTTTATGGAGTTTTCTGTTCTGGGTTTTATCAAGCGTTTTTGTACCCCCAATGCTTTGCTAACCCTAACAGAATATCTTGAGGATTATGCAACAGATGAATTTAGAGAAAAAGGATACGAATTAATCCATAGAACTTTAAACGACCTTAATGGTCAAGCGAACACCAACGAGATTAAAAATAGGATTGAAAGAATAAGGCAGGGTGAGAGGGACCTTTACTTTTAAATGTAAAATGAAGAAGTCGGAAGTTCGAAGACCGAAGACCCACACCTGAATGACTTAGTTGGGCTGGGTGACCGAATACTCAATCAATCAATCCCCCGAGGCTTCGGGGGTCGAAGAGCAACCAACCAATCAATTTTACGCTGAGCCTGTCGAAGTGCAATCAATCAATTCTCTACTCCCATGGACTGGGTTTATCAGCAAAATGCTTAATGGCATCGTAGGCAAGTTGGATTATTTTTACCATTTTATCGTAAGAGAGTTTTTCAGAGGTATCTGTGGGTTTATGGTAATCATCATGGAGACCAGTGGTTAATAAAAAGGATGGAATACCTTTTTCCATAAAATGGTAGTGATCAGATAGAGTGAAAAGGGTAATCTTTTCTAAGTCTTTTGTATCAACAGTCATTGTTGAATCGCTATTAAATGCATTAATAATTTTCACAAAACCATCCAATCGATTTTTACCTGAAACGAATAGGTTATTCCCATGTTTTAGCTGCTTACCCATTTTTCCAATCATATCAAAGTTGAGGACAGCAGTTATACTATCGATGTTGAATAGTGGGTTTAAGGAGTAAAATTCTGAACCAAAAAGACCAATTTCTTCGGCAGTGAAAGCAGCAAAAACTATATTTCGATGGGGTAAATATCCATTTTTCATATCATTGGTAAATAGTCGGGCAAGTTCAATAATTATGGATATTCCTGAAGCATTATCATCGGCTCCGGGAAACCAATTTCGCCCTTCAGGGGCAAGATGGTCTATATGGGCACAAACCAAAATGCTTTCCTGAGAACCTATACTTGAGGGAATATAAGAAATTACGTTCCGGGTAAAAATGGTGTCAACGTTATAAGATAGGTTAAAACAAACTTTTAATTCAGAAGGAATACTTTTTAAGGGTTTACCTTTTTCAAGGCTTTTGGCTAATTTCATTGGATTTTCGCCTAACATTCTGGCTGCCAACCTATCCGATATTAGCACTTGAGGAATGGGATTGTTAAGTTTGGAGAAGAAACGACTTGGGGAGGAGGGTTTTGATTGAATGATGCTGAATCTTCTAGAATTATGCTGCTCTTGCAAATGTTGTGATATGGACTCGAATTGCTTGGGATAATTGGGGTTAGCAACAATTATTAAGGAACAACCCTTTTCCATTGCATATTCGCTAACGCGCATGCCGGCAATTCTGAGGTTGTTGGCAAATATTAGAAGAGCTTTTCCATTAAGGTCAGGACTATCAATCTCATCAACTTCACCAAATCCCCCGAAAACAATCTCGAATTTTTTTGAAATTTTGGGATCGGTACCTAAGCATATAAAGTCATTGCCATAATCATAGGTACTACCCATAAAATTCATTGTCCGTCGTTGTGGAATTGTGGACAGAATGGCAAAAGGTTGGAAAAATGTTCTTTCGGGAATTGCTAAGTATGGATTAAGATCGAAACTTTGGAATATGGAATCGATGTAATTTGAAGCTTTTATATCATGTCCAGTTAGGCTACTGCGCCCCAATAATTTATGGGAGCTCAAATATTGAACGTGCTTTTCTAAATTGATCCGTATGCTATCTGATTGTTTTTGAAAACATAAAGGTGATTCTTGAGCAAGCAATAACTGCCCAAAACAAATCAGTAGCATCGTTGATGAAAGGAAAAGTATTTTATAGAAGGATTGCATTAAAAGAATCTAAACTGAATTATCAATTTATCGAAGTTACGATTTTGAATTGAAAAAAGAATAAAAGTGCATAAGAATTATACTTTTTTTGTATTTGTTGCATATACTTTTCAAATAATATCCATTTGATTATTCGTATTTTTTTAATAATTTTGATGCAATGAATTTGATAATTCGATGATTGTTAAGGAAATCCTATCATTATTAGCCAAAAACGTTTATCGCAACATTAAAAATCGCGATACTTACCATTTTTAGTTGACTTATTTCATAGTCAATCTTTTCGTATTAATTTTTTATTAGTTCAATTTTAAAAATAATTATATGGATTTACCATTTGCAGAATCGTATAAGATAAAGATGGTTGAAACCATTCGAAAGAGTACCCGTGCTGAGCGTGAAGAATGGATTAAACAAGCAAAGTATAATCTTTTCAACCTCAAGAGCGATCAGGTATTTATAGATTTATTAACAGACTCAGGCACAGGTGCCATGAGCGATCGTCAATGGAGTGCCCTTATGGTTGGCGATGAGAGCTATGCAGGCGCCTCTTCGTTTTACAACTTAAAGAATGCAATAAAGGAAATTTTAGGGTTCGAATACTTCATGCCAACTCATCAGGGTAGAGCAGCTGAGAATGTGTTGTTTTCGGTGCTAATAAAGGAAGGCGATTGTATTCCAGGCAACTCCCATTTCGATACCACTAAAGGGCATATCGAGTTTCGTAAGGCAAATGCTGTTGACCTTACAGTTGATATTGCAAACGATACACAGGCATTTCATCCTTTTAAGGGCAATGTTGACACTGAGAAGTTGGATAAGTATTTATCCCAAAATTCAGCAAAGGTTCCTTTTATCATAGTAACAGTAACAAATAATACAGCTGGAGGACAACCAGTTTCAATGCAGTGCCTTCGTGAGGTAAGGCAAGTTGCCAATAAGTATGGCAAACCTGTTCTTTTCGACTCTGCCAGATTTGCAGAGAATGCCTACTTTATTAAGACTCGCGAAAAGAGTTACGAAAAGAAAACCATTAAGGAAATTGTGAAGGAGATGTTCAGCTATGCTGATTTTATGACCATGAGCAGTAAAAAGGATGCCATTGTGAATATGGGTGGTTTTATTGCAATGAAATCGCAGGATATTTGGCGTCAATGCTCTACTTATAATATTATGTTCGAGGGATTTGTTACATATGGCGGTATGTCGGGTAGGGATATGAATGCACTTGCTGTAGGACTTGATGAAGGAACAGAGTTTGATTATTTGGAAACCCGAATAAAGCAGGTAGAATACCTTGGAAACAAGTTGAAGGAGTTTGGAGTTCCAATTCAGTCACCTCCTGGTGGTCATGCCATTTTTGTTGATGCTAATAAAATGCTCCCCAATATTCCAAAAGAACAATTTCGTGCTCAAACTCTTGCCATTGAATTATATCTAGAAGCAGGAGTTCGAGGTGTTGAGATCGGCACTTTGCTGGCTGATCGTGATCCAGTTACTCGCGAAAATCGGTTTCCTCGGTTAGAATTTCTTCGATTGGCCATTCCTCGTCGCACATACACCAACAACCACATGGATGTAATTGCTGTTGCTCTAAAGAATGTCTTTGATAGGAGGGATAATATAAATAAGGGTTTTAAGATACTGTGGGAGGCACCAATCATGAGACACTTTACAGTAGAGTTGGAAAGAGTTTAATATCCAGAAAATAGATTTTAAGGTTTTATACACGGGGCTGTCTTTAAAGGTGTTTTTCGCCACGAAGGCACGAAGGCTCAAAGATTCACTAAGCATTCTCTTTCGATTATTAGGTCTTTGTGTTTCTTAGTGTCTTTGAGTCTTGGTGGCAAAAAAAAAATATTCAGACTTTTGAGACATCCTCGTGTTTTTTGCTAAAACTATTTTAAAGGACTAATCTATCTTTTTTGAGTTTTATTTCCAATAGCTTACCTTTGCATAAAAGCTAAAATTGATGATAAAATCGATGACAGGTTTCGGCAAAGCCGAATTATTGGTAAAGGGTAAAAAATTAATTGCTGAGATAAAATCTCTAAATAGTAAGCAATTGGATATTTCTGCATTTAAGATTCCTTTACCTTACAGGGAAAAAGAACTAGAAATTAGAAACTTGGTTGCTCAGTCTATTCAGCGTGGGAAGGTAGATTTTTACATCAATATTGAAGAGGAAGAGGCAGGAACTGCGCTAACCATCAATAAAGATGTTTTTAAATCATACTACAATCAAATAAATGCCATTGCTCGTGAATTGGACATGCAAATTGAGAAAGAACCTGTTGTGCAAACTATTCTTAGACTTCCAGAAGTTTTTAACTCACAGAAAGAAGACATTACCCAGGAAGAGTGGGACGGATTATTTGATTGCATTACAAAGGCTCTGGACAGTTTAAATGATTTCAGATATCAGGAGGGTAAGGTGACAGAAAAAGATCTACTACATAAAGTTAAACTGATTAAAGAGTTACTTTATCAGATATCCTCTTTTGAGCCAGAGAGGATTGAAGTCATAAGAAGTAGAATAACAGATAATTTATCGAAGCTCGGAAATGAGGTTAATATCGATAAGAATCGTTTTGAGCAGGAACTCATTTTTTATCTTGAGAAATTCGATATTAACGAGGAGAGGGTAAGACTGGATAATCATTGTAAGTACTTCATTGACACCCTAAATGAGGAAGATCAGGTTGGACGAAAATTGGGGTTTATTGCTCAGGAAATGGGTAGGGAGATTAACACATTGGGATCAAAGGCAAACCATTCTGAAATACAGAAGATTGTAGTGCAGATGAAAGATGAACTGGAAAAGATAAAGGAGCAATTATTGAATGTGTTATAGGTAAATGTAAACTGTTAATTGGTTGAGAGTTGAGAGTTTTTGATTATAATTGTATTCTTTTTGAAGCATTGTCTAAGTTATATCATCTTTTAGCACTTTATTGTATATTATGAATGGAAAACTTCTGATTTTTTCTGCCCCTTCGGGTTCAGGTAAAACTACCATAGTAAAACATTTACTGAATAATAATTCCAGACTTGAATTTTCAATATCGGCATGTAGTAGGGCTATGAGAAAGGGAGAGGTGAATGGTCGCGATTACTACTTTTTATCCCCTGAAGAGTTTAAAAGAAAGATTAATAATAATGAATTTGTGGAATGGGAAGAGGTTTATCCAGATTCATACTATGGCACTTTGAAATCGGAAATAGAACGTATTTGGGAAAAGGGTAACCAAGTGGTTTTTGATGTGGATGTAAAGGGTGGGTTGAATTTAAAAAGGATTTTCAGCGATAGAGCTCTTGCCATTTTTATCATGCCTCCATCTGTTGAAGAACTACAAAAACGCCTTGAACTTCGTGGAACAGAAACAATTGAAAGTCTGGCTAGTCGTGTGGGCAAAGCCCGTGAGGAGATGGAATACGCAAAGGATTTTGACATTATAATTATTAACGACAACCTTGATAAAGCAGTTGCAGATGCTAGTAATGCAGTAAATCAATTTTTACATCAGAAATGAAAACTGGCCTCTTTTTCGGATCGTTTAATCCAATCCATATTGGGCACATTGCCATAGCTGGGTATGTTCTAGAATTCTCCGATCTAGAGGAGCTATGGTTTGTTGTAAGTCCTCAAAATCCGCTTAAAGATAAAGCTGATTTGGCTAATGATGGCCATAGGCTCAAAATGGTTAAAAAGGCTATAGAAGATTTTTATCCAAAATTTCATATCTGTGATATTGAGATGAATATGCCCCGACCATCATACACAATCGACACCGTTCAAATATTGGAAGAAAAATATCCCCAGCGAAATTTTCATGTGGTTATGGGTTCCGATTCCATGGATACCATTTCGCAATGGAAGGATTATAAATCTTTGCTAAATAATCATCAAATTTTGGTTTATCCAAGGTTAGGCTCAGATATTGATAAAATTAAGGCTGATTATCAAGTTGATGTAGTAACCGCTCCCATAATTCAGATTAGTTCGACGTTTATCCGTGATTGCATTAAAAATGGACTGGATGTACGATACTTTATGCCTGTTAAAGCGTATGAATACATGATGGATAATAGAGTTTATATGGAATAGTTTTTTACACAGAATAAAATGAGTAAACATTTAGACAAGGGAATACAGGAACTTTATGCCGGAAATCTTATAGATGCTGAAAGTTCTTTAAATAAAGCATTCGAAGAGGACCCATTGAATCCTGAGGTGTATTTCTACAGGGGGAAGGTTCATTGGCAAAGCGGAAACTTTAATTTGGCTATTAATGATTTTCAAAAAGCACTGGAAATCAATCCCCATTACAATCAAGCAAGGGTATCCCTCGAAATGGTTCATCAAATACTAACTTTTCGTAATCCCGATATGAATAACCCCTGACTCCTCTATCAAGAGGATTTAAGTATTTTTAATGCAATGAATTGTATTTTATAATTTCCCATTTTAGGCTACCCATTTTCCTTGAGATGTTTTAAGTACCTTTTTACTTCTCTGGTCATTACAGGGGAAAGAAGAAGAAGTGCGATTAAATTAGGTATGGTCATAAAGGTGATCACCATGTCAACAAAATTCCAGACTATATCAATCCCCCAGATGGCTCCAAAAAAAGTGAATAGCGCAAATACGAAGTAGTAGGGTTTTATGGCTTTATCGTTAATTAGGTA
>Ga0334890_1002932_pt1 | contig 18365 bp, 8 predicted proteins | sample GraSluR1_MG_3_FD_207220 | JGI IMG/M metagenome (GOLD analysis project Ga0334890, IMG submission 207220) | Sludge microbial communities from methane-producing bioreactor in Wageningen University, Netherlands - Granular Sludge_31_08-R1 | ecosystem: Engineered > Bioreactor > Anaerobic > Unclassified... | reverse complement strand
CACCGGCGTGCCTTCGACGTTCTCTTGCAGCCAGCGGATCATCTCGTAATCGCCGTCCAGCCGGAAGTACAGCCCGGACTCGCCGTGAAGGGCGTACTTCATGTACTCCATGCCGTCGAGCGTCAGCGGCGTCGCGTCCTTGTTGAAGCGATCCAGGGCGCGCGCCCGCGTCGCCAGCACAGGGTACAGCGCGGCGATGGTCAGCAGCACAGCCAGCCCGCCCTGCCACAGCGCGCGCAGCAACGGGTGCCAGCGCCCGGCGCTGCGCAGCATCCAGGCCAGCCCCACCCCGCCGACAATACTCAATAGGAACCAGACCTGCAAGTAGAACTTGAAGACCGTGTTCTGGCGGCCAATGTCGCCATCCAGCACCACCAGCTCCACGCCGAGCGAGATCGCCAGCGCCAGCGCGATCAGCGCGTTGAGGGCGCGCACCAGCGCGCTCTGCCCCGGCAGGAAGAAGAGCAGCGCGGCCCAGGCGATCAGCGGCCTGGCCAGTTGCGCGACCGCCACCTCGCGCACCCCGTAGACGATGGAGCCAACCAGCACCAGCAGCAGCCCCCCGCCGATCCCCAGCACAGGCACGGCCAGCCCTTCCAGCGCGCGCACGCGCACGCGGCGCAGCCAGCGCGCCGTCTGCCAGACCAGTAGCGAGATCACCAGGAAGATGAAAGTGCCGTGCACGTATAGGTAGGCCCACAGCGGCGTCGTCTCCTGCTCCCAGGGCTTGACCGAGTTGTAGGCGGTGGCAAAGTAGGCCGTGAACGGCAGCCCGACGACGAAGGTCAGCCCGACGAACAGCGCCACCCGCCCGATCCACGCCCACAGCAGCCGCCGATCCAGTCGGGCGCGCGCCGCGATCAGCGCGGCGGCGTACAGGGCGACGGCCAGCACCAGCCCGGCGACCATCCAGGCGATGGCACTGGACAGGCTCAGGGTCACTTCCGGCGCGATCTCCCCCCGCGCTGCCTTCTGGTCGGCCAGGGCGCGCTGGAAGAAGTAGAAGCCCACGCGCGCGGCGAGCATCACCGGCAGCACGAGCAGGATGAGCCACAGCTCGCGCGCCCGGCTGGGCCGCAGCCACTCCCGCAACCGCGCGGCGATCTCCGGCGGCGGGTCGCCGCGCCGCGTCCGCACCGCACCCAGCCAGGCGACGAAGGTCAGCCCGGCGACGCCGAGCAGCAGATACGTGATCCAGTCCCAGGAGTTGGTTGGGCGCAGCACGCCGACAGCCAGCGCGCCCAGGGCCAGGGCCAGGCCCGCCTCCCACCAGGTGCGCAGCGCGTGCCCCGCCCCGAGGATCTCGGCCAGCAGCCAGAGCACCACCAGCAGCGTCACCGGGAAGGCGATCATGTGCGCGTGCAGGTCGCCGTAGAGGAAGGTGAAGTAGGGCATCTCGGCGATGGCCCCGCGCCCGGCCCCGTCCGGCAGCTCGCTGATGATGCGCGTCGGCCCCCAGTACCAGCGATGCGTGTGCATGGGCAGCGGCTGCCCGTCCAGCACCTTGCTCAGCCCGCGGAAGAACGCGCCGATCTGCTCGCGCAGGTTGCCAAGCTCATACTGCCACAGGCGCAGCAGCGGCGGGTGCTCTGCGTAGTCCTCGATAGTCGCCTCCACACGCCGCTGGGCGGCATCGGTCACGGCAAACATATCGCCCGCCTCGACCGGCTCCTGACCGCCGTGCTCCGCGCGGAACTTCTTGACTTCCTCGGCGTAGAACTTCTGGTAAAGCTGGTCGCGCTGAGCCTGAATCTCCTGGCGGCGCACCTGCTCGTACAGCGGCGGCTGCGACCAGCCATCCAACGCCGCGATGTTGGTCACCACGACGTGCAGCGTGCCCAGGTTGCCGAGCACCACCGCCAGCACCAGCGCCAGCAGCCCGGCCAGCCAGGCGTTGCCCTTCGGCGGGCGCGGCTCGTCCCCCGCCCCATCTGGCCGAGGTGCATCGCCATACGCTCCAGGGCGCGCCCCCGTAGGGGCGGCGCTCTGCTCCGCCCCATCTGGCCGGGGTGCATCGCTATACGCCCCAGGGCGCGCCCCCGTAGAAGCGGCGCTCTGCTCCGCCCCGCCATGTAGGGGCGTATGGCTATACGCCCCTGCGGAAATCCCGCCGTCGGGCGGCGAAGTCCCCCTCTCTAGCTCGGCTGGAGAGGGGGATTTAGGGGGTGAGGCGCTCCGCCCTGTCGCCCCCACGATCTGCCCCGGCCTCACCGCGCGCGCCCGCACCCAGTTGTAGGCGATGCTGAAGACGCCGATGCCCGTCATGGCGAACAGCGCCGGGATGATCAGGTTGTAGGCCACCGACGGGGCGATACCCAGCAGCTTGACCGGCGCGCCGACGATCACATAGCCGAAGTAGTAGTAGTTGATGTACCCGCCGGAGAACCAGGGGTCGAGCGGCGGGAAGACCGTGCTGCGCAGCACGGCGTTGAAGTAGGCGAAGTCCATCGGCTTCTCGCCGCCGAAGCTGCCATGCCACAGGTCGGGGTTGGTCAGGCGCACGCCCACGAAGGCCAGGAACAGGGCCAGAGTCAGCGCCTCCATCGCCAGCAGGAAGCGCCAGTTGGCGCGCACGTAGGCGGCGAGCAGCCCCCGCCTGCGCCAGACGGCGGCGGCGCTCAGCGCGGCCAGCGCCAGCAGGATCAGCGCCAGGCCGCCGCGCGACCACGTGCGTAGGTTGAGCGTCCCGCCGGCCCAGGCGACCCAGGCGACGATCAGCCAGGCGGTGATCTTGGCTGCCGGATACGCGCGATCCGGCAGCGCGGGCAGCGCCACGAACAGCAGCGGCCAGGCGATCCACCCCGCCAACACAATCAGCAGCCACCAGGCGATCAGCGCCAGCACCTGGCTGCGGTTGAGGAGCGAGTCCGGGTCAAAGAGGTCGCGCCAGGTGCCGCCCGCTCGCTGAATCTCCCACTTGTCGGCGTCGAAATGGAGCAGCGTCGGGCTTTGCGTCGCTTTCTGGGCGCGCCAGGTCACCACGCCGACCGGCTCCGGATCGGCCACGTAGCCGGGATAGGCCGTGCGGACGGGGCGGATGGTCACGCTCTCCAGAAGCGCCCGCGTGTTCTCCGGCGAATAGGCGTCCGTCTTCTTGAAGACGAGCACAATCGGGTGATCGTAGACGCTGAAGGCTTCCTCGGCTTCCCAGTGCTCGTTGACCCAATCGGGCAGGTCGTCGAGCGGGGTTACCTGGTCGCGGATGCGGAAAGGACCGAGCCGCGGCGCCGACTCGAACTGGCGCTCCAGGGCAAAGCCCAGCCGCCCATCAAACAGCGCCTCGTAGAAGACCAGGCTCATTGGCCAGCGCCAGGGGATGCGCGACAGCGAGTCGTAGAAGCGGTTGCTGGAGATCACCAGGTAGTCGGCCTGATCGAGCGCGTTGGTCATCGCCGCGATCTTGTCTTCGTTGTCTTCGGCAACCATCCACAGCTTGATGCCCTGCACGTGCCCGCCGAACATATTCACCGCCGGGCAGTCATACGAAGACAGGCCCGACGGCAAATCGTCGCGGTAGACCACATCGTCGGGCAGCGGGCACACCGTCCAGGGGATCGGGTCGTCCCAGTCACCCTCCCAGGCGATCACCGCGCCGGACGTGTAGATCGGGTCGAGCGCCTCCACCGTCAGCGTGGCAAGCTGGCGCTGGCCGCTGGCGTCCAGGCGCTCCACGCGCAACGGCGGGTCGAAGACGGCCACCTGCGGCGGGCCGAGCGGGTTCGCCCCCTCGTTGAAATCACCGCGCAGTTCCGTCGAGGTCTGTGTTCCATCGGGCGCGGTCAGCGTCAGGCGGACGACCTCTTCGCCGGAGTCGCGCAGCGGGTCGCCCAGGTGGGGAATCTCGATCTCGCGGATCACGCCGTCTATCGGAATCTCGAACGTGAGCGCGTCGCTCCCGCCGACCGTCCAGTGCGTTGGCGTCATGGGGATGTCGTCGCCGTGCCCGCGCAGGAGTGGCTGCGCCTCGAAATTGAGGTCAACCGTCGCCGGCGCGCCATCCGCCACGGTCCGCAGCGCCAGCGAGATGTCGCTGAGCACCGCCCCCTCCGCGCTGGACACGTCGCGCAGCGAGGTCAGCGGCCCGCCCTGCACTGCAGTGACTTCCAACAGGTAGGGCATGGGCTGCGCGTTCGGGTCGAGCGGCGCGGCCAGCAACACGTCGCCCTCCATCTCAACCGGGTACGCCTGCCCGTAGACCGAGTCCGTCTGCGCCAGGTCTGCACGGATCGTGTCCTCGAAGACCAGCTGCCGCCCGAACGCCGGATCGTCCCTGAAGACCCGCACGCGCAGCGCCTCCGGCTCCGCATCGGCCAGCGGGTCGAGCAGGCGGTTGAAGGTGACGCCGGTCAGCCGGGCGTCGGCGGGCACGGTGAACGGCAATTCGACCGTCTCGCCCTGCTCGAGGCGCGTGACAGTGGGCGGCGGCGCGACATACGACCGCCCGATGTTGACCATCTGCCGCGTCCCGTCGTCGCCCTCCACCCAGATGCCGAAGTCGCCCGGCACGAACTCCTGGAACCAGCGCGACGCCGCCACGCGGGTGAGCTGCTGGCGGTGAATGGTGTGGAAAGCGAAGCCGTAGAGCGCCGTGTAGCCGGTGACGATCACCAGCAGCGTCACCGCGCCGATCAGCGCCAGCCGCCCACGCCGCAGGCGCAGGTGATGGCGTCTGCGCGCGGCACCCAGCAGCGCGATCAGCGCCCACGCACCCAGCAGCGCCAGCGCCGGGTAGAGCGGCAGGAAGTAGCGCATGGTCGTCACCCAGCGCCCGCCCAGCCAGCCGAACATAACCAGCACCCAGACGACCGGGATGGCATGGCGCGTCCATCCCCGGCGCGCGCGCAGCATAGACAGGCCAGCCCAGGCCCACCCTCCCCAGGCCAGCAGCCCCAGGGGAATGCCAAACCCCCACAGGACGATATTGCGCCAGGGGTAAAAGTACGGGATGCGGCTGGCCCACTGGTGATCGGGCGGGCCGTCCCACTCGCCAGAGGTCAGGTACGCGGCCTCGGAGATGTCTTCGCGCCAGCCGGGGTTGAACTTCAGCCCGAAGATGCCCGGCCCTAGGAAGGCGTGCGGCTGCAACAGCCGGAAGACGATCAACGCCAGCAGCCCCGCCGTCATCACGCCGGTCAAAGCAGAGGCGATCAGCCGCGACCGCTGCGAGCGGTGCAGCGCCGCGTCCAGCGCGGGCAGCGCGCGCAGCGCCGCCGCCACGACAATGATCCCGGCCAGCGGCGCGACATTGATCCGGCTGGCGACGGCGCCGCCCAGCGCCACCCCGAAGAGCGCGTAGTCGGTGAGTTCGGTCGTGTCCCAGACGAGCAGCAGCGTCGCCGCCAGCGCGACGAACAGCGTGGCCCACGCCGCCAGTCCACCGGCCAGCACGCTCGCCACCAGCGCGATCCACAGCAGGCCCACCGCCACGCCGATGGCCGTTGTGCCCTCCCGCGCCGCGACTTCGCCGCGCGCCCGCCGCCTGATCTGGCCCGCAGCGACATAGATCGCCAGCACTGCCAGCGCGTAGACCAGGCTGGCCGCGCCGAGGGCCAGCACGTCGCGCGTCAATGTCAGTTCGTGCGGGGCGAGCAGGTCGAGCGCGGCCCACAGCGCCAGGTGCGCCAGCGAAGCGATCATCCCGGCCAGGCCGGGCAGCCACGCCCGCCGCCGCCCTCCCCACGCGCTCACCGCTGACAGGACGGCGAGCGCCAGCAGCCCGCCGATGCCCAGGGACAGCAGCCCGATCACCGGATAGTCGTTTGCAGCGGCGTCCCACACCGTCCCGCCGAACCAGATCAGCGCGTACCACAGGGCGATTGGCCCCTGGCGCAACCCTGCGCCGTCCAGGGCGCGCACGGCGAAATAGAGCGCCAGCGTCACCCAGAAGGTGGTGAAGGCGTCCACCGTCCAGAAGTGCGCCTGCTGGATGGGAAAAGCGGCCACGCCGTACAGCGCCGCCGCCAGCAGGCCAGTCCAGCGCCCGTAGAGCCGCCGCCCCAGCAGGAACAGCAACCCGACCGTCAGCCAGTCGGCCAGCGCGGAGACCGTCCGCCCGACAAGTTGCGCGCCGCTGTAGCCTTCCCAGTGCGTCGTCACCACGTGGTCAACGACGCTATCCTCGTCGAAGGCCAGCAGCAGCGCGTGAACATCGCGCGAAAGCTGCGAGCGGGCCACCCCCGCCGCGTGCACGGTGAACAGCGGGAACTCGCCGTAGACGTAGAGGCCCTTGCCGATGTTGTTGGGGTTGAGCGGGGAGCACTCCGCATCGAAATAGCCGCCCCGCCCCGCGCCCAACAGCGACTGCATCGGATCGTCGCCTGTCGCCGGGTAGCGCGCCTCGCAGCGCGCGCGCTGTGCCTCCTGCTCGGCGGGCGAACCACTGGTGAACTGGAGCGGCCCGCCCAGCAGACTGACCACATCGGTGAGGAAGCGTTCGTCGGGGTGCAGGTGCGTGTAGTCGTCCCAGTTCTGCGCGTCGAAGCGCAGCCAGGCCGCCACAGCCAGCACCACCACCAGCAGACCGTAGCACAGCGCGTCTGCGCGGCGAACACGGCGCGGGCGCGCGGGCGCAGGCGGCGCTATGGGCGCGGAATCCGGCTCAGCGGCAGGGGCGGCGTCCGCCTGGAGCACGGCAGGCTGCTCGCCGCCCATCAGGGACTGGCCAGACGCGGAATACAGGCTATCGTCCGTCAACGGTCGTCACTCGCAGGTGTACGCCTCCGGCTCCTGCGCCGGAAGCGATCCTCTACACTACACGCTCGCTTCGCCGCTTCCTCAGCAGCGGGTCCACCAATGACCTTGCCCCTATCCCCCATCCCCTTCCCCCAGCGAAGCTAGGGGAAGGGGAGAATCGTTTGCTAGATCGTCCCCCTCTAGCTTGGCTGGAGGGGGGATTGAGGGGGAGACGTTCGCAGAGCGTTCCTGAACTCTCCCCGGTAACAAGACACTCGTACACTCACCACCGGGCGCGGCTCAAGGGAGTTCCCCGGCCCACACCTGGTAAATGTAGAACTCGCCCTGGCTGTAGACGCCGGGGCCTGACTCATAGCTGTACTGGAACAGCCTCGTCTCGCCGCCGGGGAACAGCGCCGCCAGGTACGCCGCCGTGTCCACATCCGCCGGGTTGTACATCACGAACAGCGGGCGCGAAGGGTCGTAAGCGTAGGGCGTGCCCTGGTTGGCGGCGATCCGGGGCAGCAGCGCCTCGCGGCTCTCCAGGCCGTTCGGCCAGCGGATGTCGCCGGCCATCGTCCCCAGAATGCGGTGATCCAGCCAGTGCGGATAGGCGACCACAAAGGCGTTGCCGAAACTCCCCTCACCGTGCGCGAACTCGCGCAGCGGCTGGCTGATCTCGCGGTAGGGCCGCCAGCTACGGCTGTAGCTGAGGCGGTAGTCGTCGAAGTAGCCATCCCACTCCGGCCCGATGCCCTGCCACAGCAGCAGCGCCAGCAGCGCCAGCGCCACAACGCGCCCCACAGGAACGCGCCTGGCCCCCCACACGGCGCGGCTCAGACGCCAGCCCAGCAATCCGATGGGCAGCGTCGCTAGCATAAACACGGGCGGGATCACGCCGCTGGCCCGCGTGAAGCTGGGATTTTCGATGGTGTAGGCCAAGGTGAGCGCTGTTGGCAGCAGCATGACCAGCACCGCCGCCGGGAGCAGCCCCAGGGCCGCGTCGCGCCGGCGGAAGACCCAGACCGCCCAGACGACCACGCCAAGCAGCACTAGCCCGCCTAGCACCGACCCCAGTGCCGGGCGAGAGTTCGCGTTGTTGATCCAGGCCACGTCACCTTCCCAGTGGAACATGCGCAGCGCGTCGGCGTAATTTGCCAGGAATACATCGCGCTGCTCCCACAGGCGCTCCGCCTGCTCACGTAGGCCCGGCTCATACGGCACCTGGCGGCCCGCCGCATCCACGCGCACAAAGGCATTCTCGCCGAACATGCGCCCGCGCGTGCGATTCCAGAACTCAGCCGGGTGCAGACGGCTGTAATGGTACATGGGCAGGTAGAGCGCCAGCGCCACCACCCCCGCGATCAGCAGCCCGCGCGCCAGCACCAACAGCCGGTTATCGTGCCGGGCGCGCAGGGCCAGCGCCAGCCCGCCCAGCCAAGCCATTGCCAGCACCGGCAGATAGAGCTTGAGAGTCTCGCCCGTCTCCTGCGCGCCAGGATCAGCCGCCTCCGCCAGCACGCTCCCCGCGTAGGCCAGCGCCGCCAGCGGGACGACCGCCAGCGCCATCAGTCCCGCCGCCTCGCCCAGCCAACGCCACCGCTCGCGCGACGCCCGCAGCGCCCCCAGCCCGGCCAGCGCCAGGCCGATCACCACCAGGATCGGCAGCATCCGGTTGGCCTGGTAGAAATAGACGCCCGCCCCCAGCACCCCGCCGAGCGCGGCGAAATCACGCGCCCGCGCGCCGCGCATGGCCCGTGCCAGAAAGCCAATCGCCAGCGCAGTCGTCAGCGGCGTCAGCACGATGCGCAGCCCCAGCCGCGAGAGCATGACATGCCACCCGCTGATCGCCACCAGCCCGGCCAGCGCGATGCCGACCCAGTGACCAAGCTCGCGGTCGCGCTCCGTCCCTGTGCCGATCACCTGGCGGGCCATCCACCACAGCGCGGGCAGCGTCAGCAGCCCTTCGAGCACGGTCGCCAACTTGAGCGCCGTGAAGTTGAAGCCCACGCCCAGCGGCCCGGCGATCAGCGCCACCAGGACCATCTGGAACGCCTCGCGCCCGCCATTGTTGGGGAAGAATACGGCGTAGTAGCCGTCGCGTACTTTCAGCGCGTCAAGCAGCTTCTCCATGTGATCGCTGGTCATCTCCGGCGGCGTAGAATCCAGCGCGTACAGCCGGAACGTCGCGCCCAGCGCGAGGATGGCGATCAGCGCCAGCGCAGGCCAGCTAATCAGCACCCGCCATGACCACGCGCGCCGGATCGCCGGTCGCCAGCGGACGCCGCCAACCAGCACGACCACCCACAGGCCAACGCTCAGCGCCCAGGCCAGCGCCCCGTGCCCGGTGATCACCACGTCGCGGATGGTGCCCAAAGAGTCGCGCGCCACGTTCCAGCGGATGGTCAAGACCGACAGCAGCGCCGCCGGGACGATCAGCAGGGCGCGGACGGGCCAGCCGACGGCTGCCGGGCGCGCTGCGGGGACAGGCTCCGCCGTCCGCAGCGCCGAATGCACCACGAACACCTCGCTGCCCGCCTCGGCGAATCCCGGTGACAGATCGCTGGTAGCGTCCGGCGACGACTCCTCCGGGGGCGGCGTCATGCCGAGCAGGATACCCACCCACAACGCCAGCGCCAGGGCGATCCACAGCGCCGCGCCGATCAGCCCGCCGGCCCCCATCAGCGCCAGGATGAGCAGCGCCAGCGCCGCGATCAGCAGCCCGGCGACCCACAGGTGCGCCAGAGCGTAGGCGTGGAAGCGCGCCCACAGCCGCCGGTTAACATCCGGCAGGCGCGCTGCCCACCAGCGCCGCGCGTCCCATAGCTCGACCCCCACAAAGAGCACTCCCGCCACCAGGAACCAGAGTTCCGCGCCACTCGGATCGCGGGCCGCGTGCAGCACCGGCGTGCGCGCCGCGTCGTAGAGGGCCGCCCCACCGCGCAGCGCCAGCAGCACCGCCAGGGCCACCACGCCGATCCACACCGCAGCCGCGCGGACGCCCGGCGTCCACGCCAGCGCCCACCGGCCAGGCTCGCCCCGTGCACCGGCTGGAGCCAGGAGCGCCGCTGCTGGGGGCGGCTCCGGCCCGGCTGCGAGCGCGGGTGGCGCGGGAACGGCTGCGATCTCCGGCAACGGCTGCTCAGCGCCAGGGGCGCGCGTGTCTGCGTCGCGGGTGAGCACCGCCCACAGCAGCCGCGCCGTGTCACGGGGCCGCCAGACGAGATAGGCGAGCGCCTGGGCCAGCGTCAGGTCTTCAAAGACGACCGCGCGTGGGGCGGTGCTGTCCGTCTCGCCGCCGTAATGCCCGGCATCGGGCGGGGCGTCCTGCGGCTCTGAGTCGGGGGGGAGTTCGACGAAGGAATCGCTCATAAGGCTCGCTGCATCTTCGCTCTACGCTGATCAGGGCGCCAGGCGGGCTTGCGCCCCTTGATCGCCAGGTTGACCGTACTGCGTCCCGCCGGCTCGTCCAGCTTGTTGGGCCGGTCGAACAGGTTGAGCACGGCCACGCCCAGGTTGATCGGGTTGAGCAGGCTGCCCCGGTTCTGGTCGAAGGTCGTGCGGTCGGCGGCCACAGCCATCTTCTCTGGCAGCAGGCCGGACTCCAGCAGCGGCTTGCCCAGCCCGTAGACCAGGTTGTGGATGAAGGGGAAGCTGAAGTGGGTGAAGGATCGCTCTGCCTCCACGACGAAGCCCGCCGCCTCCACCGCCGCGCGCAGCCCCTCGCGCCGGTACAGCCGCACATGGTTGGCCCAGATGCCCGCCAGCGGCCCGCGCCGGATGGGTCGCTTCACCGTGCGCTCCAGCGTCCAGTTGATCGGGTCCCACAGGAACGGGTAGTTGGCGTGCGGCACGGTGATCGCCACCACCCCGCCCGGCTTCAGCACGCGCCAGACTTCGCGCAGCCCGGCCACGTCGTCGTCAATGTGCTCCAGAATCTCGGAGAGGATCACCCCGTCGAAATAGCCGTCCGGGAACGGCAGGGCGTGGATATTGCCCCGCGTCAGGGTGACTCCCGGCAGGTGCCCCACATTGCGCTGCGCCTTGCGGATGATCTCATCGTCCAGTTCCAGCCCCACCAGCGCGCACCGGCTGACGTAACGCACCATGTTCAGGTAGAAGCCGCGCCCGCAGGCGCAGTCGAGGATGCGCGCCTCGTCGGGCACGGGCACCCACTCGAAGATCGTCTGCACCCGCTTTTTGAAGGCCATGTCGGCCTCGTTGCGGGTCATGTGAGCGATGAGATCAGGATTGACAGTCATTGGCTGTCACTTCCACCCCGGAATGCGCGCCGCCCGGCGCAGATGCTTCTCGTAGCGGCGCACCGTCTCGCTCAGGCTGAACGCCCGCTCGATCTCGGCGCGCGGCCTGGCGTAACGCTCCGGCTGCTGCAGAATGTCCACCACCGCCCTGCCGATGGCCTCCCAGTCGCCGCGCGGCACCACTGCGCCCATCCCCGTCACCGTCACCGGCACGCGACCGCCTGGCGTGTCGGTCATCACCACCGGTGTGCCGCAGAGCATGGCCTCCACCTGCACCAGGGCGAAGCACTCGGTGTCGCTGGGCAGCACCAGCACGTCGCAGGCGGCGTAGAAGTTGGCCATCGCCTGCATACTGCTGAGCTGTCCCAGGAAGATGAGCTGGTCGCGGTAACGTTGGATGAGCGCCTGGTTGCGCTCCCAGGTATCTTCGTAGCGGATGTCGTATTCCCCGGCGAAGACCACCCGCGCGCGCGGGAAGCTGCGGTTGACCACCTCCAGGGCGCGGATCAGCAGGTCGGGCCGCTTCTCCTGCACAAAGCGCCCGGCAAAGCCGATGATCGGCCCGCCGTCGGCCCCCCACCGCTCGCGTAGCTCGGCCACGCGCTCCGGGTCGGGGTCGGGCACCTCAATCGGCGGGTAGATCACCGACACGCGGTCGCGGAACGGCTTGAGGTAGTAGCTGTGATCGGCGTAGTCGTGGCTGTAGGCGATCAGGCGCGCGGCGCGGCTGGCCATGAACCGGTAGTTGGCGAAGGTAAACCAGCGCACGAAACGGTTGAACAACCCTGGCGGCAGGATCAGGTCGCCGTGATGGGTGGCGATCAGTTGCTTGCCCGCCGCCCGCGTCAGGAGGGCCATCAGCGACGTTTCCAGCATCGGGGTGTGCAGCCAGACCACATCGTGCACGCGGATCAGGCCCCAGGCCGCCCAGGGATAGGCGGGCATGACCATCCCCCGGCTGACGCGCAGCGGTGCCCACAGCCGCACAATGCGCACGCCGTTGATCGTCTCGTCGCGCGGCAGTTCGATGGAATGGCGCGCGGCCAGGATCGTCACCTGGTGCCCGCGCTCGACCAGCGCCTCGGCCACGCGTTGCACGTGAATCGGCACGCCGGTGCGGTGCGGCAGATAGTATTGCAGCGCCGCCAGCACGCGCAGCGGGCGGTTGTTCGTCTCAGGGGAATCCGGCTGCTCGATCATGCGCTCACGTTCGTCCCTGTGCTGGTCTCCGTCTTGGCGGACGCCCCGCCCTGCCCGCGCAGGCGCAAACCCTGCGCCGCCGCGGTCACTTCGCCCAGGCTCACTCCCTCCACCCACAGGCCGATCAGCCCCGCCGAGATGTAGGTCAGCAGGTTGACTGCGTGCAGCAGCAGCGCGAAGGCCACCGCCGGCGCGGCGGTCGGCTCGGCTACCAGGTTCGTGCTGGCCAGGGCGAAGACAATCGCCGCCTCAAACGGCCCCAGGTTGCCGGGCACGGCGGGCACAGCGATGGCGAAAGAGGCCAGCGCGATCATGGCGATGGCGGCGCTCCACGTCGGCTCGTCGAAGATGGCGAACAGCAGCGAGTAGCCGGTGAGCACCGATACAGCCCACGCGACCGCCGTCCAGCCGACGACCAGCAGCATCGTGCGCGGCGAGGCCAGCGGGCGGACGCCCTCCAGCGCGCTGCTAAGCCAATCCCTGAGCGCAGGGCGTCGCAGCGGCGGGATGACGTGCGCCAGCCCGTCCAGCAGCGCGTAGGCCCAGGCGGGCCGCGCCGCGAAGGCGGCCAGCACGATCACGCCGATCACCGCGCCGACGCCCAGGGCCATGCCCACGAAGCCGATCTCCAATCCGACGGGCAGCATCGCCAGCACCACGCCGATCAGGGCGAAGACGGACAGCGTATCCAGCAGGCGCTCCACCACGATGGTGCTCAGCGAAGTGAAGACCGGCAGCGGCGGGTCGAGCCGGGCGGCCAGCGCCGCGCGCACCAACTCCCCCACGCGCAGCGGCAGCACGCCGTTGACGAAATAGCTGACGTTGAGGATGTGGAAGCTGTGCGCCGGGGCGATGCGATTGCCGAGCAGGACGCGCCAGCGCAGGCTGCGCAGCCACAGCCCGACGTAGGACAGCAGCAGGCAGGGCACCACCCAGGCGTAGGTCGCGCTGCGCAATTCGCTCTGCACGCCGCTGAGGTCGCGCCGAAACAGGTACACCAGCGCGACCACGCTCACCGCCACGCCGAGCAGCAAGCTCGGCCACCGCTTCTTCATCCGCGTCCGTCCGCCCGCCGGTGCCAGCCACCCTGCGCCTGGCACCTCACGCAGCGGCCCATTATAGCGGCTGAGGTGCGCCGCGCACCAGCCCCGCCGCGACCACATCTCCACTAGTACACGCCCAGCCCGCCTTTTCCTTAGCGGTATGGACTTCCGAAGTCTGCGGGGGACTTCGGAAGTCTGAACCTGGGCGCAGCAGAGCGACGCCCCTAGCGGCGCGTGGAAAGAGGTTTTTCCAATTCGCAATCCGCAATCCGCAATCCCGCCCTTCCTCTGCGCCTCTGCGGTTCAGGCATGTCGCCCCCATCACGCACCCGCCGGCGCGCCCCGCGCAAAACTTGACAGCGCCGCCCCCCGCCCCGTATAATACCGGGCAGAGTAGCGGGTATAGTTCAGTGGTAGAACGTCAGCTTCCCAAGCTGAATGTCACGGGTTCGAATCCCGTTACCCGCTCCAACCCAGGCATTCCCAGAGCGGAGTGCCTTTTTCATTCGCGCCGCCTGCGCCCTTAAGGAGCACGCGATGCCCGCCGCGCACGACCATCACCCGCCCGCGCTGGAGATCGTCTGCCACGCTCCGCCTGACCGCATTAACGAGGACGCCTGGCTCGCTCTGGGAGCCGGGCCGCTCGGCGAGCAGATCGTCGCCGCCGCCATTGACGGGGCCACGACCCGCCTGACGCCGCCCGCGCTTCAGGCGCATCTCGACCGCCAGAGCGAGCCGCTGACCCCCGCCGCCTACGCCGCCCGCTTCGTCCGCGACTCGCTGGCCCGCCAGGTCGGGACGGGCCGCCCGCCCGCACTGCGCACGCTGCTGCTCGAAGCCAACGCCGACCTGGGCCGCGCGCTGATCGCCCTCTTCGGCGCGCTGACGCTGGAGGCGCTCAAGCTGCCGCCCGACACCTACGAGCGGCTGGCCCACGACCCGCGCCTGGTGCGCCTGGGCCTGCCCGCTGCCGTGCTGACGCTGATCGAGTACGATCCGCGCGCCCATGCGCTGCGCTACACCCACGCCGGCGACACGCTGCTGCTCGTCGCCTACGCGGATGGGCGCTTCAGCGTGCCCACCGCGGGCGGCGCGTCATCCGATAGCGCCCTGCTGCGCACCGCCGCCCTGCTGCGCGACGACTTCCCCGGCCTGCCCTTCCGCGAGCTAACCCAGCACGCCGAAGTGCGCCGACACGTCCTGCACAACGCGCTCTACCACAATTACGTGGACGAGCACGGGCTGCCTCAGCGCAGGCAGGGGATCGGCGTGCTCGACGGGCTGCCGGAGCTACGCTACTTCGTGCAGACGGGGACGGTGGACCTGGAGGGCGCGATCTTCGCCTGCGTGCTGACCGACGGGCTGCTGTGGCCCGCCAGCGCTGAGGAGGTTTTCGGTGAGGAGGGCGAGCGCGTCGCCGCGCTGCGCAAAGAGCGGCTAGGCTCGATGGCCGGGCAGATCGCCGAGCACGGGCTGCGGGGCTACCTGAAGCGTCTGCGCGCCGCCGAAGCCGCCGACCCCGATCACGAGCGTTACCCACGCCTGAAGACGCACGACGACGCGACGGGCGTGCTGCTGCGTTTCACGTAAGCGCGGCGGCGTCCCGCCGAGGAGGTTCTGCCCGCGATGAAGATGGCCCGCATCGAGACGGCGATCCGCGCCGTGCTGACCTTCTATGAGGCGTTCAACCGGCACGATGTCGCGGGGATGATGCAGCTTTTCAGCGACGATTGTCTGCTCGAAAGCCCCGGCCCCGCCCCCGATGGCGCTGTGTACTCCGGCAAAGGCGCAGTCACTCGCTTTTGGGAAGACTTCTTCCGCGAGTCGCCCCAGGCGCATGTCGAAATCGAGAAGGTTCAGGGCTTCGGGATGCAGTGCATCGCCCGCTGGCGCTGCGACTGGGTGGATGCGGCGGGCCACCAGCGCCACCTGCGGGGCGTTGACCTGTTCCAGGAACGGGGCGGGCTGATCTGCGAGCAGCACTCGTATGTGAAGGGGCCGCGCGCAGGGGAATGAATGACACCCGAATCCGCCGCTGTGTAGAGGCGTATCGCAATACGCCCCTACACTCGGCATTTTCTCGTTTCGTACCAGCGGGTGCATCAGATCGTGCACAGAAAACATCCATGAACAAAGTCGGCGCGTTTCAGGTTGGATTGACAGCGCAATAGTCTGTTGATTCACCGGAAATGCGCCTTCTGTAGTTGATCTGGCGAAGCTCCAGACCTTTCTCCTCTGCGAGTCTGCAACAGTGTTCCCTGACCGTGCTAAGGTCCTACCTGCGTCCAGGTGTTGGCCCCAGGGTCGTAAAGCCACGTTTCCAGAGTACAAGTCTGGCGAGAGCTCCCACCACCAAACAGGACAACCTGTTCTGCCGCCGTGTCATAGGCCATCGCGTGCCAGCCGCGTTTGCTAGGAGGCGTTTCCGGCTCCAATTGGGTCCAGGTATTGGAGGCAACATCATACGTCCAGGTATCGTTTTTGGTGATCGGTTCCCCTTCGCCAAACAGGATCACCTGGCCTATGCCGGCAGCATATATCATCGCGCCGTAATCGCGATGTTTGGGGCTTTCCTCGGTCTCCCGCACCTCCCAGGTATCGGTGTTCAGGTCGTACAGCCAAGTGTCGTCCGTAATATCGCTCGCATTCGAGCCGATCATGATGACCCGATCGGCTCCCTCATCATACGCCATAGACTGGAAATTCACGCCGGGGGGTCTCGCTTTCGGGGCCATCTGGGTCCAGGTGTTGGTGTCGAAATCATAGGCCCAGGTTTCGTTGGAATAGGCAAGCCCCCTGGAAACGTCCATGCCGCCGAACAGAATCATACGGTCCGATTCTGCGTCGTATACCATACGAGCGCCCGTCAATTGGGGGGGCGCAGTCGGCGGAGCCAGGTTGGTCCAGGTATCGGTGTTGAAGTCATAGGCCCAGGTTTCGCTTGGCCCTCCTGTAGGCCGCAGATTCTTGAGCGGATTGAGGAATAGAATCGCGCGATCCGACTGCGTGTCATACGCAAATGCTTTGTCACCTGGGGCCGGCGACTGTACCGGGGCCATTTGGGTCCATGTGTTCGTACTGACATCATACGACCAGGTATCGTTGATCTCGACACCACCCGCCACTAAACCCCCAAAAAGGATCACCCGATCAGATTCGACATCGTAGGTCATCTGGTGATATCCACGCGGAGCGGGCACGGGGCCACTCACATTGACAAGTGTTGGGGAACCGGCTGGAACCATACACCAACCTGTAATGTCTCCAGCCTTGATATGCGCCCAAGAACCATCAATTTCCAGAACTTCGACCAGTTCGCCTGGTTTGAGGGTTGTCACCAGGTCTGAACCCGGACTGGCTTGAGCGCGAACATTCAGCAGAAGGGTGGACACCGCCAGTCCCGGTTGCAGTTCGCCGTCCTGTGCCACAAGAGGAGATACCGGAAGAGCTCCGAAAACTATCAAGATCACCAGTGTGCTTAAGACCTGCCGTATGCGTTTCATAGTCTGTCTCCTTCCGAGCACTAGAAACGGCAGTGGCAATATCTTGATTGATGAGGGTTAGAAAGGCACACCAAAGGAAACGGCCTAATGCATTGAGGTGCCCAGCTAATGACGCGAACGTGGGGTTAGTGATGCGCTCGGCCTGGTGCCAGAATCCCGCCTGAAAACCTCACGCGCGAGAGTTTTCAGGCGAGTCAGTAATTACATTGTATTGTATAACGCTGTGGGAGTCTAGAACTCCCCCACGTCCGGGTACGCCGCGCGCAGCGCCTCCCCCACGATGCGCTTGTATGCCAGCGCGTCGGCTTCCGTCTCGCCCTCGAAGCGCAGGCTGAGCACCGGCTCGGTGTTTGACGCGCGCAGCAGCCCCCATCCCCGCTCGAAGGTGATGCGCACGCCGTCCACGTCGTTGATCGGGTAGCGGTCCTTCAGCGCGGCGTGCACCGCGGCGATCACCGCCGCCTTGCGCTCGTCCGGGCAGTGCGGGCGGTACTCCGGCGTGGCCCACAGCGTGGGCACGGTCGCCATCAGCGCGGAGAGCGGCTCCTCCTGCGCGGTGAGGATCTGCACGACCCGCCCGGCGACGAACACGCCATCGTCGAAGCCGTAGTAGCCGTCCGCCAGGAAGATGTGCCCGCTCATCTCGCCGCCGAGCAGCGCGCCCTCCTCCTCCATCCTGGCCTTGACCAGCGAGTGCCCGCTGATCCAGATGATCGGGCGGCCTCCCGCGCGCGCCACCTCGTCGAAGAGCACCTGCGAGCTGAGCACGTCGGCGACGACCGCCGCCCCAGGGTGGCGGGCCAGCGTATCGCGGGCCAGCAGCACCAGGGCGCGGTCGGCGGGGATGGGCGCGCCCGTCTCATCCACCACGCCCACGCGGTCGGCGTCCCCGTCGAAGGCCAGGCCCAGGTCGGCGCCGCTCGCCCGCACCTGCGCGGCCAGGTCGCGCAGATTGGCCGCGTCCTGCGGGTCGGGCTGGTGGTGCGGGTAGGTGCCGTCTGGCTCGCAGTAGAGCGGGATCACCGTGTGGCCGAGCGCCTCCAGCAGCGGCACGGCGTAGACGCCGCCCATGCCGTTCCCCGCGTCTACGACGATAGTCAGCGGGCGGGCGTGGCGCAGGCGGGACTCGGCCATCGCCAGGTAGCGGGCGTTGGCCTCGTCATCGCGGCGGACGCTGCCTTGCCCGCTGGCGAAGTCGCCGGCTTCGATCCTCTGGCGCAGCGCCTGAATCTGCTCGCCGTAGAGGTTGCGCTTGCCGATGGACAGCTTGAAGCCGTTCATGGCTGGCTTGAGGTGGCTGCCGGTGACCATCAGCCCACCGATGTCGCCGGCCTCGACCGCGCACCAGTAGACGACCGGCGTCGCCGCCCGCCCGATATCCGTCACCTCGCAGCCGGTGGCGACCAACCCGCGAATGGCGGCGTCGGCCAGCCCGCGCGAGCTAAGCCGGTTGTCGTGACCAATTACGGCCTGGGTCACGCCCGCGCGGGCCAGGTGCGTGCCGAACGCCCGCCCGATCTGCTCGGCGGCGTCTTCGGTCAGCGCGCGGCCCACTTCGCCGCGAATGTCGTAGCGTTTGAACAGGCTGCCATCCACCATGATTTGTCTCCCACCAGACACCACCAGACTTCCGAAGTCTTCGAAGACTTCGGAAGTCTCATGTGCGTCACCGCAACACCGCGTCG
>Ga0334890_1002929_pt1 | contig 18372 bp, 17 predicted proteins | sample GraSluR1_MG_3_FD_207220 | JGI IMG/M metagenome (GOLD analysis project Ga0334890, IMG submission 207220) | Sludge microbial communities from methane-producing bioreactor in Wageningen University, Netherlands - Granular Sludge_31_08-R1 | ecosystem: Engineered > Bioreactor > Anaerobic >... | reverse complement strand
GGTTATCTAACTTTAGAGCAATAGCCATTAAATAATTCTTTTGTTCAATAATTTCTGTTACGCCAAAAAGATGTGTGAAATCGATGTGATTACTGCCAGTTATACTTTGGAAATCGAGAGATAAGTCTCCTATTTCAAGATTAATAGAATCATTATTTTGATAGGTTATCTCCAATAAACAATCAAACATATTTAAAGTATAGTTACTGATAAGTGTATCACTAAAATCGATCTTAATTAAGTATTGATAGTAGTTTTGTTGCTTATAAGAAATATCTTTATCAACTAACTCAATCTTTTTTATATCTACACTTAACTCTTCATTTTCAGACTTCAGTTTTGCATAACTGATAAGGCTTTTATCAAGAATAAAACTCTTATTGCTTGAAACAAAAATATTGATATCGAGTGTTTCGTTATCAGTAATTAGTCTTGAGTAAATCTGTTTTTGAGTTAAGATTATTATTTGATTAACTTGTTCTTTAGAAAAGACAATCATCAAGAAACTAAATATTCCATAGGCTACTAATATGATTATAAACAATCTTTTCATTTTACTCTTTCCTTGATAATCTCATAATACTCGCTGGTTACAGTAAATGTTTCCCATCCACCTTTTTGAGTATTAATCCAAAAAAAGTAATAGTTTGCCACCCCGTTATTAACTTCACCAGTGCCTCTTACCACAATTTTTACATATGTTTTTGGATCAACGATAATTTGAAAATCATAAGATTCTTTGCTTGTTGTAACTTTTGTGTATGAGATGCTAGCTTTAATATCGGCATCTAGCGTACCTTTAAACTTCTTAACATCACCTTTGACATTTACTTTTATTCCACCAGAGGCAGATATTTGGTATTTAGTCTCTTCTTTTGATTCTAAACTAATATCATGTTTGATTGTTGAATAACCATTATTATAGATTTTTAGTTTTGTTTCTGATATAAATTCTACAGGTTCATTCTCATTTACAACTAAAATTTTCCAACCAATAAACTTTCTCTTATTGTTTTTTAGATAATGCTTATTATAATCTGCTAAACCGAACTCTTTTAATAAAGTTGCATCTTCATTATCAAAGACTATTTCTTGATAAGCAATATAGTCATTAGCCTTAATGCTCAAGCTAAACGTTGATAATAATCCCATTAAAATCAATAATATTATTAGTTTTTTCATAAAAAAAACCCTCCTTTTGTATAAATAATACATTGTTGGAGAGATAATTCTTTTTAATTGATTTGGTTTTCAGAAAAATACTTCATTGTATCCTCATAGCCTAGTTTATATCTTTTTGAAGCTTGTTCTAAATCAAAGTTTAATACTCCACCTAGTGATTTCCAATGTCTAATCTCTTTTATTTGAATTCCTGGGTATTTGTTCTTATTGATAAAAAAGATTCGATGGAGATGAATTACAATTACTGTATCACAACCAGCATCGATTAAAGGTTTTATCGGAATATTATCATATAATCCACCATCAAATACTTGTTGACCATCGATATTTACAGAAGGAAAAACAAAGGGTATTGAACATGATGCAAGTATTTGTTTATAGATAAACTCATCAGTTTGCTCATATATAGGTGAATAGATAACTTGAGACTCATTCTTGATGAAGTGGTTGAAAGAAGCTCTTAAAATGCCCATAGCACCTTCTTTATCGATACCTGCTGGAGATAATGTAACAAAGACAAGCTTTTTTCTAAGTTCTTCCGTATCTAGTTCTTGACGCAATAGTTTTTCTAAACCATCAATCTCATAGATACCTTGATTGACAATTCCTAGCTTTCGCTCTCTAATCATCTTAAACAAATTTTCTGCACTTTTTAGCTCGGTAACTGGAAATTTTAGCCATAAATCCTTGACTTCATCGACTGTTTTGGTAGCTAACAAACAAGCGTTTACCGAACCGATACTTGTTCCAGAGAATGCATGTATCTGTTGAAACAACCCTAACTCTTCTAAAGCTTTGGCTGCACCAACTTGGTAAGCTCCTCTTGCGCCACCACCTGTAAGACATAATCCTAAACGTTTCATATTAGACCTCTAGTACTTCAATTGATTTTGATTTTGAAAAACTGAACGAATTGTTCCCCCACCCAAACAAACTTCATCATTATAAAAGACAGCGGCTTGACCAGGTGTTGTTGCTCTTGTAGGTTTATTGCAGATTACTTCTAATGAAAACTCATCAATCCAGCGAATCCTAACTAGGTTATCTGTTTGTCGATATCTAAATTTAGCTGTGCATTCATACCAACCACTAAATCTAACAGGACTAATCCAGTTAACATCATCTACAATAATTCTATTGCTATATAAGTGAGGATGGTTTATTCCTTGTCCAACGAGTAAGACGTTTCTTTCGATGTCTTTTCCAACAACAAACCAGGGAGAATTCTTAAAGCGATTGTCTCCACCAATATTTAAGCCTTTTCTTTGACCGATCGTGTAATACATCAAACCTTCATGAAAACCTAGTATTTCCCGATTAAGAGTTTCAATGTTACCTGGTTTTGTAAAGAGATAATTCTTTAAGAAATCACGAAAATTCCTTTCTCCAATAAAACAGATTCCAGTAGAATCCTTTTTATTAGCTGTAGGAATTTGATTGCTCTTTGCAATATCTCTAACTTGCTTTTTAGTCAACTCACCAACTGGAAATAAACTGTTCTTTAACTGTTCTTGATTTAGTTGACAGAGAAAATAACTTTGATCTTTTAAGTTATCAATGCCTCTTAACAAAAATATCTCATTTTCACTTTCTTTTTTTCTTGCATAGTGACCATAAGCAAAATAATCAGCTCCTAGTTTTCTTGCTTCCTCTTGGAAACTAGCAAATTTAACATATTTATTACAAAGAATATCGGGATTAGGAGTCCGATTATTTTTGTGTTCTTCAATGAAATAAGTAAAGACATGATCCCAGTATTCTTTAACAAAATCTTTTCGATATAATGGTATATTTAAATATTCGGCTACTTTTAAGGCATCTTGATAATCTTTTTCTTGTGGACATATATCGTCTTCAACATTTGGATTACCCAAAATGTCATTGTTTGCAAATGAATCCCAGTTTCTCATAAACAATCCGATGACTTCATAGCCTTGAGCTTTCAGCAAAAAAGCACTTACAGCTGAATCAACACCACCACTCAATCCCACTACTACTTTTTTCATGATGTCCTCTTTATATCAGAGACAATCTTAAAATCACTTCTTGGTGACAAGGCAAAATCAAATACTTTTGGAGAATCTGGCGAAGCTGCTCTTTTGAATTGTTGTGAAAAAAATCTCGAAAAGAAGTTATTGACATATTTATCGACTTCTTCTTGATTAATCTTAAAGATTCTCATCAATAAAATCTTAATTCTGTCTGCTGTATCGCCACAAATCATATAGCGATACAGTATAAAATCATTTATTTCATATTTACCTATGATGTCTTCAGTGTTTTGATTCTCTGTCAGTTCTGGGGTAATTGGTGTTTCTAAAATATCATATAAAAGCTCTTTAACTTCAGGGCTAAACTGAAAATCAGCATATGCTTTAATCATAAATCTAACGACTGTCTTAGGAATACCACCATTGACATTATACATCGACATTTGGTCACCGTTATAAGTTGACCAACCCAATGCTATCTCTGAAAGGTCTCCTGTTCCTAAAACTAAGGCATTTAACTTATTTGCTAGATTCATCAGAATCATTGTTCTTGCTCGTGCTTGTGCGTTCTCATAGGTAGTGTCTTGAGTTATTTGATCATGTTCAATCAACTCGAGGTGATCGTTGATATGTTTTTTTAAATCAATTTCTTCAAAACTTACACCAAGAACTTCCATCAGTTCCTTCGCATTTTGATTTGTTCTGCTAGAAGTATGCAATCCTGGTAATGTATATGCATGGATGTTGTTTGGCTCAATTCCCAGGTGTTTAAAAGCATTAACTGCTACTAAAAGCGCTAAAGACGAGTCTAAACCTCCACTTACTCCAATAACTATTTTCTTTATATTTGCATAACTCATTCTTTTTGCTAATCCAAATTCTTGGATTGATGCAATTTTCATAAAGTTTTCATATCTGTTATCTTTTGGAACGAATGGTTGTTTATCCCATTCTTCTGCAAAAACAAAATCATCACTATTAACAAACTCAAAATTTACGATTTGGTACTTCAAACGATATTTTAGAACTGAATCTCGATATGAAGAATTTATTCTTCTTTCATATTTCAGCCTATCGATGTCAATATCTACTTCCATTATCGTTGTCTCTAGCGAGAACACATTGGTTTCTTTTAATAATCTAGCGTTATTTGCGACAATATTATGACCAGAAAAAACTGTTTCAGAACTCGATTCTGAAGCACCTGCTGAGCAATATATATAAGCTCCACTATTCTTTCTTGAATGCTCTAAAACAGCATTCTTCCGAATATTGTTTTTACCTACTACTTCATTTGAAGCAGAGATATTGATGATAAGATTAGCTCCGTTTACGCTCAGAAGATTACCAGGTGATATGGTAGCCCACATATCTTCGCAAATTTCAACGCCAAAACTTAGATCATTATTTGTAAAAATCAAGTTACCAAAAGGAACTTTTTGATTTAACAAGGTGATCTCTGTATAATTATCTATAACATCAAAGCCAGAATTGAACCAGCGTTTTTCATAATATTCCTTGGTGTTTGGTAAATAGAATTTTGGAACTACCCCTAATATAACATCTCTTTGGATGATGATAGCAGAGTTTAAAACCAATTGGTCAAGGATTAAGGGCATACCTAAAACAACAATTCCTTGGTAAGGATTGTTTTCAATAAATGTTTTAAGAGCAATATAACAATCTTCAAGAAGATTCTTTTGAAAAAATAAGTCACCACAAGAATAAGAACTCAGTGAAAGTTCTGGAAAGATAGCAATATCTGATTTCAAGTTCTTCAAGGGTTCAAGCATTGATTTTACGTTGAACAAAGGGTTTGCTACTTCTATTTTTGGTGAGATTAAAGATGTTTTTAAAAAACCTTTATACATTTTTATTACCTCGATATAAGTTGTTTTTCGTAATATATTGAAATATTTCATCGGTTACATAAGCTGGATCTAAGGACTTTCTAAAAGCTGAAGATGACACGGTTTGAATCAAACCTGGAATTACTTTAAAGTTCTTAGCATGAGCATTTAACAGTTCATTGTTAGAGATGATTTCTTCAACATTGTCTTCGTCTCTTTTAATAACAATAAATTTAAATTTTGCAATCAACATTTTGGCATTAATCCAATTGTTTAAACTAAGTAGGTTGTCACTGCCAATTACGAAAGCAACGGGGTGACGTTTATACTCTGATTTGATTCGCAATAAACTTTTGTAAGTACCAAGATACTTTGAATCATTAACTTCAATTAGACATATTTTAGCGAGATCTAAATCTTTAATTAAAAGATTGAGCATGTCTACTCTATAATGATCATCAATTAGTGAACTTTTGTGATACTTATTGGAAACTGGTAAATACAAAAAACGCTCAAAATCAACATGTTTTTTGATTAAGTAGTAAATCTCTTTATGAGCGATTGTCGGAGGGTTGAAAGCACCACCAAAGACTATAATCATAACTATTCTTCCTCAAATAATATTCTACCATAGAACTATAATTAATTAAAGAATAATAGGGCAAAAATTAGCCTATCTATGGTAAACTATATCTGGAGGAATGAAAATGGAGTTATATGGACAAATTGTTTTTAAAATTGCAAAAGAGATTCTAGCGATACCATCACCAAGTGGTTATACAGAAAATGTAGTTGCTTATATCAACGAATTGGTTAAAAAGTTAGGTTTTGATACAAGTTTTTCTAAAAAAGGTAACCTTTATATTCATGTTAAGGGTAGTACTGATTGTACCTTAGGTTTAACCGGACATGTCGACACTCTTGGAGCTATGGTTAGAAGTATTGATTCTATGGGTCAACTTAAGTTTACAACTATTGGCGGTCCAATCTGGCCTACTTTGGATGGAGAGTACTGTACCGTCAAAAATCGAGAAGGCAAGGAGTATAGTGCTACATTTCTTTCTACAAGTCCTTCGAGTCATGTTTATAAAGATGCTTCTACTGCTCTTAGAAACCCGGATAATATGATTGTTAGAATTGATGAAGTTGTTAAATCTAAAGAGGATGTTCAAAAACTAAATATTGCACCAGGAGATTATATTTTCTTTGACCCTAAAACAACAATAACTGATTCAGGTTTCATAAAATCGAGATTTCTTGATGATAAAATTTCAGTTGCTATCTTGTTGGGACTTTTAGAATATATAAAAGATAACAACATTGTTCCAAAATGTAATTTGACAATTATTATCTCTACCTATGAAGAGGTAGGTCATGGGGGTTCAAATCTTCCTAAACTCGATGAGTTGATTGCTGTTGATATGGGTTGTATTGGTGAAGATTTGAGTTGTACAGAACAAGATGTATCAATCTGTTGCAAGGACTCATCTGGACCATATGATTATAAGATTGTTTCAAAAATGATAGATATAGCAAAGAAACATAATTTAAATTACGTCACAGATATTTATCCTTTTTATGGGTCAGATGTGTCAGCTGCATATCATGGAGGAAATGATGTTAGAGGTGGCTTGATTGGTCCAGGAGTCCATGCTTCACACGGAATGGAGAGAACACATATTAATGCTATTATCAATACATTGAAATTACTTATCTACTATATTCAGTAAATCAAAGCGAGAAAAAAGCGGCTAGAAGCCGCTTATTTTTTTATAAAATCGGTGAAATCTTGTGTTAAATCTAAGGTTATATTAATTTCCTTTTCCGTTATTGGATGGATGAAGTTGGTTTTGTAACAAAGCAAAAGCAATTTTGTCGGGTAGTCTTCTTTATTATAGAGTTTGTCTCCAACAATCGGATAATTGAAATAGGCAAGATGGACTCTAATCTGATGAGGTAATTTACCTTTGACTGAAATATCTAATAAGCTAAAGTTTTTAAACTCTTTTTCAACGCGATATTTTGTTGAACAATCCTCACCTACTTCAACAACTTCTCTTAAGTAAGTTCCTTCTTTTTTCGCTATTGGCAAGCAGATCTCAAACTCTTTTGTATCCATTTTACCACTGACAATAGTTTTGTAATTAAAGACAAGTTCATTATCAATTTTGTTGCTTAGTAGAAACTTAACGAATCGATGTTTAGCAATTACAACTAATCCTTGCGCTTCTCGATCAATTCGATTTACATAGTGAATCATTGAACTTATATTGTTCTTTTGGTAATATCCAACAAGAAAATTTCCGAGTGTATTTTCTGGGTTTGCTTTAGAAGGCATTAGCAGCATATCGGCAGGTTTATTTACGATTAATAAATATTCATCTTCATAAACAACTTCTATTTCCAAATCTTGAGGTTTAAACTTGTTCAAGCCTTCTTCATCGAGAAGAAAATGTATTTTATCTCCTTTTCTGATTGTATCTTTTCTGCTTTTTATCTCATTATTGACAAATATTTTATAATTCTTCTCATCTTTTTGTAAGATAGAAGTTGGAATATTGTTTTCTGTCATAAAGCGTTTTATTGTTTCAGGCTTTTTAATTCGATAGATTAATTCCATTTTGTTCACCTTCTATACCTGTGGTATACCTTTCAAGTAGGAAAAATTGTATGATTACATTTGTCCTAATGAAAATTATAACATAAAAGAAGATTAATTTCAAAATTAATCTTCAAGTATTTACAAAATAGTATACAAATCTACTATATAAATAAAAAATAATGTTGTTGATTAGATAACTACTGTTTTCGCCATTTTATTTTAAGTGCGTTTGCGACTAGTGTTTATGGCAAAAAGGTATTATGACGCTTTGATTGAAATATTCTATCCTTTCATATCAAGCAGTTTTTGATACCAGCTCATAACTAATTTAGGATTGAATGGTATTAATCTTTTGTCAATCCTAGATTTAAGATTTAGCATCTCTTTTGCTAGAATCATCTTGATATCTTCAGGATAATTCATTAATTTTTGATGCATTTTATACTCGTAGATATCTAAAATTTTATATGAATAATCACTATCAACTTTTAAATCCAAATCGTAATCGATATATTTTAGAGCTTCTTCATCAATTAAAGCTGGTGAACCTACATTGCAATAATAGGTTATCGCTTCGTTTTTTATTATCGCAATGACATTGTACCAGTGATTCTTAAAAAAGAAAGCTACTGATGGTTCTCTAGTATACCAAAATCTTCCTGTTGATTCAACAACTTTAGTTCTTTGGTTTGCGACGACAAAGTATTCATCATTCTCTTCTAAAATAGTTGCATTTTTCCAAATTCTATGCAAACTCTTATCATGTTTATAACTATGTATTACAATTGGCTGTCCGGGTTTTGTAATCATGGATATCACCTACTCTTCTAACCAATTAGGACCCTTCATTGATTCTGGTTCATTCTTGAAAAGTCCGTTATAATCTTGTTGGCGCAACACCTCATAAATCAATACGCAAACTGTATTTGCTAGATTTAAAGATCTGATTTTGTCAGTCATTGGCAATCTCAAGCAATTATCAAGATGTGGTTTAAGTATTTCTTTTGGAATACCTGTTGACTCCCTACCAAAAATCAAATATATATTCTTCTGTTGACAAGAGAAATCAAAATCTTTAGGAGTTTTTTTACCATAGCGAGTTATGAAATAAAAATCTCCTTTATTCTTGTTCACGAAATCTTGATAATCTTCATAGAGAAAGTAGTTTGTATGTTCCAAGTAGTTTACTGCTGTTCTTTTCATATATTTAGGGTCTAGTTTGAAACCTATTGGTTTTATAATGTGTAATAAAGCATCTGTTCCAGCACAGGTTCTCATTATATTCCCGGTATTTTGAGGTATTTCTGGTTGATATAAAACTATATTGATTGGCATAATTATTTTCTCTTTCTACTCAATATCTTTTTTTCCTTTTCAACTTTTTGGTTATACTTCTTCTTATACCCTGGTTTTACTTTCTTTGGTTTTCTAACCTTAGCCTTTGCTTGATAGTCCAGTTCGTTTTCTGGGCGAACTCTCTTTTGTCTTTTGTTCCTTTGATTGATTTCAGTCAATTGATTGTTTTTTATAGCTTTATGTTGAGAAACAATTCCTTTTGCTTCGAGAATATCCAAATAAGTATTGTCTTCAAAATCATATAACGAGATACATTTACCATCAAAATTTATCCTACCGGTTCTACCGCTGCGATGAATATAGAATTCAGGGTCTCTTGGCAATTCATAGTTGATTACATGAGATACTCCGATTATATCAATTCCTCTGGCTAAAATATCAGTTGCTACTATATATTGAAAGTCTAAGTTATTTATTCTTTTAATTAATTGTTTTCTTTTTCTAAAATCAATATCTCCATGTATTAAGGTAATGTTCAATCCCTTACTTGCTAGATAATCAAATAATGAGTTAGCAGTTTCTTTTGTATTACAGAATATAATCGCTAAATAAGGATTAATTACATTGATTACTTGCTCTAAAACTCCAAATTTATCTCTTTCTTTTGTTTTAATAAATGTGTGTTCGATATTAAGGTTGCTGATTTCATCGGGATGCACACTAACCATCAAAGGATTGTTTAAATACTTCTTAAGAAATGGTCTAATCTTTAGAGGTATTGTAGCTGAAAAGACCATGAATTTAGCTTTCTGAACTGTCTTTGCTAGATTATCAAGAATTTCTAGAAAATTATTATCAAGTGTCATGTCAGCTTCATCTATTATAAAATAATCAGTATTGAATATTTTTAGAATGTTTTCTTTGATTACTAAATCATGAAGTCTGCCTGGAGTAGCGATTACTATGGTTGGTTGCTTTGACGTTAGATAAGTCAAATCATTTTCTTTATCAGTACCACCTGTATAAAGTTCAACAGGGATTGTGTTTTTAGAAAACTTTACTAACTCATTGGTAAAACGATAAATTTGGTTAGCTAGTTCTCTTGTTGGGGCTACTATTACAGCCTGAACACGATTGATATCAGGTTTTAAATTATCTAAAATTGGCAGCAAAAAAGCATGGGTTTTTCCAGAACCCGTTTTTGCTTCAATTATTAAATCTTTATTTAACTCAAATAGTTCAAAAACTCTTTCTTGAACTTCTGTCAGTTTTTTAAAACCAAGTACTTCTAAAGCCTTGTTTAGGTAGTCGTTATTAAATTTTTTCATTTGATCTGATTCCTTCTTTGTAAAATCTCAATATCTATTATATAATATTATACGGATAATGTAAAATATAAATGAGGAATACCGATGATTGTGAAAAAAATAACTCCTCAAGGGTTTTGCAAGGGAGTACATAACGCTATTGAAATAGTAAAGAAGAGTCTCGTTAATCAAGAACTACCAAGACCAATATATATCCTTGGTTTTATCGTCCATAACTCTTATGTTGTCAATGAGTTAACCGCATTAGGAGCTTTCACTCTAGATGACAGATATAATAGTAGATATGATTTGATTAAAGATATTAAAAAAGGAACAATCATCCTATCTGCTCATGGAACTGATGAGTCTGTTAAAGAAAAGATCTTAGATAATGGATTAACTCTAATTGATGCTACATGTAATGATGTTTACGCAACTCATGATTCAATAAAAAAATACTTAGATTTAGGATATAACATTATTTATATCGGTAAGAGAAACCACCCAGAGTCAATAGCCTCACTATCTTTAAGTCCTAGAGTAGTATTGATTGAAAATAGTTGTGATTTAGATTATGTAAAAGTTGAGGAACCGATATTTGTCACTAATCAAACAACTTTTAGTATCAATGATATCTCACCTATACATCAAAAAATAAAAGAGCTTTATAGTTTAGTCATTATCTCTGAAGAAATCTGCTCAGCTACTAGATTCAGACAATTAGCTATTATAGATGGAAATAAAGATGTTGATTTGTGCTATGTAATCGGAGATCAAAGGAGTAATAACACTAAGAACTTAGCAAGAATTTCCAAGGAGTTAACGAATACCAAGACATTGTTGATTTCCTCAGTAAATGAAATTAATGATAAAGATTTAGAAGGTGTCAAGTGCGTTTCAGTTACCTCAGGAGCTTCTACTCCTTATTATCTTACCAAAGCAGTTATTGATTATCTTGAAAACTATCAAAACAAGTAAAAATTCCTTTATTTTTTCATGTAAATAGTTTATAATATTAAAGACACTAAGACTAAAATAATGGGGTGAGATTATGCCAAAGAGCAAAAATAAGAAAAAACCTACTCAGATTGAAAGAGAAATTAGAACTTATAATCCGACAAAAAGTAAATTCGGTAAAATAGTTTTATTGATTTTAGCAATCGGAATGTTTCTTGCAATGCTTGTAGCCGCTATATACGGAGCAATTGATGTATTAACCAGTAGTATTATGTTCTAAGACACTTTAATTTAAAGTGTTTTTTTTCTATTTTATTTGCTTGTAGAATAACCATGAGATTTATTGGAGGTATTAGAACGGAAGTGTTTAGTTTTTTAACTCAGAAAGAATTGAAAAGATCAATTTGTTTATGAAGTAACTTCTCCTTTTGGATGAAACAAAGAGTAAAGTTGAACTATATCATAAATATGAGTCTTATATCAACCAAGTAAGCCCTTTAGATATGTTCTCTTTGGATGCCTATAAAGATGACAGTGAATGGTCTATCAGCAAGATTTAAGATAGTATTTATAGATTTGTCAATTTATTTGGGATAAAGTTTGAAGAAATACTCAAGTTTAAAAAATCATGCATTATTTTCAACTTTTCTAGCTGAAAAACGCAATATTGCTAGTCTTTTAGCAATGATTAAAATTTACCTAGAAATATCGATATTATTGTTGGTATCATTGATGACTTTCAAGCGGGTAAAAAGGATTTAAAAGAGTTTTGGATTGATTTTGCTATTAAGAAGAAAAATATATCTTACTTTGCAATTAAAGGTGAGTTAGGAAATTATCTGGGAGTTTTAGAAGTCTTTCAAGACATTACTTCAATTCAAAAAATTACCGATAAGAAAGGACTTAGATAAACTTAAAACCTCCGATTGGAGGTTTAATTTTTATTTAGTAAGAGTTCTCTTGCAATATCTCTAGCAGCATCAGTGATTCTTTCACCACTGACCATTTTTGCTATTTCTTCGATTCTTTCTTCGTGAGTAAGATATTTTACTCGAATTTCTGTTGAATCATTAATGATATGTTTGTTTACAGCTAAATGGTGAATCCCTTCTGCTACCACTTGAGGAATATGGGTGATAGAAATAACTTGGGTAATTCGTGATAAATCAGAAATCTTTTTTGCGATTTGCTTTGCTATGAAACCAGAGATTCCAGTGTCAATCTCATCAAAGATGATTGTGGGAATGTTTTGTGATTTAGCAAAGATTGTTTTAAAGGCTAACATCACACGACTCATTTCTCCACCGGATGCTGTTTTTGATAAAGGTTTTAAGGGTTCTCCCTTGTTAGTAGAAATCAAAAACTCCACTTGATTACAACCAGTTTGCGTAAAAACTTGATAATCAAACTCATCTTTGGGTTCTGAAAAATCGATTAAGATATCAAAATCTGCATTTTGAATTACTAGTTCATGGAGTGAATCAATTAGTTCAGTTTTAATTTTTTGAGCAATATCTACTCTAAAAGCATAAAGATTTTTACTTTCCTGGTATACTTCTTTAAAGGCTTCTTTAATTCCGATTTCTTTCTCTTTAATAATCGATTCATAGTTCAGTACTTGGTCGATTTCTCTTGCTAAGAAGTTTTGATATTCTATTAACTCATCAATGCTTTTTTGGTACTTCTTCTGAATCTTTTCAAGTTCCAGTAAACGTTGATTCATCGCTTCAAAATCGTCTTTGTCATAATTGAGGTTGTCTAATCTTTGATTGATGCTATGATTGATATCATCTAACTCATAATAGATGTTCATAAGCCGTTCATGAAGGCTTTCAAAGTCTTTTGACATATGAGCGATCTTTTCTAAATCAGCTTTAATCTCATATATTTTGTCTAATACTAGTTCATCATTGAGATATGATGAACTTTTTTGTAATAAAGTGTTGATTTTATCGATGTTTTGCAATACATTAATGTTTTCATTTAATAATTCGTCTTCACCGGAAATGAGATTTAAACTATTGAGTTCATTGTATTGGAATTTATAAAGATCAAGTTGTTTTAGTGTATTGTCACGTTGCTTAATAATTTGACGGTGTTCTTTAATTCTTTCCATGTATTTATCAAGTCTATTCTGATAACTAATTAAGAAATCATTGATTCTTGTTTTTCTAAAATTATCTACTAAACTGAGATAGTTTTCTGGATTGATTAATTGATTTGTGTCGAATTGCGAATGAATATCTGCTAGATAAATCGCTAACTCCTTCAATGTTTTTAAAGAAGAGTTTTGATTGTTAATTTTGATAATATTGCTTTTGTCTTTTGAGATTATTCTCGAAATAGTCAAAGAGCCATCAATATCAATATCTTGTTCTAAAAGGATTGATTTGATTTCTTTTGACGATACCTTGAACTCACCGATTATTGTAGCATTTTCACTTTTTGAAGAAATCATATCTTTATCCGCTCTATCTCCAAGCAAAAGAGAAATCGCATCAACAATTATACTTTTTCCTGCGCCAGTCTCTCCAGAAAGGACAGTCATCCCCGGATAAAATTCTAAATTAAGATCTTTGATTATAGCAAAATCCTTGATTTTCAGACTTTTTAACATATTAATCCTCAACAGTTTTTAATATTTCATTTATAATACTTTCTTCATCTAGATGATATAATTTATAGATTTCTGTCTGGGTTCCTTGTTCGATGAACTCATCTGGTAAACCAAAAATTCTAATAGGTAACTGCACTTGTTTTGAGGCAAGATATTCTAGTATACTAGATCCTAAACCACTGATTTTAGTTACATCTTCAAGTACATAGGTTTTTAATCCTGATAAGATAATTTTGTCAAGCATGTCGTAATCCATTGGTTTGATGAATAAAGCATTTATGATGTTTATCGGTAGTTTATGCTGTTTAATATATTGATTGAGTCGAGTAAAATTATCTCCATAACAGATAAGATTGGCATTTCCTTGATTAAAATACTCAATCCAGGTTGGTTTAAGGATTTTGGTGTAAGTGCTGTTATCAAAGATTTCTGTGCTGTTTTTTGAATATCTTATCGCCACTGATTTTTTAGAAAACTCAAGAGCATAGTCAAGAAGTTGATGTGCTTCAACAGCGTTTGAGGGTTGAACTATTTCGATGTTTGGCATATGTTTCAAGTAAGCTATATCATAGATTCCTTGATGTGTATCTCCATCTCCTCCAACCACACCAGCACGATCAATTCCTAGGATTATTTTTATGTCTTGCCTTGTTAGGTCGTGAAGTAGTTGATCATAGGCTCTTTGAAGGAAAGATGAGTAAATTGGCAAGAAAATCTTATGACCATTTAATGCTAAAGCAGCTGAAAAACATACAGAAAAACTTTCGCAAATTCCAACATCGATAATTCTATCTGGATATATTTCTTGGAAATTGTTTAGGGCAGAACCATAAATCATCGCTGGGATAATCACTTTGAAATCAGGATGATTTTTAGCATAAGTGATGAGATAGTCACTGATAATATTACTCCAGTTAGTATAATTTTCTTTATTCTTTTCAATTTGTTGACCAGTTTCTTTATCAAAAGGACCAACACCATGCCAAATTCCTTTATTATCATTTTCAGAAAATTGATAACCTTTTCCTTTTTTTGTTATCACATGTAAGACGACGGGACGGTTTTTATGTTTTACCATAGTCAAGAACTTAATTAAAGCTTTGATATCATGTCCATCAATAGGACCATAATATGAGAATCCAAATTCATCAAAAATCGTCAAGTTATTAGCAAAACCTCTGATCATATTAGCTAATCGTACTTTCATACGATAGATAAATTTAGGGAATTTTCGTTTTGTTTTTACAGCATAATTGTAAAACTTGTTTGATCTTGCTTTATTGAGTATCTTTGAAAGTCTACCGACATTTTTAGATATACTCATATCATTATCATTTAAGATGATGATTGGAGCTAAGTGCTTTTGATGTCCTAGAAAGTTTAAAGCTTCAAAAGAAAGACCACTATTCAATGAACCGTCTCCCACAACAGCTATATTATAATTCTTGTTTCCTTTTAAGACCTTATCAAGTTCAAAACCTGCTATAGCAGCAATTGCAGTCGATGAATGTCCAGCTTCCCAGGCATCGTACCTTGATTCAGATCTTTTTTGATAACCTGACAAACCTTTAAACTGTCTAAGTGAGGGAAAATCAGCAATTCTACCAGTCAATATTTTATGAATATATGATTGATGACCAACATCAAATATGATTTTATCTTCAGGAGAGTTGAATACATAATGCAAAGCAATAGTCAATTCAACTACACCAAGATTTGAACTTAAATGTCCACCAGTTTTCGAGATTGAGTCAATCAGAAAAAAACGAATTTTTTCTGCTAATTCGTTCAACTCTTTTATCGATAATGTTTTTAGGAAGTTAGGGTCTAAGATGTCAAATAAATCCATATAAGTTATTCTCTTTCAAAATTAATCAAATTATCTGAATCCATAAGTTTTACAATAACTTCTTCAGCATTCTTCAACTCTTGATGACATGCTTTAGCCAAAGCAATTCCTTCTTGATAAAGTTTTACCGATTCATCAAGTGAGCTTTCACCTGATTCTAATTTTTTAACTAAAGCTTCTAGTTTTGCTAGATTTTCTTCAAAACTGATTTTATTCATTTTCTCGTCCTTTCATTTTGAGGATTTTACAATCAATCTCACCATCGTGCATAATGATCGAAACTTCTTTTAACTCATCAATATCATTAATACTTTTCTTGATTAATTCATCTTGTTTTATGATGGTAAAACCCTTTTTCATAATATTCAAGGGGTTGACTAATTCTAATTTTTCCAAAAGGTTCAAATAATTGCTATTTGTTCGATTAACTTTATACTTATACGCTGAATCGATTGTTTTAAGCAAATTATTGACCTTCTCTTTTTGTAAAGCAATTAATCTATCTGGTCTTGATTGAAACAGTCTCTCTGTTAAGTTTGCATATGCGATTTCTTTACTTTGAGTTAGTCTTAACGGGTTTTTAAATATATTGGTTTCAACGATATTTAAATAACGTTTTTTCTCTTGTTTATATCTATTCACAAGAGCTAATCTTAAGCGCTTTGAGTAATCAATTATATCTTCTAAAACATCTCGCTTATTTCTAACTGCTAACTCTGCAGCATGAGATGGTGTTGAGGCTCTTAAATCAGAGACAAAATCAATAATTGTAAAATCTGTTTCATGACCTACAGCACTGATTATTGGTATATGTGAATTATAAACAGCACGTGCTACAATCTCTTCGTTAAAAGACCATAAATCTTCAATAGAGCCACCACCACGACCTATAATCAAAACATCAACTAATTTATCGTTATTGGCCTTTTCAATCATTTTAACAATCGAATCTTTTGCCATCGGTCCTTGAACTAATGCTGGATAAACGATAATTTCAGTCAAAGGGAAACGATTGTTTACTACATTGATGATATCTCTAATCGCTGCACCAGTTGGAGAAGTAATCACACCTATTGCTTTAGGATATTTTGGAATCGGTAATTTATGAGTTTCAGAAAACAAACCTGAAGCTGCTAAATCACTCTTAAGTTTCTCATATGCTAGATATAGATCACCAATACCATCTAAAGCCATTTTTTGGATATATATTTGATATGTCCCGTAAGCTTCATAAACAGATACATAACCTTCAACAATCACTTTGTCGCCGTCTTTAGGACTGAAATTGAGGTTTTTAGTACTTGAAACAAACATAATAGCGCTAATCTGTGATTGGTCATCTTTTAAAGTAAGATAAAGATGTCCGCGAGAATGTCTTTTAAAATTGGAGATTTCTGCTTTGATTAGGAGTGTTTGAAGTTCTTGATCATTATCGAATTTAAACTTTAAATAGCGGTTTAGAGCTGTAACAGTTAAGTATTGTCTAACCATTTTTATTCAATGTTTTTTTAATATTTTCCAATAATCTATTATTGAATTTTCTAGCTAAATCATCGTCGAGATTAGAATAAATCTTAGTTATTTCCAAAGCTTCATTAACGACGATTTCAAAAGGAGTTTTTAACTCTGTCAGCTCATAAACACTAAAACGGATGATAGCCAAATCAACATAGTTCAATCTATCAATCGACCAATTGGTTAAACTCGAGTTGATAATCTCATCTAGTTTTGGATAATTGGCTTTGACATCTAAAAATGTCTTTTCTACTTCTTGATCGTATTCGTTTTCTTGGTAATCTCCGCCTAAGATATCTTGATATATCAATTTGATAACATTCTCCCTAAACAGTCTTCTTTTCATAATTTTCTCCAATTCTTCTCGCTATCCTATTTTATCATAGATAATTTATTTTTGAAAGCAAAAAACAAGGCTTAGAATAATCTAGACCTTGTTTCTAACATACACGGATGTTTGATAGGGTTTTAGTAATATTTTGTTGTTAATTGATAAGTCATCACCATAAAAATAAGTAAAATTATTTAGATTGATATCATTTAACTCAATTTCAATTTCACAATCTCTAAAATTTGCAATTACTAAATAGTCTTTTGTTTTACCCATGTTTAGATAACAAAAACTTTCATTATCATCAATATTGATGAACTCGATATTACCATAGATGATATTATCTGCTTCTATCTTACGTAGATTAAGAATAAACCTATAGATGTTAAGGATTGAATCTTTTTCTGCTTCTTGTTTTTTAACGTTAATGTCTTGATAATTGTAATTTGTCTTTATCCAAGGTTTGGTTTGAGAAAAACCTCCATTAATATCATCGGACCATTGCATTGGCGTTCTTGCGTTATCTCGACATCGATCCTTAATGGCTTGTAGGGCATCATTTTTAGAAACGAAACGATTTAACATATTATTGTATTCAGTAAAGACTTCAACATCACGAAAATCTAAGATATCGTCATATAAGACATTAGTCATACCAATTTCTTCACCTTGATATACTATTGCTGTTCCAGGCATGAAATAAAGTGTTATCGCAAGCATTTTAGCAGATTCATACCAATATGATATATCATTGCCATAATGCGAAACAACCCTTGGTTGGTCATGATTATGCCAATAAATTAGATTCCAACCATCTTCTTTTAAGATCCGATATTGATTTGCATAACTTTTTTTGATATTATCAACTCTTAACT
>Ga0334890_1002920_pt1 | contig 18399 bp, 19 predicted proteins | sample GraSluR1_MG_3_FD_207220 | JGI IMG/M metagenome (GOLD analysis project Ga0334890, IMG submission 207220) | Sludge microbial communities from methane-producing bioreactor in Wageningen University, Netherlands - Granular Sludge_31_08-R1 | ecosystem: Engineered > Bioreactor > Anaerobic >... | reverse complement strand
CCTGAAATTGTCACAACTTCTGATTGTTTAATAAGATTGCTATAGTGGTCAAGAAAGCCTTCTGCTTCTTCATGAGAAATTGTTGGTCCTTGTTCCAAAATTTCTGTTTGGTTACCCTCGTGTAAGATAGCAATACAGTTTCTAGTGTTTCCTGAGATTTTATAAAAAGCTGGACTAACAGGAGATTGTTCTAATTCGCTTTCAATAAATTCACCAATTTTACCACCTAAGAAACCTGTAGCAGTAACTTTATCACCAGATTCAAACAAGACTCTAGTAACATTTAAGCCTTTCCCACCAGCTGTCTTACTAACATCTTTCACCCTATTCACTGTATCAATTTTCAATGTTTCTAGAGGATAAGAGATGTCTACTGAAGGATTTAGTGTGACTGTCAGAATCATTTGTTATACCTTAATCGTGGTAGTCACCACGGTCCCATTTTTCAAGGAATTCTGTAAAGAAATCTTCATCTGCTTGATGTGCATTATGTGTTTCAACGTGTTCGATTTTTGCAATCAATTTTTTATTTTCTTCTGTTGGTTTGTACTCAGCTTCAATGAAAGCTTCAATGATGTCATTCATAAGAAGACCACCAGTAATCATTCCACCGAAACCGATAACATTCGCATTTAACTCTTCTTTTGCATATATAGCTGATGTCATATCACGAACCAACGCTGAGCGAACACCTGGAACTTTATTGACTGCATTGTTAATGCCGACACCTGTACCACAGATACATACTCCCAAGTCTGCTTGACCACTTACTACTGCTTCACCGACTTTTTTACCATAGATAGGGTAGTGAGTACGTACGTGGTCATATGTCCCGAAATCAAGGACCTCATGTCCTTTTGATTTCAAGAATTCTGATACTGCCATTTTTACATCTGTGACAATGTGGTCACATCCAATTGCGATTCTCATTCCTTAACTCCTTTTCTTAACACATCTTGTTAAGCATATCTACTCGGATTTGATGACGTCCGCCATCATATTTACCATTGACGAAACTTTTAGCGATGTTTTTAGCAAGCTCATCACCGACGATTTCAGCGCCAACCGTAATCATTCGTGAATTGTTATGTCCACGTGTCATATAAGCTGAGCGTTCATCTGAAACTTCTGCTGCAACCATACCTTTAATTTTAGTTGCTACCATGAATGGACCAGCTCCATAAGCATCAATTACAATACCTAGGTTTTGCTCATCTTTATTTACTTCAGAGGCAACTGCCAAGGTAACATCAACAAAATCTTGTCCTTCCTTAGTCACATCAATTACCTCAAAACCTTCTTCTACAAGAAAATTTTTCACAACATCTTTTAATCTCGTACCTTTGAGATCTGCACCAACAACAATAGCCATTTTGACTACCTCCTAAATTTTAGAAAGAAATGCTACGTAGAAATAGAAAATATTTTGCAAAATGTTCGAGATAACGTTTTCATCACTTCTTTGTTTATATAATATCAAACATTCAAACAAAAAGCAACGCTTTTTGTTTATTTTTTGTTTTTTTTATTTGTTTTTTTAAAAAATAGATAACACCGTTAAATTATTGTTCATTTTTGTTCATTTAATCCATCACAAAATGGACGTGAAATATCTATTCAAGTATTACAAAGGTCTTTTACTTTCTATAACTTACTGATTAAGAGGTCCTACTTTATTTTCGTCTTATACAAAATCTGACCTAAGCTAATATACGTCAATCCTCTGTTCTTATTTCATCATCTAACGTTTTTTTGTTTGAAATTGTTTGTTTTACCTTGAAAATATTGTCTTTTATGATACAATTAAAAGAGAATTATCTTTGGAAAAAGATTACTTTATGAAAGAAGAGTCTTCATATGAACAAAAAACGACGATTAGAAAAAATTTTAGATATGTTAAAGATTGATGGGACCATAACCATAAAAGAAATAATAGATGAACTAGATATTTCCGATATGACAGCCCGTAGAGACCTTGATGCTCTAGAAGCTGATGGACTTTTAACACGTACTCATGGTGGTGCACAATTGCTTTCCTCTAAAAAGCCACTTGAAAAGACACATATCGAGAAGAAAAGTCTAAATACAAAAGAAAAAATTGACATTGCTAAAAAAGCCTGCTCTTTAATCAAAGATGGCGATACTATTTTTATTGGACCCGGAACTACACTTGAACAACTGGCATTAGAATTGAAAGGTCGTAAAGGTTATAAAATTCGTGTCATTACAAATAGTCTCCCTGTGTTCTTGATTCTAAATGATAGCGAAACCATTGATTTATTGCTTCTTGGCGGTGAATATAGAGAAATAACTGGAGCTTTTGTAGGTTCAATGGCTTCGACAAATTTAAAAGCAATGAGATTTGCCAAAGCTTTTGTTAGTGCAAATGCTGTTACCCATAATTCTATTGCTACATATAGTGACAAGGAAGGTGTGATTCAACAACTTTCCCTAAACAATGCTGTAGAAAAATTTTTATTAGTAGACAGTACTAAATTCGATCGATACGATTTCTTTAACTTCTATAATCTAGATCAACTCGATACCATCATTACAGATAACCAGATTAGCCCTCAACACTTAGAGGAATTTAGCCAGTACACTACTATTTTAAAAGCGGACTAGAATTATGACTTATAAAAATATTGTTTTTTGACCTTGATGACACTCTTTATGACCATCAACTCCCCTTTAAACGTAGCGTTGAGAAATGTTTTCCAACGATTGATATCCAACAAATAGATAACATTTACAAACGTTTCAGATATTGGTCTGATGTTGCTTTTCCTAAATACACGAAAAAACTCATCAGTATTGAGCAGCTTAGAATTTTTCGCTGTCAGAAGACTATGGAAGAATTTGGCATCGATAGTATTTCTAGGACAGAAGCTCTAGACTTCCAAGCTGACTATGAATATGAACTCGATCAGATTACGATGATTCCTGAGATGCATCAACTACTGCTGGCTCTACATAAAAACCACATCCCAATAGGTATTCTAACTAATGGCCCTGTTGACTTACAGAGTCGAAAACTCCAAAATATTGGTGCCTATCAATATTTTGAAAAGCAAAATATCATCATTAGTCAGGCCACTCACGGAGGAGCTGCAGAAAATAGCTACGAAGGTAATGTAAAAAACTTACAAAGTTACCGAAATGTCCAATTATCTAAAAGGGCTATAGAAATTCTTAAAGAGGAAATTGAGTTAAATCACCAACATATAAGATTCAATCCTGATTATAAAGATAATGGATGGATTTTTACTTCCAAAAGTCGTCATAAACCCGACTATAATGGAACACCTCTTCATTATAGTGTCCTTAACAATTTCCTCAACTCACCTGAAAATGGAAAATTAAATCGAAAAGGTAATCCAAAACGAGCAGGAATTGATATTGATAATAAACTTAGTTTTAATAAACATATTACGACCCATATATTCCGTCATACGCATATTAGTTTCTTAACAGAGCAAGGAATACCCCTAGAAGCAATTCAAGACCGTGTAGGGCATTCTAGAGGTAGTCGTGTAACAGAAATTTATTTGCACATCACCAAAAAAACAAAGGATCGAATTATACCTATCCTTGATACTCTTACACAATAAGTGTGGCAAATCTGTGGCAAAACATAAGAAAAAGGCTTGTCCATATTGGACAAACCCTTTATTTTCAAGCTTATATAACCTAATTAAGCTTTACCAGCTGATTAGAATAGGATGTTGCATGTTTTACTACGTCTTTTTCATAGAGTTTCACTAATTCGTCAAAATTTGGGTGCTGTTGTTTGAACGTATCATTATCAATGATAACAACATTTTATTTTGTGATAAAAGAAGCTGAATGTTTTTAGGCGAATAGTTGTGAAGTTTGCCCATAGCTTTTAAAAATGTTGCATACTGATCAGATTGTAAATAATTTTTGATGCCTTTTTTCATATGCTCTGATAAACCTTTTGTATCTTTTTCAAGGATCATATCTGATACTGATTTTTCTTCTGACACTTCACTAGGAAATTCAGAGTCAAAAGATTTATCCGATAATTGTATACTTTCTTCTTTTAGTATTTCAGGTTTATTTTGATCAAGATACAAATAAGATATTTTAGACCCTGCTAGAGTATCTTCATACCATTTTGCAGAGTCTTGAATAACAGATGCGTACCTATTTATTTTTGTCAAATCTTTAGGCTTTGCTTTGTAGTAACTGGGCTTTCTTATTGACTTTTGAGGGTTAGTAATGCTAAAATGTAATTGAGCATTGGTAGGAAAAGTAGGTTGAACTTGTTCAACAGGTTGGGGTACTTCCTTGACAGCTTGGCTGTCTAAAGAACTCGAAGTGCGGTTAAAAGTCCCGCTCCCAATGTTAGGCTCTTGGCTTAGGTCAAGGGCTTTTTTTGTTTCAAAAAATCGTTCCAGTCCATTTTTTCTTGATTGTTTTCAAGCGGTGGCAAGTCAATGTTGAATTTTATATTCTTATTTTTTAACTTTTCAATAAAGCCCAAACCTGCCTTATCATTATCTACAGCTAAAGTGATCAATTCACGATTAGCACCTAATTCAAAGAAGTTTGTATTTGCTAAAATAGGGAGTAATTTTTTGGCATCATCAAGGTTAATATCTGTAAGCCCCTCTTTTTCAGCTAAAAGTTCGTATAGACGCCTTGAAATAGTAGTATCTTTTAAACCGTCCATTGAAACAAGTCTTACGTTTTCTAGTCGGTTTTTATTAAGCTCATAGTAGCTCATTAAGTCAATAGGAGCTTCAAGAAATATAAGTCGTTCAGGTGTACCAACGTCAATATTAAGACCAGTAGAACCATCACCAAGCACCTTTTTAAGGCGACCATGTTCATGTCGTAAGTAGTTTTCGTGAATACCTTGCAGACTACAGCCAATGATTTTTTTATCTTTATTTAAAAATTTAAAGACAAGGACAGGTTCAAATATACCATCAGAACCTTTTAGCCTAGCTTGGGCTAACAACCCTTTAGAACGAAAAGTTGTGATAGTGTCCTCAGAAAGCCCTCTTGTGTCGCCTAGGAACGTTTTTCCTTGTTTAATATGATCATATTCATATGATGCAAGATAGTACTGAAAAGGCTTTTTAGGGCTATTGTCGATAGCAACTTCAGGTAGATCACTAGACTCAATATATTTAGGACACCTCTAATAACTACCAATTAATTCACTTCTAAATGAAAGAGGTGAATTAATTGGTAGTTATTAGAGGTGTCCTTAAGTCGAGTGGAAAATGGAAAAGCTATAAAGCCCACAATTTACACTTATTTATTAATATGTACTGCTTTAAAAATGAACCCAAATGATTTATTTAAAGGATTGATGGCTAATTTATTTGCTGACAAATAAATCAGCCATCAATCCATATCATTGTTTTTTGAGGTACATTTAATTTTGATCTTTATAAATACGATACAAACATATATCCATTACCAACAGAAAAGTGAGATTTGAATATCTCGTTTTTTTATATCAAATAACCAATCACTTTGATTGCAAAGTATTTTTTGGGGGCTTTATCATCTTTCATAGCTGTTGTATGTTCAGATAAATAAAAACCCTGCCACTTCATCATAGCCCTGTCTTGATATTCTCGAACCTCTTTGTAGGGGCTATATGATCTATCTACTCTTGTCATTTTAAACCGTCCAATCCACCTGCTGAATGACCTCCAACAAGTTTACTTCTTGCTACTACTCTTGATCCATCAAGTAGTGAAGTTGCCTTTTGTAAAGCCAAAAATCCATACTGTTTTCTTATCTCGTCTATTGCTCCCTGAAGTGTTTCTGTCCTGGCTGCTTTTTTATCAAAGGTGTCAAATAAAGAAATTAGTTTGACTTCTTCACTGCATAGCCCACCAAATGAAATGCCTAATCGTCTCACACTACCACCAGAATAACCCGCTCTGAATAATGACATGATCTGATCACTTAACACAGCAATGCTGTTCGTGACTTCTATTTTCTTTTGAATATGTAGCCCTCGTTTATTTTCAGAATAAGCATAACCGACATACAGACTAACAACAGTTGTCTGCTTTTTGGCTTTTCTTAGTCTGATAGAGACCTGCTCAGTCATTTCTTTGATAACCAACTCAATTTGAGTTTGATCAGCATAATCTCTGGGCAAGACTTGCGAGTTGCCAATTGACTTTGACTTAGCATGATAAGGCTCATAGACTGTAGACTCATCAACACCATTGGCATGGAAGAATAATTGAACTCCAACGACACCAAACTCTTTTTTTAATAACGCAGGGCTACAATGTGCGAGATCATAGACTGACTTGATACCTAATTTATTCAGTCTTTTTTCAGTACGAGTATTGATGCCCCAAAAGTCAGTCAGTGATTTAATTTTCCAGACTTTATCGGGTATGTTTTCATAAGTCCAAAAAGCACGCATATTACTATTGTGTTTGGCTTCATTGTCAAGTGCAAGTTTAGCAAGTAATGGATTGCCAATGCTCATGCCAACTGTTGAATATATGCCAGTTTGATTGAGAATAGCTAATTGAATTTCTCTTGATAATCTATCGAGCTTTACTTCAGCAGGCAACGCTTTATCATAAAAGTAGTTTAGAGAACTTGTTAAATCAACAAACCCCTCATCAATCGAATACCAAAATATATCTTCAGGAGATGCAAAATTTTGAATAGCATGTTGAATTTCAATGTTTTTCTCAATGTATTTTGACATTCTCGGAGGTACAATTTCTGTTCTCTTTGCCCAAGACTCTATAAATGCTACCTCACTTTTTGAGGGGGGATTAACTTTATTTAGCCAATCACGTGGAGCTGTACGATAATAATTTTGATAGTTGAATTTTCGATTGTTGGTATAAAAGGGTAGGTCTCTACTTCTACCAACATTGTCTTTACCAAAAACCTTCTTAAAGGTTGGCGAACTTGCTAGTATCAGACCTGCTGAGTTGTCTGCACCACTCATGACACATAGTGATGTAGACAAAGGATTTAGACCTCTTTCAACACACTCTACACTTGCGTAGAATGATTTCATGTCAATAAAAGCAATCGCCCTGTGTTGTTCTTTTGAGTAATCAATTAAAGGGTCAATTCCAATCATATAGACACCTCTTTGTAAATAGTGTTAGTTAAATTAACTAACACTATTTTAGCACTTTTAAGATTGATGTCAAATATTTACTAACATCTTGAAAAAAAAAAATAGGCGAAGCCTATCTTTATTTATCTTATATATATTTATCTTTTGTTCTTTTGCGTACAAAAAAAGTCAATTATACCAAGGCCTGACAGATTTATATAGCAACAAAAAACTGTGTATATAGCAACAAAAAACTGTGTATATAGCAACAAAAAACTGTGTATATAGCAACAAAACGACTAGTTTTGTTGCTATATACACAGTTTTAATGTATAATAAAAAACATAGAGAACTCTCTCGCAAAAAAAGTTTTCTCTATGCCAAATTCAAACACGCAAAGGAGCGTATTTATATGTCCATTATAACAAAAGGAAATGAAAATAAAAAGGTGGTAGATCCTTTGAATGAAATCAAGAGAAGAAAAATAGTAGAACACAATGACCTGATAACTAGCATTGCTAAAATGGATAAAGTACCTTTAAAGATTTTTGAGTTGGCAGTATCTTATATTAATACGGATAATCCACCAAAAGACCATATTATTTATCTTTCAAAAACAGAATTATTTAAATTTTTTGATGTCTCAGATAATGATAAACATAGTCGCTTTAAAAAAGCAGTTGATAAAATGCAAGAACAAAGTTTCTTTAGAATAAGAGAAAAACAAGAACGTGGTTTTGAGTATGAAAATATAGTACCAATCCCTTATGTTAAATGGGCTGATTACCATGATGAAGTTATAATTGAATTTAATAAAAGAATTATGCCTTATCTAATCAATTTGAAACAAAATTTTACGCAATATGCCCTGTCTGATGTCATGAACTTAAACTCTAAGTACTCAATTATTCTTTATAAGTGGCTATCCATGCAATACAATCAATATGAACATTATTCAAACAAAGGTGGTAGAAGAACAGAGCAACTAGAAGGTTATTGTAATCCAGAAATAAAAGTATCTGAACTTAGAACTATGACAGATACAATAAATGATTATAAAAGGTTTCAAAGTTTGGAACAACGTATTTTAAAAGAGCCACTAAATGAAATTAATCATCATACTCATTTTGATGTGACTTATGACAAAATTAAAAAAGGTCGTTCAATCGATAGCATACAGTTCCATATATCTAAAAAAGCTCGGCCACAGGAACTAAATGGAGAATACAAGGAAAGAGAACAGGATCCTGCATACCTGCAAGGTAAGAAAAATAGAGAAGAACAGACGGCATTATTATCAGCTAAAGCAATGCAAAATCCATACACAATGGAACTACTAGAGTTTGAAATACTGGAAATGAGAAATTTAGCCGACATCAGTCTAATGGCACGTCTACAAGAAGTAGTTTATCCAATATATTCAGAGATTGAGGGACAAGCAGGTATTAACCGTGTTAGAGAACATTTTGAAACTATTAAAAATCATAGACAAGATTATTCTAAACCAAATATAGCTCAATATTTATTAGTTTCAGCAAGAAATTTTTTAGCCAGTGGAGATGTGATCAAAAAAGAGAAAGGAAAGACTAAATACTTAAGAACTGAAGGAAATGTTGAAGCAGTGAATGGAAATAAAATACCTGACCACAGATATAAATCTGCATATGTGAATGAAACAACTCCAGAAGAACAAAGAGAGCTTGAAATAATTAAAAAAGAACTTTCAGACTCAATGAAAAAGTAATGTAAGAAATAAAAAAGTATTACCTACTTCTTTACAAGGTAATACTTTTTAAATACCAAGATAACACTAAGGTATGAAATAAGTAATACCTTTGTATTGGCAAAGTATACATAAAGGTGTAAGAAGGTAATACCAAGTAAATACCAAGGTATGAAATAAGTAATACTTTGGTATTGACAAAGTAAACATAAAGGTGTAAAATGGTAATACCAAGTAAATACCAAGTAAATACCAAGTAAATACCAAGTAAATACCAAGTAAATACCAAGTAAATACCAAGTAAATACCAAGTAAATACCAAGTAAATACCAAGTAAATACCAAGTAAATACCAAGGTGTTCTTAAGAAGGAGTGTAATATGGAAGTTATCAGCTTTATGGCAATTAAAGGCGGTGTTGGTAAAACAACAATGGCTTTTCAGTTAGCAAAATTTTTACAGGATAGAAAGAAAAAAGTGCTATTGATTGACATGGACGGACAAAAAAGTTTAACAGGAACTTTTGAAAGCGAGAATGTTAGCTTTAAAAATAGTCTTAGTATATCTGATATATTAAGTAACCCATCTATAACAGAAGAAGAAACTGCTATAAATGACTTCATCTCTTTTATTCCTTCGGTCAGTAATCTAGATAATTTGACAGACTTGTTATCAATAAAACCAAATAAAGAATTACTATTATTCATGTGGTTTTCTAGAAATATAGACAGACTAGAGAAGTCGTATGAATATGTCATAATTGATTTACCACCAGCTTGGAATTTATTGACGAAAAATGGCGTAGCAGTTTCAGACAAAATTATTTCCCCACTAGACCCAAGTAGATTTGGATACGAAAGTCATATAAAAGTATTACAAAGTATTGCAACGTTGAAAAAAGAAGTGGTAGACCCTGTTAGTGGAAAAAGCTATATAACAGCAACAGTAAACTTTTTAGGGAACAGATTAAAACACAATACTAAAACATCAAAAGAATTTTTAAGCGCATTAAAAGGGATTGATAATGTTATAGGTATTATTCCAGAGAAAGAATTAATTAATGCGAGCATGCTTGAAAAATTGGGGATCGAGGAGTACTTAAGGAAAGAAGAAAAACTGAAAGAACAAGAAAAATTCCTGATATTGATAAATGATATTTTTTCAAATATTTTAGAGGCATAGAAAAGGGGTAGAAATGGCTAATAAGTTTGAACAATTTTCAAGTACTAACAATGAATATGAACAAGAGAACACATTTCCGAATACAGTGAAAGAAAATGTTAAAGAAGAAACTAACATTGATATGAATTGGGAAAAGAAAATAAAAACAAGTTTTTCTATTAAAAAGAGCAACTTAGAAAAATTGGATAGCCTTGTTAAACAAACAAATGCGAGGTCACGTTCATCTATTTTAGACAAAATAATAGAAGATACATATGAACTGTTTGATAAATAGAAAAATCAACCATCTTTTGGTTGATTACGCTCTTAGCCAATCAGTCCATCAAGATTTATAATCTGAAACACAAGGATGATAAGCAAGAAGAACTCACGACTGAGTATGTGGAATTGTTGACTTCACCGCTTGAATTGGCTGAATACAAGTCAGCTATCACAGAGGCAATGTTCAAAGGCACAGCTCGCAACATTGAAAGTGAACTTGAGACAAAAAACAAAGCAGGCAAGTAAGTGATGTTGAAACATTTACTCGCCTTTACTATTACGGAACAGTTCAGATGGGCATGACACCAGATGATTTTTGGTTTTGCCCGTTTGGATTGTTTTTTGATTTATGGGAGTGCCATAAGCAGTTTACTGGTATCAGCAAGCCTAAAGTTGAGATGTTCATTGATGATATTATTCCTAGCGGAATCTAATTGTATTGCGTTTGTCCGCACGAGGTGCTATAATATAGTCAAATAAAACCTCGAAAGGAGTGGTGCAAAATGGCAAAGACAGCAAATTTATATGCAAGAATTGAACCCGATGTGAAGGCTCAAGCAGAAAGTATTCTCACAAGTCTTGGAATTCCAGCATCCAATGCAATCAATATGTTTTACAAGCAAATCATTCTTCAACGTGGGATTCCATTTGATGTAAAAATTCCACAACATAGTGTTTTGGATGCAAGTAAACTCACTGAAGAACAAATGGATGCGGAGCTTGAAAAAGGCTACGTTCAAATGTTGAATGGCGAAGGGGAATCGGCTAAGGATGCTTTTTCTAGCATTCGCAAGGAATATAACCTATGAGTTTTGAAGTAAAGGTAATGCCTCAAGCAAAGGATGATTTACGTGGCATCTATGAGTACATCGCTTATGAACTTCAAGCTTCGGGCAATGCGAGTAATCAACTCGACAGACTTGAAGAACACATTCTGAAACTCGATACTTTTCCGACAGGTTATCCGTTGTATTCTAACGAACCGTGGAAAAGCCGAGGGTTACGATTTATGCCGATAGACAATTATGTCGCTTACTTCATACCGAATGAAGAAACAGAAATCGTGTCCGTCCTCCGAGTTTTCTACGGGAAACGTGATGCTGATAATCAATTGAACAATCACACTGAATTTTAATTCTGGAAAGACTGCTTAGACGGTCTTTTTTCATACCCAAAAATCAAGGAAAGGAGGTACTTAAGTGGCAGATAACTTTGGTCTAAAGATTGGGATTGATGGTGAAAAAGAGTTCAAAAACTCCCTCCGTGACATCAACCAATCCTTCAAGGTACTGGGCTCAGAAATGAAACTGGTATCGTCTGAATTTGATAAAAACGACAAAAGCATTCAGGTAGTTTCTGCCAGAAATGCTGTCCTCAATAAATCTATACTCATCATGTTTAAACATTAAAACGGTATCTTCTTTCAGAGGAGATATCGTTTTTTCTTCTTCGGAGAAGGAAACAAAAATTTCTTCTTTTCTCTATCATTTAAATTAATTGATTTCTTCAGAGAAAGACTGTAAAATTTTTGATATAATGTCAAGGATGGTCTGATAGATATTTAAAAGATAATGTTCAAAAGAATTACAAGTGAAAATTAAAAATATGTAAGATTGGACAGAAGTCTTTCTACGATCATCCATGCGGAAACAAATTATATGAAATAAAAGGAATAACCAATGACCGGAAACTATTCAACACGTGAATACCGAGAGAAATTATATGATGATCTTCATGTTCGATTAAGTGATACAGTGATTTTGATGTGTGCGATTTTTATTGCCTCTATAGGTCTAAATATGAATTCAACAGCTGTCATTATTGGAGCCATGCTGATTTCCCCTCTTATGACACCGATTGTTGGACTGGGATTCGGTTTAGCAATTTTTGATACGCGTTTAATCAAACAATCTCTAGAGGTTTTATTTACTCAAGTATTGGTCAGTTTGCTTGTATCGACTCTGTATTTCTGGATTTCTCCCTTATCTTATGCAAGTAGCGAGTTGATTGCACGAACCTCTCCAACCATTTGGGATGTTGTCATTGCTATTGCTGGTGGGATAGCAGGTGTCATTGGTTCAAGGAAAAAAGAAGCAAACAATATCGTGCCAGGAGTAGCCATCGCAACAGCTCTAATGCCACCTATCTGTACTGCGGGCTATGGTTTAGCTAATGGAAATGAACGATATTTATTTGGGGCTCTCTATCTTTTCTTGATCAACTGTGTCTTTATCATGCTAACCAATATCGTTGTAACAAGAATTTTGATGAGAAAATCTCCCTTAAGTTCATTTAAAGAGCTAAACATTAAAATGAGAATTGGGTTGATATACTTGATTGTATTATTGGTCCTTCCAGCCAGCTATTCAGCAGTCACTCTGACGATGGATCAAGCGCGAAAAGAAGGGATCAAACAGTTTGTAGGAAAAGAGTTCGCCAATCATACGGTCATTAATCAAGTCTACAAGTCAAGGAATAATGAATTGGTCTTGACGGTTGTTGGAGATCCGATTTCAGAAGAAGAATTAGAAACCATTCGCCAAGAACAAGCCTCTTACGGTATTCAATCTGTTCAATTGAAAGTCAATCAAGTCCATAATTCGACAAAATTAGATAGTGAGACGACCAAGGAATTTTACGAAAACATTGACAAGTATATCGATCAAAAACTCTCTGAAAAAGATTCACAAAACGATCTCGTAAAAGAAATTGAAGCAGACAAGGATTGAGGACGATGAACTGAATAGGTTTTTATGCCGTGTTTTTCTTGTTTGTTCTTCTTTCTTACCTATAAAAAAATAAAATTGATGAATACGAGATTTTTCTTTAGATGAAAGAAAGGGTTCTGTTGCGAAGTTTGAAAATCAAACGAGCCCTCTCTGAACTCAGAATATCTTAGGCTGGTATTCCCATTAATACCTTGATTTCAGTAGACACCGAAAAGCCGAAGAGCGTTCCATTTCTTCGGTTCTTTTTATATATTCCTCGAAGGGTCTCCATGCCCTTAATCGTGGAAGAGGCTGTACGGAGACTTTGATAAAATTTATTCCGTCGTTTAATAGGTCGATGGTCTTGTTCTATTAAATTGTTAAGATACTTCACAGTTCGGTGCTCTGTCTTAGTATATAAACCCACACTCTGTAACTTTCTAAAGGCGGAGCCAAGAGAAGGTGCTTTATCAGTCACAATTGCTTTCGGCTCACCAAACTGTTTATGGAGTCGTTTTAAGAAAGCATAGGCTGCTTGCGTATCCCGTTTCTTTCGTAACCAGATATCTAAGTTTAAGCCGTCCGCATCAATTGCACGATAAAGATAATGCCAACGTCCCTTAATTTTGATATAGGTTTCGTCCATTTTCCATGAATAGAAGGATTGTCTATTTTTCTTCTTCCAAAGATAATAGAGGACTTTGCTGTACTCTTGCACCCAACGATAAATCGTAGTATGACAAACATTTATTCCACGATCATATAACAATTCCTGAACTTCACGATAGCTTAGATTGTAACGCAGGTAGTAACCAACAGCGACAATAATGACGTCTTTTTGGAATTGTTTGCCTTTAAAATGATTCATTACTCTGTCCTCTCTGTCTTTTTTCTCAATTTTACACTAAAATAGATTTTTTGGAAAACTTTGCAACAGAACCCTTTTTAGATTGGAATAAATCATGAACAAGTTTAGTCGTATTATAAACATTAGAAAAAAATGATTTCAACTGATTTTTGACATATATATAATGTTTATTTATAATTATCTTTAAGACACAAATATCTAACTTTTAAAGTAATTAGTAAAACTACTATATGTAAATTAGAGTGAAAAGTGGAAAAACTAATTAGTTAGTGTATTTTAACTCTTGAAATTTGATAAGGAGATATCATTATGATGACGTTACTTTTTTATTGATATGAGTTTTGTTCGCTAAACAAACTCGTATCGATTTATATCGATACATAATTTTTTTGGAGGTATCGATTATAATGGAAAACAACAAATGGAAGCAGAAGTTTTTTGCAATATATACAGGACAATTCTTTTCACTATTAAGTAGTGCGGCCGTTCAATTTGGTATTATTTGGTGGCTAACTGATAAAACTGGTGGTTCACTATTGCTTCTAACACTAGCAGGACTTGCAGGTTTTTTACCACAAGCATTAGTAGGACCTTTTGCTGGCACGATTACAGACCGTTATTCACGGAAGTTTTTGATGATTTCAGCAGATATGACTGTTGCGCTAGGTAGTTTAATTTTATTTTTAATATTGCATTTCTATGAGGCTAATATCATTTTTGTAATTCTGATTTTAGCACTTAGATCATTAGCAACTGCTTTTCATATGCCAGCAATGCAGGCATCAATTCCTTTACTTGCCCCTGAAGAAGCATTGACAAAGGTCGCTGGTTGGGGGCAAATGGTAGCATCTGTTTCTAATATAGTAGGACCAGCTGTAGGGATGTCAATTCTTTCAGTGAGCTCAATTAAATGGGTACTACTTTTAGATATACTTGGAGCTGTAGTTGCAAGTGGGATTTTACTTTTTATAAATATACCTAAAGTACAAAAAACTGAATCTGTTGAACTTACAAGTTTTTTTGTAGAAATGAAAGAAGGGTATAATGCCCTTGTTAATCATCCTATCTTGTTGAAACTTACAATACTTATGACAATCGTAGCAGTCCTATACATACCACTTGGAACTTACTTCCCACTTATGACAAGAAATCATTTTGGGAAAGGTGTTGTTGAAGCTGGTACAGTAGAGATTGCATTTGCTATCGGTTTAATAGTAGGCGGTTCATTGTTAGGTATAATAGGTGATAAATTTGAAAAAGTGAAGACAATGGCAATTGGAATGCTATTGATGGGACTGGCACTATTTTTCTCTGGTCTTCTCTCACCATCACTTTTCTTTATCTTTATAATTTTGTCCGGATTGGTTGGATTTTCAGGACCTTTATTTTCTGCACCATTCTATGCTTATATTCAAACTAAGATTGAGCCACAATTATTAGGAAGAATTTTCAGTTTTGTAACAAGTCTCTCACTTTTAGCCACGCCAATTGGATATGCATTATCTGGTTTACTGATTGAATTTACTAGTGTTTCTATATTGTTTTCAATCATTGGTGTATTAGTAATACTAAGTGGTCTTATTACTTTAAAAGTGAAATAGGAGGACAAACAATATGCAGTTTTTATTATTTTATTGATATGTGCTTAGTTTAATGGCACGTATCGATTAAATGCTATCGATACGAAATCACTAAATTTCGAGAGGTAGCTAAAATGGAACAAATTTGTTTTGAATTAGAAAAAATTGAAGTAACTTATTTAGGGCACCTCTAAAAACGTATGAAAAGAGGTATAATAGATTAAAAATAAGCTAACGAGGTATTGTTTGAGTTTTTTGAGTTTTTTGACAAAAAAATCAAAATGATGATATAATAAAGTTGCACTATGATTTGCAAAAATATACCAAGAGACCACAGCTGGCGGGCTGTGGTCTCTTTTTTACGTTCCTATCGATTAACGGGTAGGCTTACTGTCTTTTTTATCTTGGTCAAGCCATTTGCAGATGTAGTGTGCGGCTACGTCTACCATGACCAAGAAAACGAATTCTCCTATGATTTGCATGGAATATACCTCCCTCCTAGCTGTTATATCTAGGGGACAGCATAGTAATTATATCATGATAATTATTTAAAAAGGAATATGGTCTCAGAACGTCTCAGAATCGTCCGTATGACGTTTTAGATTTTCTGAGTAGAATTATTCAAGTTTTCCTCTAAAGTTGTTTAAAAGGGCTTAAAATCGACTTTAAGGGGTATTTAACAAAGATAGCCCGCTTTGTTTTGCGTTTGATGTTAAATTTGGGACTCAAAAACATGAATACCTCGTTTCCGTTCCTTTTCAGCCCTCTTTTGAACTTGGGGAATTTTCTCGAAGAGAAAAGGGGGCTTGCCCCTCAAAAATGCACTTAGGTAATTTCGTCAGAAATTTACCTTTTTTCTTTTGTTTTTTTCTCGAAATTTTAGTCAAAAATCTACTCAAAATATCCGGAGGATACTCTTTTATATATCTTTTTAGAATCTTTTAGTATCTTTTAGGGGTCTGGGGATGACTGGTATGACTGGTTCTAGAGCACCTTATAAAGGTCAAAATGGGGGGACTAAAAGGTCAAAATGGGGGGACTAAAAGGTCAAAATGGGGGGACTAAAAGGTCAAAATGGGGAATGTAAAGGTCTTTTTTATCGTTGACATTTATAACAGTTTGCGCTATGATTAAAGTGTCAACAGAAACGAGGTGACCTTATGAAGGAAATGACACGCTATAAAAATGAGATGAATACTCTGTCCATAGGTAAATGGACAGCAGAAGAAATGAATTTTTTATTTGCAATATTGACACAAGTACGTGATGAAGGATGTAAGGAACTTAAATTTGACACATATGATTTGCGTGAGTATGTTAAATTCGACCCTAAAAAGCCTGAGCGTTGGAACAATACAATGATTTCGGTATCTAAAAAGCTGTCTCAGTTGGTTTACTTTCACACTGAAAATAATATCTTTAAGGCTATGCCATTATTTCAAGAGTTCACTGTTGACTTAGACACACAAAGCGTAACTGTTGAAGTATCAAGAAAAATGGAATATATCCTAAACAAGCTAAACATCGATACTGGAAATTGGACACAATTCGAGTTCTTTGAGTTCGCAACCTTAAAATCAGTTTACTCAAAATCAGTTTTTCGTTTTTTAAAGCAATATCGTAAAACAGGTTTTTGGAAAGTAGATTTAGCAGACTTTAAAAAGTTGTTAAATGTTCCTGAAAGCTATCAAGCAAGTGACCTAGACAAACGAGTTTTAAAACCTGTTATGAACGAACTACCCTCTATTTTCAAGGGATTGAAAGTTCACAAAATCAAGTCACGACGTCGAGGAAATCAACTTTTGGGGTATGAGTTTACATTCCAAAAAGAAAGTACTCATAACTGGATTGATGACAAATACGATAAATCAGGAAACGCAAAAAAAACACCAGTTGGCAGTAAAATACCTGACTGGTATGACCCTGATTATAAAAACGAAACTACTCCAGAAAGCCAAAAAGAGCTTGAAAGAATTAAGCAAGAATCTTTAGACAAGATGAAAAACTAGCACAAAAAAACCGTAAGCTATCAAAACTTCGGTTTTTTTATGTGGTTCTCTTTGGAAGAGTTTTGTTTTTATGAAAAAATTTTTTTAGGTAAGTTCATTATACCTGACCTATCTTAAATCAAAATTAAATTTTCTAAGCTAGGTGCCGTTTTAAAAAACCTTTTTGTAAATAGCAACGAGCTTATATGTACCAAGGGATTAACGTGTGTTTCAATTCCTAATAGCACATGGTGTTACAGGCATGTGCCCTAGGGTAATCTACAAAATATACTAAAAACATCAAAAATTAATTTTAGTGTTTTTAGTGTATTTTCTAATAATTTTTACCAAACGATACAACCAATTTGAATGGTCTACAGCCTTATAAAATATGGGTTTGTTTAGTTGGTTATGAGGTTACACCCCGTATTACAATTCGGGGTGGTAAGCTGTGTTGCCTATGCCCTTGCGGGCATAGGCAACGGTCTTGTAACTGCGTAACAAGACCGTAAAAACCGCACTCAATACGCTTCCGCCTCTCGGCTCCGCTTTTCGCCACGTCTTTTACGGTCTCGTTCCACAGACAAGTCCACCGCTCAAAGATTTTACTTCAAAATGTAATCAGAGTTATTTTGAAGTAAACGCTTATACATCTATAATATCATAGTTTTACTTTGTTGTCTATTTTTTTAATTTTAAAAAGTCCACCAAAAGCAATCGGTTGTGTTCCAAAGTTCCGTCCATTTTTTTTGAGAAAGATAATTTGCTTTATTTTTAAAATAAGTAGGGCTGACAAAAAGCAATACGTGAATCGGAAAAATTTCAATGCCTTTGCACTAGAAATGTGGTTCTGTTGCGAAGTTTGAAAATCAAACGCGCCCTCTCTGAACTCAGAATATCTTAGGCTGGTATTCCCATTAATACCTTGATTTCAGTAGACACCGAAAAGCCGAAGAGCGTTCCATTTCTTCGGTTCTTTTTATATATTCCTCGAAGGGTCTCCA
>Ga0334890_1002919_pt1 | contig 18402 bp, 10 predicted proteins | sample GraSluR1_MG_3_FD_207220 | JGI IMG/M metagenome (GOLD analysis project Ga0334890, IMG submission 207220) | Sludge microbial communities from methane-producing bioreactor in Wageningen University, Netherlands - Granular Sludge_31_08-R1 | ecosystem: Engineered > Bioreactor > Anaerobic >... | reverse complement strand
AAAGAAAGTCGCTCTCGTCGCCTGTATGCGTAAATTCCTGACCATTCTCAACGCTATCGCCCGTGCTTGCACTGTGTCTCCTTCTATTCCAGGTTCTTGACAGGGAACACAGTTGCTCTGCGGTTCAAAGAATCCTGTCCCATGAGTGAGTCTCACTTCGGCTGACGGCTGTTCGCACCCACAGGAGACCGTATGCAGCACGTGTACAGTCTGGCTGATGCGCGTCCTTCCGGCCCGACGATTGTCGCGGTGGGCATGTTCGACGGCGTGCATCGCGGGCACCAGTATTTGCTGCGCCGCCTGGTGCAGACCGCCCGTCTTCGCGGCTTTGTCCCGGCGGTGCTGACCTTCTTCCCGCACCCAGACGTAGTGCTGGGCCGCGCGTCGGGCCGCTACTACCTGACCTCGCCGCAGCAGCGCGCCGACCTGCTGGCCAAGTTGGGCGTGGAATTGGTGGTGACGCACCCGTTTGACGAGACTGTGCGCCAGATACGCGCGGCGGAGTTCGTAGACCGGCTGCTGGCGCACCTCAAGCTGCGCGAGCTGTGGGTCGGGCCGGAGTTCGCGCTCGGCTACAGGCGCGAGGGGAATGTCGCTTTCTTGCGGGCGGAGGGCGCGCGCAAAGGCTTTACGCTGGAGGTCGTGGACCTGGTGACCAATGACGGCAACGGCGATGTGATCAGCAGCAGCACCATCCGCACGGCCCTGGCCGAGGGTGATGTGACCGCGGCGACCCGGCGGCTGGGCCGCCCCTATCGGCTGGAGGGCGAGGTCGTGCACGGCGACGGGCGCGGACGCACCATCGGCTTCCCGACGGCCAACCTCGACGTGTGGGACGAGCAGTTTTTGCCGCGCAAGGGCGTGTACGCTGGCTGGGCGCATCTGAACGGCGAGACATTCATGGCCGTGGCCAACATCGGCAACCGCCCGACCTTCAACGGCGGGCTGGTGACGGTCGAGGCGTATCTGCTCGACTTCGACCGCGACATCTACGGCGAGCACCTGGCCTTCGATGTGGTGGCTTTCCTGCGCCCGGAACTGAAGTTCAACGGCGTGGAGGCGCTGGTCGCCCAGATTCGTCAGGACGTGATCCAGGGCCGTGCCCTGCTCTCGGCGCTGCCGCGCCTGTGAAGGACGTAGAGACGGGCAGCCCAACCCACAGGCATTGAGCTAAGCCGCCTTTCCCTCTAAGTCCCCCTCTCCAGCCGAGCTAGAGAGGGGGACTTTGACCACCGATGCGGTGCTTTCCCCCTCCCTGGCTTCGCCGGAGAGCCAACGATGCCGCGTGCGGCACCACGCCCCCACCGACCACTGACAACTGATCACTGCCCACCAATCACCAACAACCAATAACCACTAACCACTAACCACCCCCTACTTCGGCCTGGGCAACCGGTACCCCAGACGACGCAGGGCGTTCTCGTCGCGCCGCCAGTTCTTCAACACCTTGACCCACAGTTCCAGATAGACGCGCGTGCCGAGAAAGCTCTCGATCTCCTCGCGCGCCTGCTGGCTGATCGTCTTGAGCATTCGCCCGCCCTTGCCGATCAGGATGCCCTTGTGCGACTCGCGCTCGACGTAGATCACGGCGTGGATGTAGGTCAGGTCGTCGCTGCGCTGCTTGAACTCCTCCACCTGCGTGGCGATGCCGTGCGGCACCTCCTCGTCCAGGTTGAGCAACGCCTTTTCGCGCACGATCTCGGCCACGATGTCGCGCACAGCCACATCCGAAAGCTGATCCTGCGGGTAGTAGCGCGGGCCGGGCGGCAGCCTCTCGACGAGGCGGGCCATCAGGTCGGGCAGCCCCGCGCCGGTCGTGGCGATGGTCGTCACCCAGTCAGCGACAGGGACCAGCGCGCGGTGCTCGTCGGCGCGCGCTTGCAGTGCCTCCGGCCCGGCGGCGAGATCGGCCTTGTTGAGCACGAGCAGCGTCGCCGCGCCCGCCCCGGCCTGCTCGATCAACTCGGCGATGCGCCGGTCTTCGGCGGTGGGCGGGGCGCTCACGTCCACCACGAACAGGATCACATCCGCATCGCGCAGCGCATCCACGGCCACCTCGACCATGAACTTGCCGAGCGCCGTGCGCGGGTCATGAATACCTGGCGTGTCCACGAAGACGATCTGCCTGTCCGGCTCGGTGAGGATGCCCAACTGGCGCAGGCGGGTAGTCTGCGGTTTGGGGCTGACGATGGCGATCTTCTCGCCGAGGATGGCGTTCATCAGCGTGGACTTGCCCACGTTGGGCCGCCCGATCACAGCGACGAAGCCGCTTTTGTGTCCTTCGGGCAGTTCTTCGGGCGTGGGAATCTGGGCGAGCAGGTCGTCGTAGTCGTGGGTCATCGCGGTTCCTCACATGCGGTCGAGATGGGGCGACGCTGCCACGCCCTGGGGCGGAGCACGGCGCCGCCTCTACGTGGCTTCCAACAGACACACCTGGGCAGATGAACGCTCGCCCGCGCTTACCCGCCGGAGGGGATGCGCAGCAGCTTCACGCGGTCGCCGGGCCGGAGCACCTCGTCCTCAGCGATCAGTTCTCCGGCGCGGGTGACGATGAACGCATCCGGCTCCAGCCCGCACGCGACGATGGCAGCGCGCACGGTGAGGCCCGCCTGCACAGGGAGTTCCTGCCGCCGCAGCAGCAGCGTGGCCGTGCCCTGGACGGATGTCTCGCGGCTCGCTGGGTCAGGCATCGCTCGTGGCTCCCGATCGCTGGTAGGCAGTGGTGGCGCGCGCCCTGGGCGTCATCGTGGCACGACCGGCACCCCGGACAGATCGCCGGCGATTGGGTCTATGAGCGTGTTGTAAATCCACGCCTGAGAGCCATCCTCCGGCAAGGTGACGCGGTACCAGGTGCGGTCGGCCAGCGCGCCTTCCACGATGAGCAGCGTGCCGCGTGGCAGCACACCGACGATGGAGCCGTTCGTCGTCGGCTCGGCGCGCAGGTTGGCCGCGCCCTCGGCGGTGCGCACGCGCACGACGACCGGCAGCACCGTCGCCACATCCACCGGCGCGACATTGGGCACCGCTTCCCACGCACGGTGACGCTCTTCGCTGCCCGGCGTGTTGGTCAGGTTGGTGTGCAGGCCGGTGCGCAGGTCGTGGCGGAAGATGTCCCAGGTGAGGGTGCCTGGCTCGTCGTCAGTGTCGCGCACGTAGACGATCTGCGTCTGGTCGGGGCTGAAGACCGGCTCGCGCTCGGCGACATTCGGCGAGTTGGTGACGTTGCGCGCGTTCACCGCCGCGTCGCAGCCGCCGCCGGCCAGGATGCAGTCGGCGGGCATCACGAAGATGTCGGCGACCTCACCTTCAGTGGCAAAGGCGATCCACTGCCCGTCGCGGCTCCAGGCCGGGGTGAAGCCCTCGGCCACCGGAATCTCGTTGAGCGTCGCCAGGTCGAGGGCGCGCACCTCGTAACGAATGCTATCAGCCTCGACAATACGCCGGTTGTAGAGCAGGTAGCTCCCCGACGGGTTGAACGAGACGCGACTGACGTTGCTATCGAAGCTGGTAAGCTGCGTCAACACGCCCTCAGCCAGGTCGTAGAGGAACAGGTTGAAAACGCCGTCCGCGTCGCGGTTGGAGTAGATGACCACCTGCTCGCCGTTGGGGTGCCAGTCTCCGGCGTAGTCCTGGTGAATGCCATCGCCCGGCACCAGCGCGCGGGTCGCGCCGCTGAGCGGGTCCACGATCATCACCTGGGCGGTGCGCTCGCGCAGGTCGGTACGTTCCGGGTCGGGCAGCCAGTCGCCCGGCCCCTCGCCGCCACAGATGGCCGTATACATGATCTGCGATCCGTCGGGACTCCACACGCCATCGCGCAGCCAGCAGTCCGCTTCCTCTTCCTGGGCCAGATAGGTTTTGGCCGTGCCGTCGGTGAGCATGGTGAACAGGCCCGCGTCGTCGCCGGCGACGATACGGCCCGGCGGAACCGGGAAGTCGCTCTGCTGGGCCAGCGCAGAGCCGCTCAGCACAGCGCCGAGCAGGGCGACGAGGATCAGCAGGGAGAAAGGGGTCTGTCGCAGCATGAGCACGCTCCTTAGCAGGTGTGGCACTGCACGATGATAGCATCACCCGGCGCGCGCGCACAAGGTTTGCGCAGCCGCCCCCTACCCTCGCACCCAGGCCGCCACCTCGTCCAGCGGCACGATCACCCTCTCGGCGGAGTCGCGCCGCTTGGCCTCCACGCCGCCCGCCGCCAGTGCCTTGCTGCTGACCGCCAGCCGCACAGGAATCCCGATCAGATCGGCGTCGGCGAACTTGACACCCGCCGACTCCGCCCGGTCGTCGAGCAGTACGTCTAGCCCGGCGGCGCGCAGGTCCTCGTAGAGCCGCGCGGCGATCTCGCCAGGCTGCGGGTCTTTGCCTAGAGTGAGCAGGTGCACGTCGAACGGGGCGATGCTCTTGGGCCAGATGATGCCCCACTCGTCGTGGTGCGTCTCGATGATCGCCGCCATCAGTCGCTCCAGCCCGATCCCATAACTGCCCATGACCACCAGACGCTCCGCGCCCGTCTCATCGGTGTACGTCACCCCGGCAGCCTCGCTGTAGCGCGTCCCCAGCTTGAAGCAGTGCCCTAGCTCGATGGCCCGCTCCACGCGCAGCGTCCCCTGCCCGCAGCGGGCGCACGTCGCCCCGCCGAAGGCGGCGGCAATATCGGCCACCAGCGCGGGGTCGAAGTCGCGCGGGACGTTCACCCCGGTCAGGTGATAGCCTGCGTCGTTGGCCCCGGCCACGAAGTTCGCGCCCGCGCGCACCGACCGGTCGGCGACGACCGTCACCTCTGGCGGCAGACCCATCGGGCTGGCGTAGCCCGGCACCGCGCCCGTCGCCATGATCTCGTCGTCGGTCGCCGCGCGCAGCATCCCGCCCCCTAGCGCGCGCAGCAGCTTGACCTCGTTGACCTCCAGATCGCCGCGAATCACGGCGAAGACAAAGCGCCCCGGCGCGGACGGGCGCTCCTGCACGAAGAAGACCGCCTTGAGTGTCTGGCTGGTCGGCACGCCCAGGAAGTCCGCCACCGCCTGGATTGTGGTGCAGTCCGGCGTGGCGACCTTCTGCAGCGGCTGGAGCGGCACCTGCGACGGTACTGGAAGCGCAAACTGAGCGGCTTCGAGGTTGGCCGCGTAACCGCAGGCGTCGCAGCGCGCGAAGGAGTCCTCGCCCGCCTCGTGGACGAGCATGAACTCGTGGCTGACGCCCCCGCCCATCGCCCCCGAATCCGCCTCGACCGCCAGGGCGGGCACGTCCACGCGCTCGAAGATGCGCGCGTAGGCGGCGACCATGCGCGGGTAGAAACGGTCCAGCCCGGCATCGTCGGCGTCCAGCGAATAGGCGTCCTTCATGGTGAACTCGCGCAGCCGGATCAGGCCGCCCCGCGCGCGCGGCTCGTTGCGATATTTCGTCTGAATCTGGTAGAGGTGCTGCGGAAGCTGCTTGTAGCTGTCAATCTCGCGCGCGGCCAGCGCAGCGATCACTTCCTCGTGTGTCGGCCCCAGCGCGTACTCGCGCCCGGACTCCGCCGTGAATTTCTGCAGGGCCGGCCCAAACGTCTCCCAGCGCCCGGTCGCCTGCCACAGTTCTGCCGGGTGCACCACCGGCAAGCGCACCTCCTTCCCGCCAATGGCGTCCATCTCCTCGCGCAGAATCGCCTCGATCTTGCGCAGGACGCGCCAGCCAAGCGGCATCAGCGCGTAGACGCCCGCCGCGATCGGGCGTACCAGACCGGCGCGCACGGCCAGCTTATGGCTGACCAGCTCGGCGTCGGCGGGGGCGTCGCGCAGCGTGCGGGTGAACAGGTCGGACAAACGCATCAGAGCCTCCTCGCGGGCGCTCTACGCGCCGCAGATGTCTACTTCCAGCCGGTCGCGGACCATGCCCCGCCCAGCCACAACGAAACCGGCGTCGGGACTGGTCCTGACGCCGGTGGAAATACAGGTCACAGCAAGCGCAACCGTCACGCAAGCATCATCCGGCGAACCATCCCCCTTGGGTGGCGCTATGGACGCTGCTAGGTGTGGGATTGCACGGCACGCTCATCATGTCCCCCATACTACGCCAGTTCGCGGGGTGTGTCAATCAGCCTACCCTCTGGGCATCTCACGATGGGGGCGAGATTCCTGAACCGCAGAGGGCGCGGAGAAGAACTAGAACCCTCTAACCATCTTTTCTCTGCGCTCTCTGCGTCTCAGCGGGGATCTTTTGCCCCGGAAATGAAGCGCACCCTACCCCTCCGCCGCCAGGGGCAGCACCTCCGCCGGGAAGACCACGCGCAGGCCCACGTCGTCAAAGCCAAGCGCCGGGTCGCGCGCCTCGCGGTACGTGGCGGCAGCGTAGTTGGCGGGCGCGCGCCACGATCCGCCGCGAATCGCCCGCTCGGTGCCCGCTGCCGGGCCGGGCGGGTCGAGCACGCCGTCCAGCAGCCCGGCCAGCGGATCGTCGTCGAACCAGTCCGCCGTCCATTCCCACACGCTGCCCGCCAGGTCGAGAGCGCCGACCCAGGACTGCCCGGCGGCGCGGCTCTCCCCGCCAACGGGCAGCAACCCGCCGCAGCTTTGCGTGTTGGCCAGGCCGCAGGTTGGCTCCTCTTCGCCCCAGGGGTACGGCCAGCCCGCCGGCCCGCGCGCCGCGTACTCCCACTGCGCCTCGCCCGGCAGCAGGCCCCCGACCCAGGCGGCGTAGTCGTTCGCCTGCGCCCACGTCAGCCCGACGACCGGCGCGCCGGCGTGCTCGCTGGCGTCGTAGGCCGTGCGGTCGGCGGGCGGCGTGCAGGCTTCGTTCTCCACGCAGGCGGCGTATTCCAGATTCGTCACCTCGTGTTGGCCCAGCCAGAAGGCGCTGACGCACACCTGCGGCCCGGCTCCCGCCTGGTAGCAGCCCCCTGGCACGTAGACCACCGCCAGCCCATTGATCGTCTCCACCAGCGGAGTCCAGTCCTCGTTGGGCGACCCGGCGGGCAGCAGACTCGTCTCAGCGGGACTCTGCTCGCCCGTCTCAGCCTCGCTCTCCGGCGGCAGCATCTCGCCGCCGCTCTCAGCGTCCGGCGCGGAGGGGGCCAGCGCATCGGCGGGCAGCACCGGTGCCACGCTGCCGGAGACATCCGGCGGCGGGAAGACGTAGACCTTCGCCTGCGCCGCATCCACCACGTACAGGCGGCCCGTCGCGTCGAAGGCCAGGCCCGCCGGCGAGCGCACGCCGAGCGCGCCCGTCTCCAGGCTGTCCGGCTGGTTGAAGGAGAGCGCAGGCTCCCCGGCCAGGTTGTAGGCGACGATGCGGTGCCGGTCGTCCATGTCTACCGCGTAGATCAGCGTGCCATCCGGGCTGACGGCGATGTACGGTCGGTTGTACGACTGGCGGTTGCGGAACCACATATTTACGTCGAAGGTGCGCAGCGGCGCACCCGTCAGGTCGAAGACCTGGATGCGCTTGTTCCACGCCTCGGCCACGTATAGCTCGCGCGAAACCTGGTTGAAGGCCAGGCCGACCGGCTCATCCACCTGGCCCAGGGCTGTGCCGCCGCTGCCGATGTCGCGCACCCAACTGCCCTCCGGCGTGTAGACGCGGATGCGCTTGCCGCCCGTGTCGGCCACGTAGACCAGCCCATCCGGGCCAATCTTCAGGTCGCGCGGCCCCCACATCGCTTCCGGCGACGGGTCTGAGGCGGGCACGCCCTCGTGCCCCCAGGCGCGTACAAAGTCGCCCTCTTGCGTGAAGACGGCTACGCGGTTGTTCCAGGTATCGGCCACATAGACCAGCCCATCCGGGCCGACATCCAGGCCCCAGGGCTGGCGCAGCCCTCCACCAGCGGGTGCGGTCGCCGGGTCGCCGATGCTGCGCAGGAACTCGCCCTGCGCGCTGAACACCGCGATGCGGCTGCGGTCGGTGTCGGCCACATAGATCGTGCCGTCCTCATCGAGGGCGATGCCGCGCGGCCCGATCATCCCGGCCACTTCGCCCAGCGTGCGCTCGGCGGCAATCTCGCGGTAGACGCGATCTTCAGGATACTCCGGCTCGCGGATGTTGACCGTGCTGCTGCCGATCCCGGCGTCCCACACCTGGGCGGCGATCTGCTTGTCCACGAAGAAGTACATGCGGTCGGAGACGGGCCACTTGCTCACGGCGAAGCGGTCGTCGCTGGCGCACTCGTTGACGACCGCCAGCTCGCACGAGCGGCGGAACGCGGCGCGCTCCTCGTCGGTCGTCCCCAGGCTGGCCTCAGTCTCGCAGCGGAACTGCTTGGACTCAATGCACATGGCCTGCCCGTAGGCGCGATAATCGCGATCCCACCAGATGTCCCACAGCCCCTGGCGATAGTACGGCGCGGCGATGTTGGCTTTGTCCGTGCTGAAGACCTTCGCCACGCGGTCATACGTCAGGTTGAAATACTCCTGCATCGGCCACCACAGACGGATATAGCCGAATTCGTAGTAACGGTCGCCCAGGATGGTGCGCACGTCGCCCACCTTCTTGCTGCCGACGACGACAATGCGCGCCCCTTCCAGCGTGCCGGGGTCTACGCTGCCCGCCTCCCCGCGCAGGAAGCCGTAGTTGGGATAGTGGCGGAAGTACCACGTGTACGGCCACGAGGACTCGTCGTCGAAGACGATGCGCATCCCCGTGCCTTCGTTGGTGATCGCCGCGATGCGATCCACCTCCTCCATCACCGTCTTGACCGCCGGGCCGGAGTGGGCATAGACCAGGTACTCGGTCGCGTAGTCGTAGTTGATGAAGCTGGCCAGGATCGCCGCGCGCGCGGTCAGCACGGCCAGCACCAGCGCGCCAGAGAGCACCGCCGCCCGGCCAAGCTGCCCCCGGCCCAGCGGACGGCCCAGCCGCCAGATGACGTACACCGCGCCGCCCAACACCAGCAGCGCGCCCAGCCAGCTTCCGCTGGCGATCAGGTCTTCCAGCGAGCGCCCGCCGAATGAGGCTCGCCCGCCCCACAGACCGAGCACGCCGCGCCCCAGGGCCAGCAGCGCCAGCGGCATTGCGCCGAGCAGCACCAGCCAGCCGCTCGCGCCGAGCGCCCGCCAGCGCACGCCGTCGGCCACCTGACCCAGCCACCAGCCGGTGACCAGGATCAGCGGGACGGTGAGGTGCGTCGTCAGCCAGGGCATCTTCTCCCCGGCGATGGTCAGGCCGAGCAGCATGGCCACCGACCACCAGCCAGCCAGCGCCAGGAACGGCAACGCGCCGATCCACTCGCGGTCGGCGGCGCGGCGGGCCAGTTCCTCGGCCAGGTCGAACGGCCTCGTCAGGCGCGACCAGTGGGCCTCACCAGCGTCCGGATCGGGGTCATGCGGGGCGGCAGCGGCGACCGTTGCGGCGCTATGCTGCGCGGCGGCGAGCGTCGGCTGCGCCGCCAGCGGAGCCTCTTCCTCGGCAACGACCGGCGCGGCCTCCGCCTGCGCCGCCGCCAGCGCGTCCAGGGCGCGGTCGCGCCGCCAGCGCCACAGCCTGATCAACCCAAGTCCGCCCGCGCCCAACGCCCCGATCAGCGGCAGGAACTCGTAGACGAGCAGTTGGGTGAGCAGGTAGTAGTACTGTGGCTGGCTGCCGCGCCGCACCCCCTGCTGCTCCAGCCAGTAGCCGAGCGAGCCGATCATGCCCGTTACCAGCCCGTACTGGTTGCTGAAGACCGTCGTGAAGAAGAAGGCGAAGATGCCCAGGAAGATCGCCGCCGCCGCCAGCCAGCGCCGCCAGTTCCAGGACAGGCCCACCGCCGTTGCCACCATCAGGAACGGCAGCAGGGCGGGCAGCGTCGCTTCGAGCGTGGCCCGGCCTTCGATGGAGTTCGGGTTGTAGTCCTCCAGGTTATAGCCCGCCCAATAGAGCGGGAACCCAGCCAGCCAGGGCAGGATCAGCGTACCGATGACGATCAGCACGTCGAAGATCGGCTGGCGGTTGAGGAAGCCCCACAGGTTGGTCAGCAGCCGCGTGCCGAGCACGGCCAGCGTGATCAGCGTGCCCAGCACCCAGGCGGCGATGATCGGCGTGTTGTCGTAATGGTCGCCGTCCGCCGCGTGGACGGCGGTCGGGTCCGCCGCGAACGGCTTAGCGGTCGTCTCGCTGACATGGCTCTGCCGCTCGAACATGACCAGCAGGCCGGTCACCAACAGCGCCACCAGCAGGATGATCAGCATCGTCCGCCAGGGCAGCGCCAGCCTGCCCGGAAAGACGAACACGGCGCTGAGAAACAGGGCGAAGAGCAGCCCCAGCACAGGCAAGCCCACCCAGGTCAGCAGGCGGACGAACATCGTCGCGTTGAAGCCGGTCTCTACAGCGAATTCCTTCGTGCCGTTCTGCCCGTAGAGCAGGTCAACCTCGCTGCGCGCGGTCGTCTCCGTCCAGATGTCGCCCGGCTTGATCACGTCCAGCACGGCCACGATCCACAGCGCGACCGCCGCGCCGAGGATCAGCCCGGCCACCAGGGTGTAGAACGCCGAGCGCCCGTCCCCCAGCCAGCCCACCATCGCCGAGGCCGCCCCGCCCGACGGCTCGCCGCGCCGCATCCGGCGCACGACGCCGCTGAGCGCCAGCGGCACGTAGATCACTGCGAACAACGGGACGATGAGCCAGACCGCCGACGGCACAGCCCACAGCGGCGACAACAGCAGGCGCAGGAAGCTGCCCATCGTCACGGCGAACAGGCCGGTCACGATCAACAGCAGGGCGTGCCCAATCGCCGCCTGGAGCCGGGGCGCTTCCCAGGAAGCCCCGCCCGCTGGACGGCGGCGGATGCCCACATCCTGCACCATGCGCAGCAGCCAGTACAGCGCCAGGAAGCTGCCGAAAATGGCGATGTAAATGAACGACACTTCCTTCGAGGCCAGCATCCCGATCAGGCCCGCCGCCAGCACCCACAGCCAGGCCGGGCGGCGCACCGGCATGCCGTCCACGTATTGCACGATGGCATAGAGGACGACCAGCGCGAAGAAGATCGTCGGCGTGTCGTGACGGATGTAGCGGTTGTAGTACATAAGCTGCGGCGAGATCAGCAGCAGGCCCGACGCGATCAGCGCGCCCGTCCGCCCCAGCCAGCGCCGGAACAGCCAGGGGAAGCCCACAATCAACACGCCCAACACCGCCGGATACAGGCGCGCGGTAAAGTCGCTGTCGCCAAACAGGAAGTAGGAGAGCGCCGTCATGTGGAAGAGCAGCGGACCATGCATCAGCGGCGTGTGGTTGAACTCGCCGTATTCGGACAGCCGCCACGAATAATAAGTGTGCAGGCTTTCGTCGTGGCTCATCACGCGGGTGCCCAGGTCGTAGAAGCGCGTGATCACCGCCAGCAGCAAGAGCACCGCCAGCGCCAGGCCCGCCCAGTTGACGGCGTAGGCGCGCGTCAGCGCCTGCGTGACGGCGCGCTCGTGCGTGTCCGGCGAAGAGGTGGAGTGTTCGCGTGTGGCCATTCGGTCAACTTTCCTGGAATTGTCGCGCCGCGCGGCGAGCCGCGCCTGCGCCAGACTGCCATCCTGCCGGCGAATTGTCAGGACGCCGGTTGTTCACCTCACCCCCGCTTCGCTGCGCTCAACTTCCCCCGCTCCGTAAACGGTTCAAGAGCGGACAGGTGTTGAGCGAACGTGAAAGCGGGCGAACGTCTCACGTCTAGCCTCACCCCCCGGCCCCCTCTCCACGTGGTGGAGAGGGGGAGTCAGGCTGCCATTAAGTCCCCTCTCCACTACGTGGGGAGGGGATTTAGGGGTGGGGCTAACATCACTTGGCCCATCTCAATGATTCGCAGCCGACTGTCCGCCCCTGAACCGTAAACGGAGAGAGGGCCAGGGGGTGAGGTAAACCCGCAACCGTCCCCCTTACCCGCTCAGCGCGGCGTGCCCAGCGCCGCCTGCGGCGAGACGGTCGCCTGCGGCATCGGGACGGGGCTGGCCCCCATCTCGCCAACGAAGGCAACCGTTGCCTGCGGCAGCGCGCGCAGCATGAGTCCGGCAGCGTCAATTGCCTCGTCCGTCTGGGTGACGCCCGGCGTCGGCGACGCCATGAGAATCGGGCGCGGCTGCTGCGGCGCAGCCTCGGCGCGCACGCCGTCGCTCGCCAGCAGCGGCAGCGCCACCGCCAGCGCCAGCGCGACCGCCAGGGCCAGGCTCAGCCCTGGCAGCCACAGCGCGGCCAGGGCACGCGCCCGCGGGCGCGGCGAGCGGACTTCGCGCCACACGCCCACCCACGCCGCCGCGACCGGCGTCGCGGACCCTCGCCCGATCACGGCGAGTTCGTCGCGCAGGTCGTGGGCCACCTGTTCCTCACGGGCCAGCGCCGCCCGGCAGCGCGCGCACGTCCGCACGTGGTTGGCGACGCGCGCCTCCTGCGCCGGGCTGAGCTGCCCGTGCACGTAGCGCGTGAGCAAGTGGCTTACATGACGGTCGCGCATAAATCACACCCTGGTCTTCAGTGATCAATCTTCGGTGATCAGTTTTCGGTGATCAGTCCGCGCCACAGGCCCGTTCGCCACTACGTGGTCACATGTAACTGACAACTGACAACTGATCACTCCCTCTACACCTGCCACAACTCGGCCAGCGCCGCCGCATCCGCCGCGCTCATCGCCTGGCGAAGCTGCTCGTGCGCCAGCCGGACGCGGCTCTCCGCCGTCTTCTGCGGGCAGTCCATGATCGCCGCCATCTCGCGGTAGGTCAGCCCCTGCCCGTAGCGCAGGGCGACCGCCTCGCGCAGCCGGGGTGAAAGCGTCGCCAACGCCTGGCGCAGCGAGTCCCGCAGCTCGGCCCAGGCCGCGCGATGCTCCGGCCCTTCGTCGGCGGGAGCGGGCGGCTCCACCCCGATGGAGAGCAGATGGGCCAGCGCCACCGTTGGCAGCCACTTGCGGCGGCGGGCGTTGCGGCAGCGGCTGATGGTGATCGTGTACAGCCACGTGCGGAACGCGCCGCGCGCCGGGTCGTAGCGGTGCAGGCTGCGGAAAGCGTAGACCATCGCCTCCTGCAGCACATCCTCGGCGTCCTGCTCGACGAGCAGCACGCTGTAGGCCAGCCGGTACAGGCTCGGCGCGTGCCGCTCGTAAAGCGTGCCAAACGCGCCCTGATCCCCGGCCAGGCAGCGGGCGATCAAATCCATCAGGTCCGGGTCATTGGCCGGCCCTGGCAGGTCTTGTGGCGTTTCACGCACGATGCTCATACTACACCCCAGCCCCGCCCTATTCCTCAGTGACGCGCTCGACGCCATACACGTCGTTGCGCACCCACAATGTCAGCCGCCCGCCGCTCACCGGCTTGACCGCCGAGTCGCCGCGATAGAACCAGAGGATCGCGTCGCGCCACGAGAGCGTGTCAATGTCCCACGCCTGGCGCACGATCAGTTCTTTGCCCACGTAGGGCGCGCCCATGCGCGGCGGATCGTCGCGGGCGGGCGCGATCACCGCCGCCGAGGTCACCTCCGCGCCAACCCCGTCCACGAACACGGTGTTGGGATAGTCGCGCAGCGCCCAGGCCAGCGCCCCGTCCGGCGGCACCAGCGCCGTGACCGTCAGCAGGCGCGGCTCGCCGGTGGCGCGCAGGCTCATCTCGCGCAGCGTGTCGCGTAGCTCGTACACATCGGTCGTCACCGGGTCGCTCACCCACAGTTCGCGCGGGTCGCCCACGCGGTTGAGCGCCGCCCGTCCGCCCAATCCGGCGCTGATCAGCAGCAGCGCGGCCAGCGTGCCCAGGGCGAAGCCACGCCACGCGGCGCGCGCTCCCCACAGGCTACCCACCAAGAAGAACAACACGCCGTTGAGCAGCGACACCAGCACCGTGACCAGCAGGCGAAGCTGGATGAAGCCCAGCACATACGCCCAGGCGAATACGCCGGGCTGCACCTCAATCGAGGCGATCTGCTGCGTCTCGAAATTTGTGTTGCGGCTGTAGATGTCGGCGAAGAGCCGCTCGATCAGCGCGCCCAGGTCGGTCACTTCGCGCGGCAGGTCATAGAGAAGCTGCTTGCCGAGCAGGATCACGCTCAGCCCCACGGCCAGCCACAGCCCGAAGGTGATCAGCGCGTGCAGCGGCACGCCCCAGCCCGGTACGTCCCACAGCACACCGCCGCGCTCGGTCAGCCAGTCGGTGACGCGCAACGCGACCAATACGGTCAGGGGCAACGTGATCCACAGGGCATGGCCCGCGCCCGCCTCGCCGTAGCCCACCGACCACACGATGCCGGCCAGCGCCCAGCCCGCCAGCGTCCGCTCGAAGAACCCGCCCTGGCGCACAACGTGATACAGCGCCAGCAACCCGAAGACGACGATGCCCAGTTCGTAGCGCAGGGCCACCCACGCCGGGAAAGCCGTCGCCACGCCCGCCGGTCGCTCGGCGAAGCCGCGCAGCCCGGCCCACAGCACCTGGCCGACCGAAGTCAGCCCCGCCGGAACCCAGTAGAAGACTGTCGCCACGCCCACGACGACCAGGACGGCGGCCAACGCGCCCCCCGCCCAGGGCCAGGCCCGCACCGTCCGGCGCAGCCCGGCGGCGGCGGCGGAGTCCGGATCATCGTCGGTCAGCCAGGCGAAGACCAGGCCGAAGGCCAGCCCCAGCAAGGTCAGGAAGCCCGCTGGCTCGGCCAGGAAGACCATCGCCGCCAGCGCCACCGTCGCCAGGACCGCCCAGCGCTGCTCGCCCGTCTCGATGAAGCGCAGCGCCAGCCAGGGCGCGACCAGTGCCAGCAGCATCGTCCAGGTGACGCCGCTCATCGTCCGCGCCGCCAGCACCGCCACCGGCGAGATCACCAGCAGGAAGCTGAGGATGAGCGCGGGCAGCGGGTTGAGATAGCGCCGCCACAGCGCCGGAGCCAGCGCCAGCAGCACGCCCGCCAGCGCCACCGGCAGCCGCGCCAGCGTCTCGTTGGCACCGCCGGTCACGCCGAAGGTGAGCGCGTTCAGGGCAAAGGTCAGCGGGCTGTCGGCGACGAGCGGGCCGCCCGGCACGCGCCCGTCCACTTCGCGCAGCGCGGCCAGGGCTTGGCGCGCCTGCGCGTCGTCCAGCGGGGCGCGATCCAGCGCCCCCACGCGCAGCACCAGCACCAGCACCGCCAGCGCCACATAGAGCAGCGCCTCTGGCGTCGCGCGGACGCGCAGGGCCGCTCCCAGGGGGATCGGCTGCGTGTCGGTCTCGTCAGCGTGCGGCTCGCCCAAGGGCGGCGCCGCCTCGTGCGCTCGTGCGCTCATCAGCAATTCGCTCTCATTCACCCCGGCCTGACGCGATAGACGGCAGCGCCCCCGGACTCGCACACCGGCGTCAGAACCTGCTCGAACTTGGCCAGGCCCAACTCGTACTCGCGTTGACGGCCTGCGTCGTCGCCGGCAAGCTGACGGATCATCGCCCGCTCCGCCCCGCCGACGACGATGTAATCAATGCCGTAGCGATCAATGATCTGCCAGGCGCGCGCCCAGTCCTGCGTGGTGTAGAGGTCTTCCACATCCCTGGCCCGGTCGCGGCGCTCGCCGTTTTCTAGCCGGTAATCGGTCACTTCCGCATACGTTGAGCCGCGCCACTGCCGCTCGTGATTCTGCCAGCCGATCAGCGTGGGGATGCCCGTCAGTCCGCTGAAGCGGCTCTTGTGCGGCTCGTAAGCGCCGCCCGGCGCTTCGGCCAGCACCGCCCCGCCGCTGCTCTCCAGCGCGGCCAGGCACTGAATGGCCACGTGCTCGTCGGGACTGACCATCGTCGGCGCGCCGTCCAGCGTCAGCGCGGGCAGTGACTCGCACTGAATTGTCTCCCCTGTCTCGGCGGCGGCCCGCTGGCACTCCGCGCGACGATCCTGGGCGGCCAGCCGCCCCGTGTCCACCAGAGCGCGGCCTTGCGTCGCCAGGACGGGGTAAGCCATCCCCCCCGCCAGGAGCGACACGAGCGCCGACGCATAGACCCCTTGCAGGACAACCGCCCGGCGCCGTGTGGGGGTCGTGACCTTGCCCAGCACCGACCACGCGCCGAACGCCGCCGCAATGCTGAACAGAATCCAACCCTGGTAGTAGAGCTTGAAGACGGTGTTGATGCGCACCCCGAAGTTGTCGCGCAGGTAAACGAAGTCCGGCGCGACGGTCAGTACGGCCCCCGCCCCCACCAACAGCAGGGCGAAGCCAGTCGCCGGGCTGAGCGCGCCAGGCGAGGCCGTTTGCATCGCGTCACCAGCCGCCGGACGCGCGAATAGCCGCCCGACGACCAGCGCCATCAGCAAGAAGACCCATAGCTCGGTCGGCAGCCCGATCAGGCGGCGCGCCAGGATGTCCGGCAGCAGGTCGCCCAAGCTCGCGCCGGGGTCGGTGCTGCCGAAGACGGCCCCGCGCATGTCGCTCTCCCAGGCCAGCAGCCCCAGCACGCCCGTCGCCAGGGCGAACGCCGCCGCCAGCAGCCCCGCCGCCAGCAGCCCCGCTCCCCAGTTGAAGCGCCGGCCCGCCCGCCGCCTCTCCGCCAGCAGGAAGCCGGTCAGCAGGACGAGAAAGACGCCGAACTGCAGGAAGAACTGCGGCCACTTCGTCGGGTAGATGACGTTGGGCAGCACGCCGCCCGCCTGCGACGTGAACGAGATCAGCCAGGGCAGGTAGAAGACGAGCGTCAGCCCGCCGAGGATGGCAGCGAAGCGAACGAGGCCGGCCAGATCGCGCCCGTGCAGGACGCCGTTCCCGTTGCGCAGCAGGCGGCGCAGCGCCTCCGCGCCGACCAGCAGCGGCAGGTAGATGGCGTCCCACGAGTTGACGAAGACCATGCCGCCCACCCAGATGGCGTAGAAGGGGTATTCCCAACGGGCCAGCCCGCGCCCGTCCAACACCAGCGCCAGCGCCAGCCCGATGGCCAGCACCGCAAAGGGCAGCGCCAGCACGTGCGGGTGCAGGTCGGCCAGCACGAAGCTAAAGTTGGGGAACTCGGCAATCGGCTGGATGGGGTGCGGCGTGCCGCTCAGGTCGCGGTCGTGGACAGTGCGGCTGTAGCGCCAGCCCAGGCCGTAGGTGAACTCGAAGCGATCCAGCGGCAAGCGCGGCTCGTCCCAGTTGGGCACGCCGTCGCCGTCGGCGTCCGCTGAGACGGTGCGCAGCGACCCGTCCTCAGCGATGATCTCGCTGCTACCAGCGCGCCCCTCCACATCCCAGAAGTCGAAATAGGCCGCGTCCACCAGCCCCGGCGCATAGCCGCGCCAGGGCAGCTCGACCAATGCCGTGCCCAGGTTGCCCATCAGCACCAGGAAGCACAGCCCCAGCACGCCCGCCCCCAGCGCATTACGGCGCGCCGCCGCGCCGCGCCGCAGAGCATCCGCGCGCACCAGGTTATAGACCAGGCCCAGCGCGCCGATGCCCGTCAGGGCAAAGACGAGCGCGATGGTGATATTGAAGGCGATGCTGCTCGACACGCTGCTCAGGTCAGCCAGCATGGCGATGATCACGTAGCCGAAGTAGTAGTAGCTGATCGCGTAGCCGCTCAGCCAGGCGTCCTGCGGCGGGAAGGCCTCGCTGGCGCGGATGGCGTTGATGAACATGATCTCCATCGGCTTCTCGGTCTCGGCCATCAACGGGTTATGCGCCCGCACAATCGCCCAGCCGAAGAGCAGCGCCAGGAACAGCATCTCCGTCAGCACGACCAGCGGCCAGTGCTCGCCTAGCCAGAGCCGCAGTGAGGGGCGCTCGTCCCAGCGCCACACGGCGATCACCCCCAGAGCGACTACCACCAGCCAGGCGAAAGCCATGCCCGCCGGATCGTTGCGCAGCAGGCCCACACTGCCCAGGAACCAGAAGACGAAGCCGGTCAGCATCAGCCCGGCAGCGCGGGCCAGCGTGTAGCCCCGGTCGGGCAGCGCCCTTGCCAGGCGGAAGAGCAGCGGCCACGCCGCCGCGCCCGCCAGCGTCACCAGCAGCCACCAACGCAGCACGAAACCGCCTTCGCGCCCCAGCCAGTCCGTGATCAGCGAAACGTCCATGCCGTCTCTTTACCCTGCGCCGCGTCCGTCACCACGCGGTAAATCTTGTCCGTGTATACCTGCGCCGGCGGGCAGGCCGCCGCGTCGGTGATGGCCGTGTTCAGGCAGCGGTCGGCGCTGTACACCACTTCCAGCAGGCCCGCCGCGGCCATCGTGTCGAACTTGGCCAGGCCCTCGGCGTGCCCCGCCGTCTGCAACCCTGTGGCCGGGTCGAGGGCAATGTCGCCGTAGAAGGCCCGCTCCAGCGCGCCGACGACGATGTACTCGATGTCGTAATGGTCAATCAGGCGCAGCGCCGCGCGGATGCCTTCCTCCCCGCCCAGCGAATAGAAGGCCGCCGCGTTGTTCTCGCGCGTCTGCACCAGCAGATTCATGTCCTCCAGGCTGTGCTGCTGAATCTGGTGGAAGCGCCAGCCGAGCATCGTCGGCAGCCCGGTGTAGATGCTGATCCGCCCGCCCCAGTGATACTCGGACGGGTACAGGTGCGCTTCCATGACCACC
>Ga0334890_1002915_pt1 | contig 18416 bp, 14 predicted proteins | sample GraSluR1_MG_3_FD_207220 | JGI IMG/M metagenome (GOLD analysis project Ga0334890, IMG submission 207220) | Sludge microbial communities from methane-producing bioreactor in Wageningen University, Netherlands - Granular Sludge_31_08-R1 | ecosystem: Engineered > Bioreactor > Anaerobic >... | reverse complement strand
CATTGCCTACGCAAGAACTGGCTGAAAACGCGGGCGCAGCCACGACAAGGGAGGGTCTGACCTATCTAGTTAATCGCCAAACTCCAGTCCAGGGGCTGAAAGCCCCTGGCAACCAGCATGCGCCCTCCGGGCGGAATCCGGCGCGCCCTGGTTCCGTCGTCGGAGCCTGTCCGGGTCGGCCCGCTGGTGCGGTTCCTGGAGGACCGCGGCGCGGAAGCGTCCGAGGCCCGCAAGATCCGGCCGTCGCTGGAGGAGGTCTTCGTCCGCATCACCGGCATCGAAGCGGCCGCGATGAAGCAGGAAAAGCCCAAAACGGGAGGCGGCGCATGGATCCCTGGATTGCGTTCCGGACTGTTCCGCCCGGGGACGCGCGGCCCTGCACGGGTGAGGCGGATATCCGCGGGGGCTACAGATGAAATCCAACATCATATCGTTCATTCGCTTCTACTTCGTAGCGATGGCGGCCGCCATTCTTCTCGGAAACGTGGATTACGAACTCGCCAAACGCACCGGACGCGGCTGGCTGTCCGTGACCATTGGCTTTGTTGCGGACGGCGGGAGCGTTGAGCGTACAGGCTTCGGCTATACGCTCACATGCAGACACAGAATCCGGCGCCAGGAAAACGAACGGACGATTTACCTGGTCGGGCCGGAACTCAAACCGTGGAACGTCTTCAACGTGTTCGGCGCACGCCGCCTTCTGGATCGACATTACGGAGACGAGCTTTACTACGAGGATACCGATCAAACAGAGAAGGTCATCCGAATCTCCATCGCCGGCGACAGAGTCGGACAGACGGTCTTCCTGGCCGCCATCGATCTGCTGCCCCTTGCAGCGCTTCTGGCGGCATTCGGCGTGTGGACACGAATCCGCAGGCACATTCCGGCAAAGACGCCGCCGGCCGCAGAATGATCCGCATAGATGCGGGCCACGGGAAGGCCCTTGCCGCGCGTCGCGAATCGAAACGGGGACGCAGCTCGTTTTTTCGTGCGGTCAATTCCCGCCCCTGACCCCGAGCTGTCGTCGAGGAACCGTGCGGCGGGAAGCCTTTCAGAACCGGGTCGGTCCCTCATCCGGATCCTGATACTGAACGAGGTACAGGTCGGTGCGACGGTCATTCCAGGTCCGCACGGTTCCCATGATCCGGTTGCGGCGCAGGATTTCCGTGTCCACGTCGTGGATGATCAGCGTCTCGATGTTCGGCGTGCACTCCGAGGCCACCGCGTCCCGGGCAAAGGGGATGTCGGCCGGCGTGTAGATACCCGATTGTGCATAGTGAATATCCGCGTTGTCCACGAATGGCAGATTCCCCGTGCATCCGGCGATGGCCACGTACACGCCGTTCTCCACCGCCCGCGCCTGGGCGCAAAGGCGAACCCGCAGGTAACTGTAGCGCTCGTCCGTGTTGAAGGGCACGAAGAAGATCTTGGCCCCCTTCCAGGCGGCCACCCGGCACACTTCAGGGAACTCCACGTCGTAGCAGATCAGGATGGCGATCTTGCCGCGATCGGTTTCGAAGACCTCCACCTTGTCGCCCGGATCGACGCCCCACCATCGGCGCTCGCTGGGCGTGATGTGAAGTTTGTACTGCTTGCCGATGGTGCCGTTGCGCCGGAACAGGTAGGCGATGTTGTACAGCCGTTCGTCTTCCACCGTGAACTGCGAGCCGCCGATGATGTTCACGTTGTACTGCACCGCCATCTCGGTGAACAGATCGAGGTACTGCGGAGTATACTCCGCCACCTTGCGGGCGGCCTGTCCGGGGCGCCGGGCGTCGATGAGGGAAAGCAGTTGCGTGGTGATCAGCTCGGGGAATACCACGAAGTCAGACCGGTAATCGGAAGCCACGTCGACAAAGTACGCGCACTGCCGGGCAAACTCGTCAAAGGAATCGACCGACCGCATCAGGTACTGAACGCAGCAGATCCGCACCAACGACACCGCCTTGAAGCGTCGGGCGCTGCCCGGCACGTGATCCAGGTTCGTCCACTCCAGGAAGGTCGCGTAGCCACGTGACTCGGTGTCGGTGGGCAGGTAGTCGGGGATGAGCCGCCGCAGGACGAAGCCGTTCGAGAGCTGCACAGTGAGTACTGGGTCCGACAGATCCTTGCGCATCACGCGTTCCACGTACTCCCGCGGCGACATGCGGTCCGCGTGCCGCCCATAGCCGGGGATCCGCCCCGCAATGATGATGCGGGACAGATTGCGCTGGCGGGCCAGCTCCTTGCGGGCTTCGTACAGGCGTCGCGCGAGCTTCATGCCGCGATAGGCCGGGTCGACCATGATCTCGATGCCGTACAGCGTGTCGCCGTCGGGATCGTGATTGCGGATGTAGCCGCCGTCGGCGATCTCCCGCCAGTTGTGCCATTGGTCATAATTGTCGAAATCGACGATCAGGCTGCCGGACGACGCCACCAGATCGCCGTCATACTCGACGCAGATCTGGCCCTCCGGAAAGATGGAAAGCTGGCTTTCGATCTGCTCGCGCTTCCAGCCGGGCATGCCCGGAAAGCACCTCTGCTGCAGATCCGCCAGATCGTCGAAATCCTCCATGCGCAGGGGCCGGAGCGTGAGGTGCGCTTCAAAGTCCTTCAGGTCCAGGGTGATCATGGTTTCCTCGCGGGCTGTCCGAGCCGGGGGTCCCGTGCCGGCACGCGTCCGGCATATGTAGCATACCCGGGCGGCGAATCCAAGGTCCCCATGCAGCCCTGCACGAAATCTGCAGTGCGCGGCGCCTGCTCGAATCGGGCGCTTACTCCGTCCGACACCATACACGGCGCGACGTCCCGGGGGGTCCCGGCACCCCCAGGCAGGGGCCTGGCTGCAACTCGCGGAACGAGCAGAACTTCGAGGAGGGGCGCTCCCCTGGCTCATGGCGTGGAGACAACGTCCGCAGGCACGAATCGAAGCGGGGACGCAGCTCGTTTCTCCGCGCGGTCAATCCACGTCCCTCACCCCCCGACGGGTTCTTCCGACGGAACACCCCCGCGTACCGTCGGCCCGCGCCGCCCGGGGAGGCTCAACGGTGGACATCCAACAGGTCGAACACGTCGCGGGCGATTCCATCGGGTGTGGCTGCCGCGGACGCGAAGTCGAGGCGAAGCACCCGCACATCCGGGCCACGCGGACGCCAGACGCACGGGTCCGTCGGCCCGAACAGAGCGACGACGGGCACGCCACAGGCGGCGGCGAGGTGCGTCATGCCGGCGTCGTTGCCGATGAACGCCGCGGCGGATCGGACAAGCTCGGCCGCGCGGCCCAGCGACCGCTCATACGTCACGGGGGCCGTCAGCGCCAACCGCTGAACGAATGCAGACCCCTGCTGCTCCTCCTCCACCGGGCCGATCATCCAGCCGACGGTACGGCCTGCATCCCGCAGGCGGCGCACCACCGCCTCCAGCACGGGAAGCGGACAGCACTTGTCCCGGCCGCCGCTGCCGGGATGCACGAGGACCGGCTCGGCGGCAGCAGCCGGCTCGACCCTGTGGAACAAGGCATCATCCGTCACGCGCGCATCCAGCCCGACCCCAGCCAGCACGTCCGACCATTGCTGCGTGACGTGCCGGCCTGCCGCAAGCGTCTCCGGCGTCAGGCGGGGGTCAATCGCCACGACCCTCCCGCGGCACCGGTCGCGAAGCGCACCGGCCGCCGCGGACGCCGGCCCGCCGAGAAAGCTGATCACGAGATCCGCGCCCGCCAGCCGCTCGGCCAGCGGCGCCGACAAGTCGGCCCGGCCTGCGTACAGCATGTGCAGCCCGACATCCTCCGGATCGATGGTCGCATCGAGCACGCCGTGCCCCACCGCCCACCGAGCGAGCGGACAGCGAACGATGCCCTCCACCCTGGCCTCAGGCGCCAAGCGGCGCACGGCCGCCACCACGTGCAATGCCAGGATGAAGTCGCCAACGGCGCCGCCATGGAGAAACAGCATGTTGCGGAATGGAGGAATCATCGACCCAGGCCCCCGCTCAGTCGTCGGGGGAATCACCCGCCCGCGTGATCCAACCGCCGCCCAGAACCACGTCCGCGTCGTAGAACACGACGGCTTGGCCGGGTGTGACGGCCCGCTGCGGCTCGTCAAACGTGACGCGCACGGCCCCATCCACCAGCCGTTCCACCGTGGCCGGCGTTGCCGTGTGCAGGTAACGAATCTTCACGTCGGCCCGGAAGGAGTCCGGCACGTCCGCCAGGGTATTGACGCGATCCGCGACCAGCGTGCGGCTGAGCAGGCGATCGGCATCGCCCACGGTCACCTCGTGCGTGTTTACGTCCACGCGCGTGACGTAGATCGGCTTGCCGGCCGCGATGCCCAGGCCACGCCGCTGCCCGATTGTGAAGTTCGGCACGCCCTCGTGCCGGCCGAGCACCCGGCCCTCGGCGTCCACGACGTTGCCGGGGACGAACGCCTCCGGATGTCGCTGGCGCACCAGTCGCGCGTAGTCGTCGTCCGGTACAAAACAGATTTCGACGGAGTCCGGCTTGTCGGACACTGGCAGGCCCAGTCGTTGTGCCTCGGCCCGCACCTGCGGCTTGGTCAGTTCGCCCACGGGGAACCGCACGCGACCGAGGTCGCTGCGATTGAGCCCGAAAAGGGCGTATGACTGGTCCTTCGCCGCATCCCGCGCGCGGCAGAGCACGGGCCTGCCCCCGCGCGTTCCGATTCGCGCGTAGTGGCCGGTGGCCACGGAGCGGGCGCCCACCGCATCCGCATATTCCAGCAGCTTCCCGAACTTCAAGCGGCTGTTGCAGACGATGCAGGGATTCGGCGTGCGGCCGGCGGCGTACTCCGCGGCGAAGTAGTCGATGATCGCGTCAAATTCCTCCCGGAAGTTCAGGGCGTAGAAAGGAATGCCCAGCATGCCGGCCACGAACCGGGCGTCGGCCGCGTCCGCCGCGCTGCAGCACCCCTGATGCGGCCGGACGGTCGCGTCACGCAAGGCCCCGTCCGCCGGCGCCGGCATCTCCACGCCGGATCGCATGAAGAGCCCGACCACGTCGTAGCCCTGCTCGTGCAGCAGGCCGGCCGCCACGCTGGAGTCCACGCCTCCGCTCATGGCGACGACCACTTTCTCCCGCGATGCCATGCCGTCTCCTCACCGCCGGAAGGCCGGGAAGCCCCCCGTCCGTCCGGAGCACGGAATTGTAGAGAGGCGGCGGCAGGGGATCAAAACGGAGCAGGACGCTCAGCGGCCGGGCGTCTCGGGTTGCGGTGCGGACGGCTGGGGCTCCGGGCGTCGTTCCTCGGCGTTGCGAATCTGGCCGGGGGTGGGGATGGGATCCAGGCGCCGCTGGAGTTCGCGGAACATCTCGTCGATCGGGCCGTAGAGTTCGTGGATTCCGCGTTCGATCTCGTCGGGGTCCGCCGGGAGCTCGCCGGCAATCATTCGTTCCAGCCGGTCGAGCTCGACGCGGCGGCGATCGTGATGGGCCGTCGCCCGCTCCTGCATCTCCCGAAGAATGGACAGCGCCGCGCCCCGCTGGGCGGCATCGAGGTCGTAGTAGTCACAGAACTCCTCGACAAACCGGGCCCACGCCTGCAGCTCTTCGGTCAACTCCGCCTGGGCCGCCGGTCGGGAGGCAGGCACGGCGTCGCGCACCGCCGGGTCCGCCGGGTCCCTCGGCTGAGGCGGGGGGGGCGGAGGCTGCCGCTCCGTCCCAGGCCAGGTGCTCGGGTCAAACTCGCCGCGTTTCCACTGGGAAAGGGTGGCTCGCCAGTTCTCGACGCGACGCCACGTGCGGCGGCGGTCCTCGTCAAACCGGACGCGCTGCTCCTCCGTCAGAATCGCCCGCAATTCGCGATCCCCCGCGCTGAGTTCCTGCTCGATGCGCTCCCACAGCGGCAGGGCCCGCGAGGCCCACCGCGCCACCCGCCGCGAATCGGGCGGCGTCGACGACGATCGAGCGTCGATCATCTCATTCAGCAGGGGCTTGAGTTCCTGCTCGTTCTCCCGCATGAACTTCGGCCAGCGCTTCAGCAGAATGGCCTCGAACTGCTGCTGCTGCGATTCCGTCAGTCCCAGGGCCTCGCCCTTGATCCGTGCGGCCTGCTGAAGCTGCCGCTCGATCATGGCTTCGCTCGGCCAAAAGGGGTCTGAGGCGACCGGTGCCGAGCGACTCTCGCGGGGGGGGGCGGAAGCGGACGGCTCGTCGGCGGCAACAGGAACGGCCAGCACAAACAGAATGGCGAGTCGGCGGGTCATGGATGCTACTCCCGCGGGGCGAGCCAAGAGCAGAACCAGTGTACGCGATTCGCGCATGGACGAAAGACCCTCTTACAAGATTCGACGGGACGCCGAGTCGGGCAGAACGCGAGTATGCCGCAACCTCTGCCCGCGGGCATGAAAAAAGGGCGGTGCAGCGAAGGGGAACCGGTCCCCGACGCTGCCCCGCCTTGTTCGTCAAACCGCAGGCGTTCCGGCCGCGATGGACGCTACCGGGACGCTTTCTTCACGCTGGGATCCAGCACGTAGATCTCCACCCGGCGGTTCTGCTGGCGCCCTTCCTTGGACTCGTTCGACGCAATCGGCTGGTACTCGCCGCATCCGGCCGCCACCAGCTTGCCGCCCGTAATGCCGGAATCCTTCAACTGCCGGACCACGGTCAACGCTCGCTGCGTGCTCAGCTCAAAGTTGTCTTTCCACTTCGACTTCTTGATGGGCTCGGTATCCGTGTGCCCGTAGACGATGACTTCCTTCTCCGGATAGGTCGACTGGATGGTCGCTACCACCTCGTCGATCTTGGGCACCGCCTCCTTCCGGAGAATGGCCATGCCGGAGTTGAAGAGGAACTCGGCGTCCAGGGCGATCATGGCCCCGCCGGGAACGGCCGTCCAGCCTTCGGGCACATCGGGAATCGCCGCAAGCTCGCCGCGCAACGCGTCGTTCTCGGCCCGGGCGGCCAGATACTGGTCGTGCCAGCGGTCGCGATCATTCCGCATCTGGGCCATCTGGTCGTGGCAGTTGTCCAGGTCCCCCTGGGCCTGCTGATAGTTCTGCCTCAGCATGGCCATCTCCTCGTTCTCGCCGCAACCCACCGTCATCACGACCATGCCGATGACGGCTGCCAGCATCATTCCACGCACAAACTTCACCATTACTCTGCCTCCTTGCTTCGCGAGGACGCGTTCGCCCGTTCCTCCCGAAGACCAAAAACGCCGCGTACTGCCCATGCCGTTTCGGCTACACGTACCTGATTCGCCTCCGGACCGTCCCACGAGGCCCGGCTAGGGTTCCTCCCGCAACATCTCCGCTCGCTTCGCGTCGATCCGCCGTTCCTGCTCGGCCAATTCCGCCTCTCGGCGACGCTGCTCTTCCTCCGAAGCCCGCCGGGCCGACTCCCGGCCCATCTCCCGCAGCTCCTTCCACAGGGAGAACACCGTCAACGCAACCCAATACGTGATGATGGCCCCCGCCGCGGTGCATAGGAGCAGCCACAGGACGTTGACGTTCTCATACGTTCCAAAAAACCAGAACGTTACGCGGTGGTTGCGATTATACAGGATAATCAGGACGACCGCGACGGCAACCGCGACCACCAGCACCAGTTTCACATACGTTCGCAGCCGTTTCAGCATAAGTTTCATCGGAAGCTCTCCCGACGCCGGCCCAGGAATTTCAGGATTTCGCCCCAAGCCCGATCAACTCAACCAGTTCAGTCAGGTTCCGCACCGGCTGGAACTCCAGCAGCGGACCCAGAAAGACAACCGTACCCAAAAACGCCAGCGACAACCACGGCACCAGCGGGATCGCACGAGTCTGCTTGAACGGGAGCAGCAATGCCCACCCCGCCAGGGCGATCAGGCAGGTAATCACGAATCCCAGTGCTACGACAGGCCATCCCGCCACGCACCCCGCTGCAGCCATGATGTGAACGTCCCCGTCGCCGAAGGCCTCCCGGCCGAAGACGAGGGTCCCCCCGATTCGCACCGCCCAGCCGATGCCCGCCGCCACCACAAAACCGGCGGCCGCCGTTGCCAGGCCGAACACCGGCTGCCATTGGCCGGACGCCGTCGGGCTCCAGTGGAGAACGGTCCGCAGCCACCGCCGACCCGGCTCAAAGTAGAGGTAAACCAGCAAGGTGGCGCAGGCCAGCGCCAGGGCCGGCAGCAGTCGACACAATTCGCGCAGAACCATCCGCCGGGCGTCCGGCCGCTCCGAGTTGATCGCTGCGATAATCTGGGTGTCCGCAGGCCGCCGCGCCGCACCCACCAGCACAATGAGCCCGAAGTACCCCAGCAGCGGCAGCCCGTATCGCCACTGGGCGAACCGGGCCGGATCATCGGAGGCGTTCGCCCTTACCCCGGCCACGATCAGGGCCGCCAGGACGGCCGCCAGGGCCCACGCCAGAATCCACCCCCGGAACGGGTCGGCGGGCGCCGGTTGTGCCGGCGGGGCCGCTTCGGTCATCTCACCCGGCGGGTCTCCCGACAGCGGCCCCGCCGGACCGGGGTCGGAGACCCCGACGGGCAGCGCCGCGCCCGCCGCTTCCTCGCGATCGGGCGCCGTCGTTTCCTGCGCCGGCTCCGGCGTCGCGTCGGCCTCGGCCGGGGTCTCATCGGGTTGCGGACGGAACAGCTCGACCACGCCAACCACGGTCATCGCGAGGAATGCCGCCAGACAGACGCTGGCCGTTCCATCGCCCGGGCGAGTCCAGCCCGCCTGTGACAGCCCGCCGCCTCCGATCCGCTCGAAGCTGTAGTGGGGCGTCCAGAGCGCGTGCAGAAGACAGCCGGCGAGAACAGCGAAGAGGGCGAATAGCGTGTCGATCCAGTAGTGCTCAATGTCAATGGCCGACATGGCCAACAGGCAGGCAAACAGGATCACGTGGGCCAGGTAGATGGGCCAGTCGGCGGCCAGTTGCCAGGACAAACCACAGGCGACGTCGTCCAGGCCCGACCGGACCCGACCGATGAGAAACGCATCCAGCAGCATCACCAGCAGGACGGCCGTCGCCACCTCGATGAGAGGATATCGCGGCGAGATCGACCCGCCGCAGCAGCGCGCCCGGGCCCGCAGCCACAAGTAGCTGATCAGGGGCAGGTTGTCATACCAGCGGATTCGCGCCTGGCAGTGCGGGCAGAACGACCAGACCGGCCGGCCGATGCTCAGGCCCAGAGGGATGCGGTAGATCACCACGTTGAGGAAGCTGCCCACGCACAGCCCCACCGCGGCAAAGAAGAAGAGCCACCACACCGTTTCGATCGTGCTCAAGCCTTGCTCACCCCGCGACCGAGCGCGCCCGTCATGGATCACAAACGCACGGGCAAGCCACGCCGGCCCGGGCCCGCGCCACGTCTCATGCTACGGAACGGGCGAGGACGCGGCAAGCCGGAACGCCGACTACAGCTCGCGAAGCCGCTCGGCGAACTCGTCGATGATCCAGTCCGGCGTAGAGGCCCCGGCCGTCACGCCGGCGATCGTCTTTCCACCGATCATCGCCGGCTCGAAATCGTTCCACGTCTCGAGGTGGTACGTATCCACACCCGCCGCCCGACACATCCGGGCCAGCTCCTGCGTGTTGGCCGAGTGTTTGCCGCCGAGCACGAACATGACGTCCACTTCGGCCGCCAGCTTGACCGCGGCCTGCTGCCGCCGAATCACCTCCAGGCACAGCGTGTTGACGATCTTCAGCTCGATGTACGGCCGCCGGACGATCTCCGCGATGATCTCCGCCACGTGCTCGGGCGCGTGCGTCGTCTGCGCCACGATCCCCAGCCGCTCCTTGAACGGCAACTCCTGCTCGACGTCTTCCACGCGGTCGATGATGACGACCTGCGGCGCGTACCCGATGACCCCGCGGACCTCCGGATGGTTCCGATCGCCGATCATCACGACCCGGTAGCCTTCCTCGTGCAGCCGCTGCACCACGTCCTGGGCCTTCTTGACCAGAACGCAGGTGGCGTCCAGGATGTTCAACCGCTTCTGCCGGGCGCGTTCCAGCACGTCCGGGGTCACCCCGTGCGATCGGATCAGCACGTTCGATCCAGGCTCCAACTGCTCCAGCTCGGCCGACTGGCACAGCCCCGCCGACTCCAGCCGCTCGACGACCTGCTGGTTGTGGATGACCGGACCCAGCGAAACCACGTTGCCCGCTCCGTATCGGGCCACGGCGTTCTGCGCGGTCTCGATGGCGTCCTCCACGCCAAAACAGAACCCCCGCTTCTCGGCGAGTTTCACGATCATGTGGGAACACCCCCTGGCTGCAGGATCAGGAAGACCGGCGGTGTGAAAGACCCTGCCTGTCACGCCGTCGAGGCCTCTCCGCCCGGCGTCGAACGCGCCCCATAGTCAAACGGCCGGCGGCCCAGCCGTCGGCGCAGGCGGTTATGAAGCATACGAATTTCGACGGTCAGGCGTTCGGCCGCCACATCCCGATCCATCCGGGCCAGTGTTTCCGGCAGGAACGGGCGGCCGTATTCGACCAGGATCGTGGCCCGGCCGGGCAGCTTGCGATGCCGCGGCCAGGCGTCAAACGCGCCCTCGATCGCAACGGGCACCAGCGGCACGCCGGCCTTGCGAGCCAGCACGACGACACCTGCCCGGCAGGAGCGCACCCGCCCGTCCTCCGTGCGACTGGCCTCCGGAAACGCCGTGATGACCGCGCCTTGCCGCAGGCGATCGAGGGACGCCCGCATGGCCGCCACGTCGGAGGTGCCACGCCGAACGGGAAACGCATTGAACGACTCGATGAACCGTCGAAACAGCGGATTCCGGAAAAGGGAATCCCTCGCCATGTAGCTGCATTCCCGGGGCAACGCCAGCGTTACCACAATCGGGTCAAAAAAACTCTGGTGATTGCCGGCCAGTACCACGCCGCCGGTCCGCGGCACGTGGCGCAGGCCATACACGCGGCCTCGGGCAAAGAGCACAAACGTGCCTTGTGCCAGGAATCGGCAGATGCGGTAGTACACCCGCATGTGCGGTTCCGGGGCAGAAGAGTCCACAGCATGGATCCCGCGAAGGGCCACCGGCTCGTCGGTCATGACGGGAATCATACTTTCCGCCGCCGCCGCAGGCTACCGGAGTCACGGGGGTGTCGGTGCAAGCTGGGCCTGGAGAACGGCATAGTCGCGCAGGTCCAGGTCACCGTCACCGTCGGCATCGAGCAGGCAGAGGCATTCGCCCGGCGCGGGCTGATCCGGACCGCTGAGACACGCCGCCAGAACCGCCACGTCCGCACCGTCCACGGCTCCGTCTCCAGTGGCGTCGCCCCATGCGTCGCACGCATCCAGCACCTGGTTGGCGTTGCAGTCCTGCCCGGTCACGGGGCCGTACAGCTCCATCGACATGTTGACCAGCGGGTCGGCGATCCAGGACACGCCCGGGGCCTGAAACGCGCCCGCGATGCCCAGTATGTGCCCGTGGAGGGCCCGTTCCCAGGCGAAGGTCTCGGGGCTGCCCGTCGTGTCGTTCAGAATCTCCACGAAGTACGTGCCGGCCGCCAGAGGCACGCCCTCGTCGAACACCAGCGTGTATTCCCACTCGTCGATGTTCCGGGCAGTGAACAGTACACCCGTCTTCGCCCGATCCGCCGTCACCTGCAAGCGCTCCGCCAGAAGCGCTCCCGGCAGGCCGGCCGCGTCCTCGTGGAAACGGACCGTGAAGCGATCCACCGGGATCGGCTCATTATTCGGATAGTACCCTCCCCACAGACGGATGGACTCGATGGTCTGCGGCCGCAGCAGGATGAAATTGTCCGCGATGGCCGTCACGCCGGATGCCGGATCCAGGTCGCTGGGGTACGAGGAGGAATGATTGGCCGGTTGGATGACCAGCGCGTCCCGGTGAACGCCGGCGGCCAGGTCCACGTCATCCGCCACGCCGTTGCCGTCGCAATCGGACGAACCGGGGCAATGGTACACCTCCACATCATCCACGTACCAGCCCGTGAGCCCATAACACCAGTCCTTGGAGAACTCGAACCGGACCTCCACGATGTCGCCGCCGACGACGTACGGGCCCAGGTCCACCAGGCTGACTCCCCAGTTGCCGTCCGCCCCGCTGAACGCAAGCTGGCCCGCATTCGGGTTCGTATTGCCCTGGCTGGACGTGAACAGCGTGATGTTGTATCCGTTGTAGCGAAACGCCGGCGCGGGCACGGTCTGCCACGTTCCGCCGTTCACGCGAATCATCACCTGGCCGCCGTCGTAGCGGGCCTCCGTCTCGATGTAGTGGCGGAACCGAAGCATCGGCAGATGCAGGTCCGCCGGCATCGGCACGGGCGGGCTGACCAGCGAATGCGTGCTCATCTCGGGAACGCCCTCCCAGGAACAGTCCCCGATCAGCGGGTCGGGGCAGAACCACGCCGTCCCCGGGCGGCCCCCCGGCAGGGGCTCGGTTGTCCGTGCCCAGTCGTACGGCGTCGGCGGCCCGGAGTTAAACACCGTCCAGCCGTTCGTGCCGGCCTCCACGTCATCCAGAAAGAGAACCATCCGGTCCTCGCATTCCACCGGCGGCGCGGGGTCCAGAATCGTTGCCGTGGCGCCGCAGGCGCCGGGCGTGTCCATCTCGACGGCCAGCAGTGCCTTGTCCACCTCGGCCGCATCGGCCGCCGTGAATGGATCGCCCGACGGCAGGCCGGTGCGCGGATCGTTCGGATCGGTCCCGATCAGATCGGCGGCAGCCTGGTTAAACGCCGCGTACGCGTCCTGGAAATCGGAGGCCGGTGTGAGGTAGACCGTCAGGGCGCGGTACCAGACGGCCCCCGCCTTGATCGGCCCGATCGGGTTGACCGTGTAGCCGTTGAACTCTTTGCCGTCGCAGAGCATGGCAAACGCGTGGTTCGGGATTCCGCTGCCGCTATGGACACCGCCGTTGTCGAGCAGGCTGCACGTCTGCAGGGGGCTGTTGGCCCGGTCCGGATCGCCCATGCAGACGGGGTTCCAAAGGTCACGGATCGCCCCGTTCCACGCGGGCGCATCCTCGGCGAACAGCCAGCGGACGCCGTTCAGGTGGCCGGGAGACTCGCTGCACGACGTGCGGAGCGGGTTGTCCACGTCGGTTCCGGGCCCGGTGGCGTGCGACGACCAGGCCGGCGGCGGTTCCGGCGGGCCCGGAAACGCCGCGCCGCCGTTGAACAGGTCCACCAGCTCGCCGAAGATGTCGGAGAACGATTCGTTGAGCTGGCCGGACTGGTTCTGATAGATCAGGTTGGCCGTGTGCTGCGTCAGGCCGTGGGTCAACTCATGCGCCACCACATCGTCACCCACCACGCCGGTACACATTCCGACCTGGCGGAGGGTGGGGGCCCAGAAAGCGTTCGGGCAATTGACGGCCCCCGTGTTGACGGTGATCACAAGGGGCATGCCTGCGTCATCCAGGCTGTCCCGGCCGAACGCATGCCAGAAGTACGCGTAGGTGTCGCCCGCATAATCGTAGGCCGCATTCACGTCCGCATCCGCCACGGGTGGATCGCCCTCCCCCCGTGCCAGGGGGCCGGGCAGGTCCGCCGCGCCACCGCCGTCATGCACGGCCCGGGCCAGGGCGGTGCAGACCATCGGCCATCGATCCAGCACCTCGCCCGTGTGGGCGTCGATAAAAAAGGCCTCTTGCCAGCCGGTGTCGCTTTGGCCGGCAATCACGTGGTAGGCCAGGCAGGCGCCGCGGGGCGGATCACCGTACCAGCCGGGATCCACGACCACCAACTCACACGACTCCGCCTCGGCGCCGCCGCCGAGAGCGTCCGCCGCCACGGCCTTGGCCTTCGCCGCATCCAGAGACGGAACCACGCTGAGCTTCGGGGAAACGGGGTACACGTGGCCGTTGGCGCAACGGACGCGCCCGGCCGCATCCTGGTGGATCCGCAACACCCCGGAAAACACCGGGATGCCGTGGTGTACCTGCTCATAGGTGGTATGCCGATGGCCCAGGGCGTCGGTCCACACGCGCTGCCGGCGCAGTTGCCGCGACGGGTCCTGGACTCCGAAAAGCTCACCGTGCCGCCGGAGAAGTTCTTCCGGCTGTGTGATGCGGGTGCTCTCCAGCGAGGTGACGAAAGACGCCCGTCCCGTGACGGGCGATCGCCGCACGCGTGGTTGTTCCGGCAACTCCTCGGCCCACACGCCCTGGGCTGCGAGCACCGCAACCAGAACGGTGAAGACCCCGACATGTAGCGGCTGGCGCGGGACCGCCCGGTACGAGTCGAACCTCATAACTTCCATCCCCCCAGTTTCGTCGGGTGCCGCCGCCCCGGGCGTGACGAAACAGAGCCGGGGCCGCCTCGGTTCGCGAGCAGCCCCGGCCGTCACGGCTCGCTGTCGATTATCGCAGAACCCCCTCCGAAAGTCGAGCCGATCTCCTGGCGGGCGCGGCGGCGTCCGGGCCTCCACCGATCTGGAGCAGCATGGCCGCTACGTCGCGCAAGTCCACGTCCAGATCGAAATCCGCGTCAAAGTGGTAGCACCCGTGCCCGAAGACTTCGCTCGTGGGGCCCGGCCCATACATGCAATCGAGCATGGCGTTGAAATCGAGGACATCCACCTGGCCGTCCTCGTTGTGGTCGAACGTCACCTCGCCCGCCGGCCCCCCCTTGTAAACCCTCTGGAAGCCGGCGAGGTCCTGCAGGTCCACGTCCTCGTCCCCATTAAAGTCCAGGGGGGCGCAGACCGGATCCGCATGGTGGCCCGGCCCGCTCATGCAGGCGCGGAACGCCGCCAGGTCCCGCTCGTTGATCACGCCGTCCCCGTTGATGTCGCCGTGCGGGTCCGGGACCTCGATTTCGTCAAACCAGTTCGGCAGGGTGAGGAACGGGTCGCCCACGAGGTTCCACATCCAGTCGTTGAACGGATTGGCGAGGTAATACGCCTCGCCCAACGTCCATCCCTCGCGCAAGGCCGCCAGCAGCGTGTCCGGAAACGGTGAAGCCGTCAACCCAGGCTCCGCCGTGGCGCCGATGGCGGCGGCGAACCCGGCCGCCAGCGCATTCGGCACGTAGCATCCGTTATTGCCGGTCAAGCTGCGCACGGTCACGGAGCCGAAGCTGTTGAAGTGGTAGCCGAGCACCCGATTGCCCGGCGGGCTGCTGCTGAAGTGGTCGGGCGTCCAGCCATACAGCTTGTAGATGGCAAATCGAAACGCAGCGGACGGGGTATCCGAGGCCGCCCGGACGCCGTCGATGTCAAACTCCGCCCACGGCTCCACGGCCAGCAGGGGACTCTCCACCGCGGCGCGCAGCCAGTACCACTCACGGGAGGGATGCGGAAAGCTCGGATCGTAGTAATCGTACCAGATGAAGTCGCCGTACAGAGAGCGATCCGGCGCCGCCAGGGCCTTCGCCCGCAGGGTCAGGGCCTTGGCATCATCCAGGGTGGGCGCATCGATACGGACCGCCATGTAGCGGTTCGCGGCCATGGAAGCCCGGGTCAGACGACCGCCGGGCGGCAGGATCTGACCGACGCAATGTGGATTGTCCGTGTTTTGCCCTCGTTGAGAATACGGAGCCAGATGGTCGTCAGTCATATCCGTCAGCGCATCGGCTACCGAGTAGCCCCCCACCGAGGGCGTGACCGGAGGCGTGTGGTAGTGCCCGGGCAATCCATAGCCCAGCACAATCCCCATGACCGATTCCTGCACGTCCGGGTTGGCAGCGATGTAATCGCGTACAGGCCCGATGATTTGTGACTGAACCGCGGCCAGATCCGTCAGGTGCTCCGCCAGAGACGCATCCAGCCCCAGCAAATGGCTCGCCGGGATGCCCCATTGGCCCGCGTACCACTGTGCCCATTCAATGCTGTCCGGGCTGTTGAGATTGTAGAGCACGAGCCAACTGTCGGGCTGGTCCGCCGTGCGGTCCGCGGGAGTCGCGTCCACGTACGCCACGCCGGCCATCAGGCACGCAACGGCCCACCAACCCAGACGCGCGGGTCGCGTGTTCAGAATTCCCCATACCAAAGGCACTACGGCACTCCACTCCACCGCGACGACGAACCCGACTCTTCCTCTCCCGTCGCTTTCGGATGGAAACGCCGCCTAGTGAAACCTCATCCAGGGGGTGTTTGCTCGTGGTCAGCAGGCAGGTCGCGCCGGGAGGGCGCCCCAGTCGACCACGACTGTAATCCGGGCGGTACCGTCGGAAGCGATGGGGAGCCGATCCTCTCGACACCCCCATCGCTCCCGAACGTCTTTCTCTGTCGATGCCGGCGACATCGGCCGCCCTGACACACCCAGCACCCTTCTTCCCCAAAGAGGCACCGGCTGCGTTATTCTTTCGGCGGCCCTTAGCGGCGCCGACGCAGCAGCCCCAGGCCGCCCAGACCCAACAGCAGCAGCGAAGCCGGCTCGGGAATGATCCCGAAAGTGATTGTCAGGTCTTCGTACTGCACGTTGATCTGGGAACTCCCACCCACGGCAGCAAGGGCGTCGATGATGCACGACAGCTCCACGTGCATGCTGTCCGCCGGCGTGGGAAACTCCCACGTCACGTCCACCATGGCGATCCCGTCCCAGACGCCCGAACCGGACGTGATCGGGAACCCCGGCGTGGTGGTCAGCGGGCCGCTCCAGGTGCGGGGCGAAACCACGTTTTCCGTCAGCGTAAGGCCCGAGTCCAGGTCCACGGACGACCCTTCGCCCACCACCGCGTAACTGCCGAACGCCTGCACGGTCATCGTCGAGAAGAAGAGCCCCGGCGTGACCGTCACGTCGAAGGACGTGGTGTCCCACTGCGACTCGTGGCCGCCGTTTTCGACGTTGACCTGAAAGGCCGTGTTCACGAAGTAGAGCGTGTTGCCCCCAACGGCGGGCTCGCCGAACAGCCCGTGGATGTCCTGACCGTTCGCATAGGTGAAATCATCCCCGGCGCCCGAGGGATTGTCCCACGGGCCGCCCAGCGCGGACGACGCGCACACCATCAGCCCGATTACCAAAGTGCCTGCAATTTTCCTCATGTCCATTTCCTCTCCTTACGCTGTGAACGGCCGGCGGGCTTAGCGACGCCGCCGGATCGCCAGAGAACCAATACCCATCATCAAGAGAGCCACTGTTGCCGGTTCAGGGACAATGATCTGCATGCCCTGCTTTTCGATAAACGAACCCGACGGCGCCGCACCATCCACCTGAATGGTGTTCGTCACCGTGATCTGGAACCGCTCCCACGGCTTGTCCGCGTACGGCGGAGACGTCACTCCCGCATTCAGCGTGTAGCTCGCCGCCCACGTGCCGTTCGGATAGAACGTCGCGTCAATGTCGATCGCTCCCGTGTTCCCCAGGGGAGTCGGTGCGTACCGGAACACCGAGTAGTCCAACTGGAACCCGAAGTCCGTGTCCGGGTCGCTGATCCCCGCCGACCACGTCCCCCACTCCTTCACCGTGATGAACTCAATCGCCGGGGCCCCGGCCGGAACCGACGTCGCAATGTTCACCGTCACCCGCGCGAAATCCGTCTTGCTGGCACTGACGCCCCCCCCGCCTTCCGCCCGGAAGTCCACCGGGTCGGAAAACAGGAAGCCGGCCTCACTGACTGCCGGATTGCCGAACCGGTCCGTGTTGTTCTGACCCCCGGACCAGCCGAACGCCGCATTGGCGCCCGATGCGTTCGACCACGAACCGGCCCACGACGGAGCCGCCACCGCACACACCACAACCACCGCTATCGCTACCGAATATCGAGAGCCGTGAATCATTCCCCACTCCTCTCTTTGACGCCTTACGCCACTACCTCCGCGGCAGCCCGCGCAACAAAAAAAGAGACAAACGCCTTTTCAGGCATCCCTCTCTCGATACCACTCCCAGACTCTTCCCGCCCGATAAGCTGTGAAATGCGCCGTTCGGAATGCAGGTGCCGATCTTCGAAGGGCACCCATTCCGCCCTCCAGTCGATCCTGTCAACAGCCTACCCCATCCGGCGGCCCAGAGTCAAGGAATTTGCCGCCCCAGGGACAGAATTCTTATCGGACATCCGGCAGGGCGCAGGAAGCGCCGAAGCCCGGCATCCACAGCCCTCCGAAACATCCGTGAAGACAACGAGATAGAAGAGGAACTGGACACGAGACCCCGTTACAGTCCCACTGAAGCGGCGGGGGGGCCTCGAGTCTCGCGAGTTCTGGCCAGCCGGGACGCGATCCCCCTGGGACCGGGCAGACGACCCCATCAACACAAAAGCAGCGATGGGCCGCCGCTGGCACGACGTGCCCATCGCTTTTGGAGTCTCATGGTTTGACGAGGGCCCGCTAACGCCGACGAAACAGCCCCAGGCCGCCCAGACCGAGCAGCAGCAGTGAAGCCGGCTCGGGAATGAGCCCGAAGCTGATGGTCAGGTCTTGATACTGCACGTTGATCTGGGAACTCCCACCCGCGGCAGCAAGGGCGTCGATGATGCACGACAGCTCCACGTGCATGCTGTCCGCCGGCGTGGGAAACTCCCACGTCACGTCCACCATGGCGATCCCGTCCCAGACGCCCGAACCGGACGTGATCGGGAA
>Ga0334890_1002914_pt1 | contig 18417 bp, 21 predicted proteins | sample GraSluR1_MG_3_FD_207220 | JGI IMG/M metagenome (GOLD analysis project Ga0334890, IMG submission 207220) | Sludge microbial communities from methane-producing bioreactor in Wageningen University, Netherlands - Granular Sludge_31_08-R1 | ecosystem: Engineered > Bioreactor > Anaerobic >... | reverse complement strand
ATTCGTGGTCGGGGTATTCGTCGCCGTGCTCCTGATCAACCGGTTGGAATGCGGCACGGACCCCGACCTGGCCCGCACGGCCCGCGAGTCCGTGCAGCTCGCCCGCGACGCCCAGAAACGGGATACGTCGGCGGTGCTGTGGTCCGGGCGGCTGCGGCTGCTCGCCCTGGCCATCGGCGTGTCGGCGCCGCTGATCGTCGCGTACCTGATCCACCGGGCGGTTGCTCGGGGCGCTCCCGACAGCCCGGACGTGCTCGCGGAAGCCGAGCGGCTGCGACTGCTGCAACTGGGCCCGCCGCGCACGGGCGCCCGGTCCGCCCTGCCGCACGACGCCGCCAGGCCGCGTCTCCCGTCTGACCGGTAACTCCCCACGTGGAATCCTGATTCCCCTGAAACCTGCGCCGTGCTTCGGCCCGGCGCCTGGAGATTCCCCATGATCATCAAAGTCCACGAAGTACGAAACGAAGACATGCCGTTCCTGTACTGTACGGACCGGCGGGTCCAACGTGAAGTCCGAATGGCGAACCGCCGCTGCCGGGCCAACGGCAAACCCGACCCGGTCCGGCCATGCATCGATCCGGCTGAACTCACGGCCCGAAGGGAGGTGATCGCATGCCCGCAGTCATGAACCGTACATCCTGCCGCATTCGGGTACCCCGCAAGGTCTTGCTCAAGGCCCTTGCCGAGATCAAGCGAGTGGCCCCGAGCCGGTCGGCCAAGCCGATCCTGCAGTGCGTCCGGCTGGAGGGTCGCAAGGGTCGGTTGCACCTGGCCGCCACGGACCTGGAGATGACGTTGAGCCTGACGCTGGAGGCTCTTCCATCTTACGTACGACTCAATCCGCCGACGCCGGCGGTGCGCGCCGAACGGGCGTTTTCAGCCTCGTGACAGGGGGTGGCGCGTGGCAACGCAGCTTAACGGGGCACAAGTCGCGCGTTCGGTCCATCAGAATCCGCCGCGCGCCTCGTTGCTCGCTCGAGGGCGCGTCCACCTTCGCCGCATCTGGGACTAAAGTTGGCACCATAAACTAGGGCTGCAAACCAGCGGCATGCAAGAAGTGCTACTTCAATGGATATCGTTCAATGCGTGATAGGATGACGAGAATTGCGGCGCGTCAATCCCAGCAAAGCGGGCTCCTGACCCATTCCGCGGAACCCGCCTGAGCTTCTCGTCGCTGAGTGAGCCTTGAACTCGGGTCGCGTCACCTTTTTTTCGCGATGCCGCTTGACTCCGTGAAAGAAGTAACGTACGTTATCGGACATGGAATTCGTCCGACGGCATGGTCTGCCTCGGCGTTGTCTTGCGTGGGTCCGTGGTAGAGGGACGCAAGTCAACGCCGTTGCTCGTTTGTACGACCCTTCGGCGCGGTCGGCATAGGCGCCCGCGCGCGGCCGGTTGGGACGTACATCTCTCATCTCTCGGCGGAAGGAGTGCCCGGACGATGTCACGAGAGGTAGCCCCGTGTACACCGTACGCGTCGCGGATCTTTCCTCCCTGCTCTCCATCGATGGTGCGCCCGGTTTTCTCCCTCCTCTGAAAACAACAGGTGCGCGTTCGTCCGCATCCAACCCTGAGTCCGATCTGAATGCGGCGCTTCGGTTCCCGCGCGGTCCGTGCTCGTTTAAGAGTTCGCTCTTTCCGCCGAAGGAGGTCGTGGCCCGCTACCCGCGTCCCGCCGAGCAAGAGCCGGACGAAGTCGCACCCAGTGGATCTTCGCCGAGCCGGCTGGTGAATGTGCGCGCCTGTGAACTGCGGGCGATGACTTATCTGGATCGGGTGTTCGGCCACGAGCCGGTCGGCGATCCCTTCTACCAGAAGCGACGGCAGGCCCACGTGGTGATCTCGGTGGACTGTGCGGAGCCGCACCCGACGTGCTTCTGCACCCTGGTGGACGGAAAGCCCTATGCCGAGGAAGGCTTCGACGTGAACCTGACGCCCATCGAGGGGGCGTACGTGGTCGAGGCCGGGTCTCCGGCCGGGGAGGCCCTGCTCGAAACACGGCGGCAGATTCTGCGTGAGGCGACGGAGGCGGACGTAGCGGCCCGGCGTGCCGTCCGTGAGCAGGCCATTGAGCGCCTTCGGGCAATCAACGCCGCCCACGCCGATGCAGCGCCGTTCGGACCGATGAACGGGGATTTCGATGCCCACGCCGGCGTGACCCGGTTCGGAGCGACCTGCGTCGAGTGCGGGGCCTGCACCCAGATCTGCCCGACCTGCCATTGTTTCTACTTGGTCGATCACCAGACCGACAAAGATCGTTTCCATCGGTTGCGGGCCTGGGACAGTTGCATGTGGAAGGGCTACTCGCAGATGGCCGGCGGCGAACGGATGAAGCCCAACCCGCGCTCTCAATTCCGCACACGCTTCGCGAACCGTTTCCAGCACAAGTACGTCTGGTCGCCGCAACAGTGGGACATGCTGGGTTGCGTCGGGTGTGGTCGTTGCGTTGAGGCCTGTCCCGGCCGTATCGACATTCGCGAGGTGCTCGGGGAGGTGTCGGCATGGTCACGTTGAGCCCGTACGAACCGATGATCAGCAAGGTGGTGGAGGTCATCACCGAGACGCCGACGATCAAGACCTTCGTGATCGAGCCGCCGGAGCCGTTCGTTTTTCGGGCCGGCCAGTTCGCCCAGGTCACCGTCCCGGGCGAGGGCGAGGCCCCGTTTACGCCCTCGAGTGATCCGGCCGAGCCCGAGCGCCTGGAGTTCACGGTGATCCGCACCGGGCGGATGACCGAGCGCCTGCACGCGGTGAAACCGGGCGACCGGCTGGGCGTGCGCGGGCCGTTCGGCCAGGGGTATCCCATCCAGGAGATGGCCGGCAAGCACGTGCTGATCGTCGGCGGCGGATGCGGCCTGGCCCCGTTGCGGTCGCTGATCCTGGCCTTGTTACGCCAGATGGACAGGATCGCAGGCATGCACATCCGTTACGGTGCTCGGGAGAGTCGCGAATGCCTGTATCAGCGAGCCTACGACCAGTGGGGTGCGATCCCGAAGGTGGACGTGGCCTGCACGATCGATGTGGCCGAAGAGGGCTGGAGGGGCCACGTCGGGGTGGTGACCACCCTGCTCGACAAGTTGCCGGCGCCGAAGGATGAGGTTGTCGCGGTGTCGTGCGGTCCTGAGATCATGTTGAAATTCGTGACCCAGACCCTGCTGGAGCGGGGGCTCGACCCCGATCAGATCATCCTCTCGATGAATCGGCGGATGAGTTGTGGGATCGGAAAGTGCGGGCGGTGCAACATCGGTCCGTATTATCTCTGCTGTGACGGACCGGACATTCACTACGCGAAGATCAAGGACTTCGCTCATGTGTTCTGAAAAGCAGTCAGGCGGGAACGAGGGACGGCAAACCTCCGGCCACCCGGTTGGGCGGTGGCTGCGGGGGCGGTCGCATGCGGATGAGGGGCGATGCCTGCTCTGCAACCTGGGCTGTGGGGTGGAGGTTGAGGAGTTCGCACCGCAGCGGTGGCGCGTGGCTCCCCGCAAGCCCGGACGAGAGCCGCTTTGCCCTCGCGGGCCGATCGTCGTGGATCTCCTGCAGCATGCGGAGCGATTGCGTCATCCCGAGGGCACGATCGGGCTGCGGCGGATCGGCGAAGTGCTCGCCACGCTGGCTCGCCGCTGTCGGGACATCATGGACCGCGGCGGGCGGATCGAAATCTGGCTGGATGGCAACGTCGCGCTGGAGGACCTCGCCGCCGGCCAGAGCTTCTGCGACGGCCTGGCGGGGCAAGCCCGGCTCCTGGTTCACCTGCCGCCGCACGAACTCGGCGCGGCGGAAGGCCTGGACGCGGCCGGCGTCGGCCCGCGGGCCCCGCGTGCCTGGGACGACGCGGACGGGTTTCTCGTCGTCGGGAGTCCCTTCGCATCGCATCCTCCCGTCGCGGCGCACCTGATGCGCTGGGGAGCGGCCCGGCGCCGTACACCAAGTGTCGTGGTGGATTCCGTCGCCGGCATCACCGCCCACTACGCTTCGCATCCGCTGATCTGCCGCCCGGGCTACGAATACTGGGTCATCGCCGAGCTGCTGACGTCTGCCGGCGTGGCGGACGCGACGGATTGGCTGCCCCCCGCAGACCTCTGCCGACAAATTGTGCGGGACAGCGGGGCCGACATGGATGACATCCACCGGGCAGCCCAGGCGTTACGGTCGACGCGTCACCCTGCGGTCGTGATTGCCCCGTCCTCGGGGAGCCGCGCGCGGTGGCGTGCCCTCACGGCTCTCGTTTCGCGCTGGGCCAGTCGTCAGGATGGCATGGTCACGTTGTTGACCGGCCATGCCAACACCCTGGGTGCCGCTCGCTTCATGAGACACCGGAGCATTGCCGATTGGGGCACCGGCCTGGGCGACCCTGGCCGGGCAAAGCCCGATCTGCTGCTGGTAATCGGGTGGGACCCGAGCAGCGCGTACCCGCCCAGGTGCTGGATGCCGGACGGAAAACCGGCCGGTGAGGTGGTCCTCGCCAGCGCGTTCGGCCCCGCGCAGGCCGACTGGGTGGACACGCTCCTGCCGCTGGCGATGGCGTCGGAGGTGTCGGGCTCGTACCTGCTGGCTGACGGCGAGATTACCCACGCGTCGCCGATCCTGCCTGCGCTGGATGGCGTGCCCGGCGTCTGCGGGTTGCTTGCCGCGCTGAGCAAGACTTCGACGAGCGAGTACCAGGCTGCGGCAATCGACGAAGGGCAGACGCGTTCGATGTTCGAGGAGGCGGGTATCGCGGCCGCTTCGATTCGCCCGAAGGTGACGGTACCCGCGGCGCCAGCCGGTAACCTCCCGGCCGGGCTGTCCCTGGTCCTGGCGGCGGAGCCCATGCACTGCTTCGACGGCCAGTTGACCCGTCATGCCCGATGGCTGGAGACCTCCGATCTGAAGCCGGAGGTGCGGCTGTCCGTGGGTGACGCCGACGCCCTGGGCTGCCGAGACGGCGGCCTCGCCCGGCTGCGGAACGCCCGGGGCGAGGTCGAGGCCCGCGTGGTCGTCGACAAGCGACAGGTGGAGAGCGGGGCCTGCTATGTAACGACGAGCGGGCAACCCGTCACCGCCGGTTGGGGTGGCATCAGTGCGGGCCATGCGGGCGTTCGGCGCTTGGCGGACTGGCAGCCGGGGCTGACCGATGAGGCGGCCCAGGCGGGAGTGATCCACGTCGAGGTACATCCGATCGAGGCCCCGATGACGGAGGAGCTGCACCATGCCCACGCTTGAACAGGCCGACGGCATCCGGCAGCGGGTTGTGGTGAACCTGGACGCGTGCATCGAGTGTCGCAGTTGCGCGGCGGCGTGCTTCTACGGGCACAACGATTTGCCGATCGTGCATTTCGCCCGGTTCGGGGCGGCGATGCTGCCCGCCATGTGTCGCCAGTGTCTGGATGCCCCCTGCGTGGAAGCTTGCCCGGCGGATGCGATGAAGCAGGACGCCCATGGTGCGGTGTATCGTTGCGTGTTCATCTGCCGCGGGTGCGGCTCGTGCGCCTGGGCGTGCCCCTTCGGAATGCTGGACCGGACGACGTTCGGAGGCCAGATCGCCCGGTGTGACCTGTGTCGTGACCGTTTGGACACAGGCGAGCTCCCCCGGTGCGTGGAAAGCTGTCCGACGGGGGCGCTGCGTTTCATGGAGGAATCGGAGGCGGAAGCGGAGGGACTGGTCGTGCTGGGCAGTCGGACGATCGGGCATCACCCGATCCAGCGGCGGTAGGCCCTGCCGCGGACCCGGCCCGTCACCGGCGCGACGTTGTGATCCGCCCCCGGCCGTGAGCGGCGTGCGTGGGAACGTGCAGCGGGGCGGCCTCGCCGGCACGACGCCGGTGGTGCATCGGCTGTTCCCTGCGGCCGCCTTGGAGGTGAGGCATGGGCATCGGCGCGATGGTGTTGGCTCTGGTGACCGGGGCCGGGGCGACGGCCCTCCTGGGCCTGCTGGCCAAGGGAGTGGATCGCAAGGTGACCGCCCGCCTGCAGTGGCGGGTGGGTCCGCCATTGTACCAGCCGGCCCTTGATTGCCTGAAGCTGCTGGGAAAAGAGACGGTCGTACCGGCATCGGCGATGGGCAACGGGTTCCTGATCATGCCGCTGTTCGGGCTGGCGGGGACGGCGGTGGCGTCCAGCATGCTTTGGGTGATGAACCTGCGGGGGGACGTCGGGTTCGTCGGGGATGCCATCGTGGTGCTTTACATGCTGGCCCTGCCGGCGGTCGCCACGATCCTGGGAGCGGCAGCCTCAGGCAACCCCTACGCGACGGTGGGAGCCGGCCGCGAGATGAAACTGCTGATCGGCTATGAGCTGCCGTTGACCATCGCCCTGCTGGTGGCGGTGGTGCACACGGGCAACAGCTTCCGCCTGGGCCAGATCGTCGCCGCCCAGGGAGACGGAGGCATGGTCGCGGGCAGCGTCAGCGGTCTGCTGGCCCTGGTGGTGGCGATCGTGTGCATGCAGGCCAAGCTCGGGCTGGTGCCTTTCGATCAGGCCGAGGCGGAGAGCGAGCTGATGGCTGGAGTTTACACCGAGTACAGCGGCCCGCCGTTCGCGGCCATCAACCTGGGTCGCTGCATGCTGCTGGCCGCCCTGCCGATCCTGCTGATCACGCTGTTCCTGGGCGGCATCCACCCGAGCGGTCTGGGCCTGGCCGCGTTTGCCCTCAAGTTCGGAGTGCTGCTGGTGATTATCGTCCTGATCCGCAACACCAACCCACGGTTGCGGATCGATCAGAGTCTGCGGTTGTTCTGGTACTGGCTGACGCCGCTGGCCCTGCTGGCCCTGGGGCTGGCGATGGCCGGGCGGCATTATGAGGTGACCTGGCTGTGAGTTGGCGATTGTGGACGCTGCGGAAATCGCTCTTCGTCTACCACGCGAACGTGGGGGCGTGCAACAACTGCGACATCGAAATCGTGGAGTTGCTGACCCCCGCTTACGACGTGGAGCGATTCGGGATCGTACTGGTAGGCAGCCCTCGACACGCCGACGCCCTGCTGGTGACCGGCGTATGCACGCGGCAGGCCGAGCCGCGCCTCAAGGAACTCTACCGGGCCACGGCCAAGCCGTGTGTCGTGGTGTGCGTGGGCTCGTGCGCCCTGGCCCAGGGTGTCTTCGCGGACGGTTACCACGTCGGCCACCCCGTGGACGAGGTGATCCGCTCGGTGGATCCGGAGGCGATCATCGCCTATGTGCCGGGGTGTCCGCCAAAGCCAGAAGCGATGATCCTCGGCGTCGTCAAGGTCTGGCAGAAGCTGGCGGAACTCGGACGGGCCAGGCCGGCGCCCGCGGTTCAACCTGCCGTGGGGGTGAGCACAACATGAGCCCCGAGACAACCACAGCCGTGGAGGTGCCAGCAGGTACGGACAGGGAGTTTTTCCTGGAATTGGAGGAGCGTCTGGTCCGGGCCGGCGCGGTGCGTGAGTGCGCGGCCCGGCGACAAGCCATGTACCGTGTGCCGCGAGAGGGCTTCGTCGCCCTGCTTCGTGAACTGATCGAGACCTTCGGCGGGCGGCTCGCGACCGTTACCGGCGTCGACGTGCGCGACGGAACCGAGCTCATCTACCACGTGTGCTTCGATCGGGCCCGGTTCACCGCGAACCTGAAGATCCTGCTGCCGGGCAGCGCGGACCAGATGGAGTCGATCACGCCCTGGCTGCCCGGCGCGGAGTTCATCGAGCGGGAGATCCACGACCTGCTGGGCGTCGATTTCCCCGGGCATCCGCGGATGGAGCGCCTGGTGCTTTCGGACGACTGGCCGGAGGGCGTCTACCCGCTGCGGCGCGGGTTCCGGAAGGAAGACGCCCGTCCCCCGTCCGTGGAGGAGACGTAGCCATGCGAGTTACGGTTGATCGCCCGGTGCTGCCGCTCGGCCCCTTCCACCCCTTGCAGGAGGAGCCGGAGTGTTACAGGCTCCAGGTGGACGGCGAGCGGGTGGTCGATATGGATCTGCGAATCAGCTACAACCACCGCGGCATCGAAGAGCTGAGCACGCGACGGACGTTCGACCAGGTGCCGTACCTGGTGGAGCGGGTTTGCGGCATCTGCTCGGCCAGCCATCCGTTGGCGTACATCCAGGCGGTCGAGACGATCTGCGGCTGCCAGGTGCCGCTGCGAGCCCAGTACCTCAGGACCCTGGTCGTCGAACTGGAGCGTATTCATTCGCACCTGCTGTGGGTCGGGCTGGCGGGCCATTTCCTCGGCTACAACACGGTGTTCATGTGGGCGTGGCGTTACCGCGAGCCGGTGATGGAGATCCTCGAAAAGGTCACCGGCAGCCGCTGCGCCTACGCCAACGCCAAGATCGGCGGGGTCCGGCGTGACATTCCGAACGAGATGTTCGGCGAGATCGGCGAGCAGGTGGGAGCGATGGCCGGCCCGACCGAGATGCTCACCCACGCGGTCATGGACGATCCCGTGCTGCACGCCCGGCTCAAAGGGGTGGCCGTGCTCACCGAGCAGGACGCTCGCCGCTGGTGCGTCACCGGTCCGACCGCCCGGGGCTCCGGGGTGCCGATCGACGCCCGCCGCGACGACCCTTACGACGCCTACGACCGCATCGAGTGGAAGGTGGTCACGCGTCCGGCCGGCGACGTGCAGGCCAAGGCCGAGGTGCGGCTGCTGGAGACGCTGGAGGCCATCGAGATCGTCAAGAAGGTGCTCCGGGATTGCCCGGATGGCGAGATCGATATTCACGTGGAGGAAGTTCCGCCCGGGGAGGCGATCGGACACGTGGAGGCCCCGCGCGGGGAGACCTTCCATTACGTTCGCAGCGACGGCGGACGATGTCCGGTGCGGCACAAGATCCGGGCACCCAGTTACGTGAACGTGCCCTCGTTCCGGGCCTCCTGCATCGGGCAGCACCTCGCGGACGTAACCATCGCCCTGGCGGCGGTTGATCCCTGCTACAGCTGCACCGAGCGGATGGCCGTCCTTCGCGACGCGCCGGGCGGCGGCGAGCTTCTCGACGCGGCCACGCTGCAGCGGCTTTCGGTGGAGCGGACCCGATGGTTTGAACGGCAGCTGGGCGTGACACCGTTCGATGCGCGCTGGGGCCCCAGGTTTCAGGAGCTGCGGTCATGACCCACTGGTGGCAGGATGCATGGACAATCGTGGCGGACCCCCTGGCGCTTCCGCTGGTCTTGCCGGCCCTGGCCGGCCTGGTGGCCTATGTCTGTGCCCGGCGACTGCCGCTGGTGTCCGCGTTGATGTCGCTGATCGCGTCGGCGGCGGCCCTGGGCCTGACGATCCATGTATTGCTGACCCCCGGGGCGGTCTTCGACACGACCCTGGTGCGGGTGCACGAGTTCCGGATCGCCGTGGTGATGGTCAGCGGGGCCTTGGGAGCGATGATCGCCGCCGGGTGCGCGTTCTTCTCACTGCTGGTCGCGATCTATGCCCTGGGCAGCGAGCGCGGGTTGCGGTACGAAGGGCGGTTCCACGCCTTGTTGTGCTGGACGTTGGCCGGGGCGATCGGGGCGGCCCTGGCGGACGATCTGATCTGGCTGTTGCTGTGCTGGGAGGTCGTGTCGCTCTGCCTGTATCTGTTGCTCAATGCGGGGCGGCCGGCGGGCGCAGCCGGGGCGGCGAAGACCTTCGCCATGATCGGCCTGGGCGATGCGGCCATGCTGTTGGCCCTGGCCCTGATCGCCGCCGCCCAGGGCACGACTCGCATCAGCGAACTGAGCATCGTCCTGGAGGCGCCATCCAGCTACCTGTGTTATCTGCTGTTCGTGGCCGCGTCCCTGGCCAAGGCGGGCGCCATCCCCCTGCACAGCTGGATTCCGGCCGCTGCCCACCATGGGTCCGCCTCGGTCTTCGCCCTTCTGCCGGCCTCCATCGACAAGCTCCTGGGGATTTACCTGCTTGCCCGGTTTTCCCTGGAGGTTTTCGTCCTGGACGCGTCCATGAAGGCCCTGCTGATGATCATCGGCGGGACGACGGTACTGGCCGCCGTGCTCATGGCCATGGTCCAGCACCATCTGAAGGCCCTGCTGTCCTTCCATGCGGTCAGCCAGGTCGGCTACATGGTCATGGGAATCGGAACCGGCATGCCTATCGGCATCATCGGCGGCATGTTTCACATGGTCAACAACGCGATCTACAAGTCCTGCCTGTTTCTGAGCGCGGGAGTCATCGAGAAGACCGGCGGCACCGACGATCTGAACCGTCTGGGCGGGCTGGCCCGCAAGATACCGGTCACCTTCATCTGCTGCCTGACCGCGGCCCTGGCAATCAGCGGCATTCCCCCGCTCAACGGTTTCGTCAGCAAATGGCTGATCTACCAGGGGTGCCTGGACCAGAGCTCGTGGCTGGCGATGCTGTGCCTGGTGGTGGTGGTCTTCGGAAGCGCCCTGACGCTTGCCTCGTTCTTCAAGGTGATCACCTCGGTGTTCTGGGGCCCCGCGACGGCGACGGGGGATGCCCGCCAGGACACGCGCCTTCACGAAGGATTCTCGCAAGCCGCCCCCATGGTCGTGCTGGCCTTGCTGTGCATCGGCTTCGGCGTGTTTGCCACGTGGCCCCTGCAGGCCCTGATTCTCCCGGCGGTGAACGACCTGGGCGTTCCCCTGGACCAGATGGCGTGGGTCGAGGGCGCGATCCAGCCCGCGGACCTCGGGCTGTGGAGCCCGGCGCCGGCCACCGGGCTGATTCTGCTCGGAGTCCTCGGCGGGGTGTTGTTCTACATGATCGGTCGCGTCGGGCAAGCCCGCGTCGCGGACCTGTTCGTCGGCGGGGAGTCCGTCGCGGCCGGGTCGGCGATGCGACTGCCCGCCTCGAGCTTCTACCGTACCGTCGAGGAGCTGCCGGGCGTCGGGGAGGCACTGCGTGATGGTTCTCGTGGAGTTTTCGACGTGTACCGCCTGGGAGGCCGTTACGGTGCCACGCTGGTTGACGTGCTCAAAGCACGACATACCGGCGTGTTGTCTCTCTATGTGAGCTGGTGCCTGTTTGGAGCAGGCATCATCGTGGTGTACCTGATGTTCTCCCGGTGAGGAGGAAGCGATGGATCCCATCCTGTGGCCTCTCCTGGCCCTGCTGGCCTTCATGATCATCGGCTCGCTCATCGCCGCCGAGGCCGAGGATCTGCTGTCGTCGGTGGTGTGCGTAGGCGCGGTTGGCGCGGGGCTGGCGATCATCAACCTCCTGCTGGGTGCGCCGGATCTGGCCATCACCCAGGTCGTCGTAGAGGTGCTCTGCGTGGTGGTGCTGATCCGCGTGGTGCTGACCCGCCGCCATGAAACCCAACAGACGCAGAAGGACACGTTGGCCGTGGGCAGCGTTCTGCTGGTGCTGGGCGTACTGCTGGCGGTGTCCACCTGGGCGATGACCACGCTGCATCCGTTCGGGCAGCCGTTGCTGGCCGGCGACCGCCCCGGTGTGGCCTACCAGTACCTGACCCGCGGTCTGGCCGAGACGGGAGCCGCCAACCATGTGACCGCGGTGCTCCTTGACTACCGGGCCTATGACACGCTGGGCGAAGCCACGGTGATCTTCGTAAGCATCATGGGCGCCTACGCGATTCTCAGAAGGAAAGGCAGGATTCACCATGCCCCCGGGAATGAGCCCGATCGTTAGGACGGTCGCCCGCCTGGTGACGGGTTTCATCACGATGTACGGCATCTACGTCGTGCTCTACGGGCACGTGTCGCCGGGTGGAGGTTTCGCCGGCGGCGCGATTCTGGCCGCCGGCTTCATCCTGCTGCTTCTGGCATTCGGCAAGGTGCGAACCGAACAGATCGTCTCTCACCGCATGGCAATCGCATGGGACAGCGGCGGGGCCCTGGCTTTCCTGGCGGTGGCGGCCCTGGGCTACGTGGCCGGATCGTTCTTCCTGAACTTCCTCGCCCTCGGCGAGCCCTACCGCCTGGTCAGTGCGGGCACGTTGCCCCTGAGTAACGCCTCCATCGGGGCCAAGGTGGGAGCCGGGCTGTTCGGTGTGTTCCTGGCATTGTCCGTTTTCCGGCCAGCGGGTGATCGGGAGGATGAAACATGACCCTCGGAGTGCTGCCGTACGTCCTGGCCCTGGTACTGACGTTCATTGGTCTCTACGTGGTGGTGGCCAAGAAGAACATCATCAAGATCATCCTCGGCGTGATCATGCTGGAACACGCGGTGAACCTGTTCCTGTTGCTCCTGGGCTACCGGTCCGGCGGGACGGCGCCGATCCGCTCGCCGGGGGACACGGTCTCCGCCGAGGCGTTCGCCGCCGGGTCGGTCGATCCGCTGCCCCAGGCCCTGATCCTGACCTCGATCGTGATCGGGCTGGGCTGCCTGGCCCTGATGGTCAGCCTGGCCCTGCGGCTGCACGAGAAGTTCGGCACGTTCGACATGACCCGCATACGCGAGTTGCGGGGGTGACGCCATGAATGACTGGCTGCCGCTGTTCGTGATTATCCCGTTGGGGGTCGGCTTCATCGCCCCGCTGGGCTCGCTACGCGGCCCAAGGGCGGGGGGAAACCGCATACCGGCTCTCGCCCTGCTGACCGGTCTTCTGCTGCTGGGCGGATCACTGGCCTGGCTCGGTCGAGAGGCCGCCGTCTACTGGATCGGCGGCTGGCCCTCCCGCGGCAGCCCGACGGTGGGCCTCAGCCTGGTGTGTGACGGCCTGAGCCAGATGCTCCTGGTCACCATCAATGCCATCGCGTTCATCTCCCTGCTGTACAGTTGGAGCTATGTCCGACGTTACTCCGGGCAACCCCTGTACTATTCCCTCTTCATGATCATGCTGGCGGGCATGAACGCTGTGGTGCTGTCCGGCGACGTGTTCAACGTCTTCGTGTTCATGGAGGTCGCGGTCATCGCGTCCTACGCCCTGGTGGCCTTCGGGACCGAGCGCCCCGAACTGGAGGCGGCATTCAAGTACGTGGTGCTCGGCTCGGTCTCCTCGCTGTTCGTCCTCCTGGGCATCGGGCTGCTCTACAACCTGACCGGCCAGCTCAACATGGCCCTGATCGCCGAGCATCTGACCGGGCTGCCCCCGACGCCCGCGGTGTGGCTGGCCGCCGGGTGTTTCATCATGGGCTTCGGCCTCAAGGCGGCCATGGTGCCCTTCCACGCCTGGCTGCCGGACGCCCACCCTTCGGCCCCCGCCCCGATCTCGGCCATGCTCTCGGGGGTGCTCATCAAGGCGGTCGGCGTGTACGTCGTCTGCCGCCTCATGTTCAGCGTCTTCGGCATGGCCTCGCCGACGGGCGCCGCCTACGCCAACGTTCTGATCGTGCTCGGCGCCCTGTCGATGCTCATCGGCGTGCTGCTGGCGGTCGGGCAATGGGACTTCAAGCGCCTGCTCGCCTATCACAGCATCAGCCAGATGGGGTACGTGGTGCTGGCGGTCGGCGTCGGCGCCGCCGTGCTGGCCGCGGAGGGCTCACCGTCGGTGGCCGCCCTGGCCATCTTCGGCGGGCTGTTCCACATGGTGAACCACGCGGCATTCAAGAGCCTGCTCTTTCTGTGCAGCGGCTCGGCGGAATACACGTGCGGAACCCGTGATCTGCACGAACTGGGCGGCCTCAAGGGCGTTATGCCGATGACCTCCGGCTGTTGCCGGGTGGCGGCCTTGTCCATCGCCGGCGTGCCTCCGTTCAATGGCTTTTGGAGCAAGTTGATCATCGTCGTTGCCCTGGCCCTCGCCGGCTACTGGGGCCTGGCCGCCCTGGCCGCCGTGGTCAGCTTCATGACCCTGCTGTCGTTCATCAAGGTGCAGCGCTACGTGCTGGAGGGGGACATCCCGCCCCGGTTGAGCACGGTGGGCGAAGTTCCCGTGCCGATGCGGGTGGCCATGGCGGGGCTGGCGATCGCCTGCCTGCTGCTGGGCGTGCTCGTGCCGTTGCACAAGGGCGTGCTGATTGAGCCGGCGACCACCGCGCTGACCGAGGGACAGACCTACGCCGTTCGCTTCCGCCCGGCCGAGCCGGTGGATGAAGTGTACGTGACCGTCGTCGAAACCGCCGGGAGGGTTGAGCCATGAGGCAAATCGTGTGCATCTTCCTGACCCTCATCGTGTGGCTGTTGCTGACCTGGCCGACCACCCTGGCCGAGCTGGGCATCGGGCTGTTTCTTGCGATCCTGGTCGCCACGCTGCTCAGCGAACTCTATCCTGAGCGGCCGCTGGCCATGTTCGATCCGCGGCGATGGCTGTGGGGAATGGTCTACTTGCCGTACTTCTTCTGGCACTGCATCAAGGCCAACCTGGACGTGGCCTACCGCGTGCTTCACGTGGATCTGCCGATCCGACCGGGCATCGTGCATGTGCCGACCACCTTGACCTCCGAGTGGTCCAAGGCGTTCCTCGCCGCCTCGATCACCCTGACGCCCGGCACGCTGGTCGTGGACATCGACGGGCAGGATCTCTACGTTCACTGGATCAACGTGGCGGACCGGGACCGCGAAAACCAGACCCGGCAGATCGCTGCGAAGTTCGAAGGCCTGCTCAGGAGGATATTCGAATGATGGCCATTCATGGCGTGATCCTCGCTGCTTTGATCTTCTGCGCGTTCCTGTGCCTGTACCGCATCGGCAAGGGGCCGAGCGCCCCCGACCGGGCGGTGGGCATCGACATCCTGGGCACGCTGATCGTGGCGTTCACGGCCCTGACCGGCCTGAAGACCGGGCACGACTGGTACCTGACCGTCGCCCTGGCCTGGGCGCTGGTCAGCTTCGTCGCGGCGATTGCCTTGGCCAAGCATCTGGAAGGACGGGCGTTCGATGAATGAGACCATCGGCTCCCTGTTGATCGGTATCGGGGTGGCGTTCGACGTCCTGGGTTGCCTGGGGCTGGTGCGGCTTCCGGACGTCTACAACCGGCTGCAGGCCGCCACCAAGTGCGTCACGCTGGGAACCTGCCTGATCCTGGTCGGGGTGGCGGTCGCCGCGGCGCCCCAGTCCACCGCGATGGTCATCAAGGCCCTGCTGTGTACCGGGTTCGTGCTGTTGACTTCACCGGTGGGTGCCCATGCTCTGGCCCGCGGCGCTTACCGGTCCGGCGTCCCGCTGTGCGACCAGAGCGTCGTGGACGAGTATGCCGGCAGCGAGCCTCTGCGAGGCTACCGGGCGGCGTCGACCGCCACCGTCCGGGATCGGGAGCAGACCGATGCGAAAGCCGAAACTGCGTGAACTGGCCGAGGCCGTGAAAGCACTGGTCCGCGGGCCGGTCACCACGAAGTTCCCCTTCGAGCCGCACGAGCCGACCCCGGCCTTCCGCGGCAAGCCGACCTTCTCGTCGGACGACTGCATCGGCTGCCGAGCCTGCGCCGAGGTCTGCCCCACCCGGTGCATCGACGTGGTCGAGCTTCTGAATCGCCGGCCGCCGGTCTGCCGACTCGTGCTCCACTACGACAAGTGCATCTTCTGCGGGCACTGCGAGCTCAACTGCACGACGGAGAAGGGGATTCAGCTCAAGGGCGAGTACGACCTGGCCTGCTTCGATCGCTCGGCCTGCGTCGAGACCGTCGAGAACGATCTCGTTCTGTGCGGCACCTGCGGGGCCGTCATCGGAGCGCGGAAACATCTGCTCCACGTGGCCGGGCGGCTGGGCGCCAAGAGCTACGCGAACCCGAGCCTGATCGTGCTGCAGGAAAGCGAGCGCGGCCTTGGCGCGCCCGACAGCCGCCGCACCGGCCAAGATCTGATCCGGGAAGACCTGATGCAGGTGACGTGCCCGAAGTGCAGGCGGGCGTTGGTCCTGCGCGAGCTGTGGGGAGAGTGATCGTCTGCCGCGGCATACTGCTCGCGGCTTCATACCCGGCGGAACGGATGGCCCCTCCGGAGGTCGGGGAGCAGCGAAACATGCCGGAAACGCCGATGTACCCTCAGGATTCCCTCGATACAGCCAATCACCTCCCCGGGTTTGAAGTATCGCGGTCGCCCCGCAACGCGACACTGGCGTCTCGCCCGTACTCGTCGCCCTCGGGAGACCGACGCAACGGCATTCCGGAACGCCCCCTCGCACTGCCCGAGTTGGACGACGCGATGCGGCGTTGGCTGTCCCCGCGCAGCGTGATCGTGGGCGTCGGTAACGCGGATCGCGGCGACGATGCGTTCGGACCGGCCGTGATCCGCTTGCTGGCCGGCCGCCTGCCGCCCGAAGCACTGGTGGACGCCGGCCCATGCCCGGAAAACTACCTGGGAGTCATCGTGCAGCATCATCCCGGCGTGGTGCTCATCCTCGACGCCGGCGAACTGGGCGAACCGCCCGGTTCCCTGACCCTCTGTGGCCCGCGCGACTTGGTCGGCGGCGGCATCTCCTGCCACGCCGGCAACCTGGCCTTGCTGTGTGCGTGGATCGAGAACCTGACCGGCGCCGCGTGCCACTTGTTGCTGGCGCAGGCGGCGCGCGTTTCCGGCTACGCCGACCGCGAGGCGGACCGTGCGGCCGGGCCGCACATTGGCCTGAGCCCCCCTGTGGAGGCCGCAGCCCGCCGGGCAGCGGACGCGATCCTCGCCGCCGGACAGTTCAAGGCACCATGCGATTTCGGCGGGCAACATGTCTCATGATGGGCCGTATCTGACTTTTCGTCAAAGCTCTCCCGATCAGGACAAGGGGCCGGCGACACTTTCGACGCGGCCCGCCCCGAACGACACGCCGCCCCACCTTGACCATCTCACGGAACGCGAGCTTTTCGACCGCCTGGGCTGGTTTATCTCCATTCGGTGGGTGGCCGGCGTCGGTTCTCTGTTGCTTGTCCTGGTCGCCACGTACCGCTTCGACGTCCACATTCCACCGGAGCCGGTCGTCATCACCATCGTCGGGTTGTTCCTGTACAATGCCTTCTTCCTGATGCTTGTCACCGACGCCTACCGTCGCCATCGTGTCAGCCGCCGTTTCATCGTCGGCTGCGGGAACGGACAGATCATCTGCGACCTGATCGCCCTGGCGGTCCTCATGCACTTCACCGGCGGGGTGGAGAACCAGTTCCTCGTCTTCTTCATCTGCCCTCTGGTGGTTGCCAGCGAGCTGCTGTCCGCCCGCAACGCCTACGCCCACGCCGCTCTGGGGGCCCTGCTCATCAACGCCATTGCCTGGTCCGAATACGCGGGGCTCCTGCCGCACGTCCACGTCGGCCGGGCCATGGGCACCGAGATCTACCAGAACACCCTGTCGGTGACGAAGTTCACCGTGGCCCTGAGCTCTCTGCTGTTTGCCGCCGTCTTCCTGCACAGCAGCATCGTCGGCCGCCTCCGTCAGCGCGAGAGGCAGCTCGAAGAGGCCTACGGGCGTGTGGCCCGTCTCGAGGAGTCCAAGAGCTTCGCCATGCGCAAGACGAGTCACGAATTGCGGGCCCCGCTCCACGCGGTGACGGCCATGCTCCAGGCCATCAAGGCGGAAACCGTCGGCGAAGCCCACGCCCACCTCAACCGCTTCGTCGATCGCGCCCTGATCCGCACGCAATCCCTCTCTCGGCTGATCGAGGAACTGCACCGATATGCAACCCTGCGCGACGCCGCCACCGCCATCCACAAGCAGCAGGTGGACCTCGCCGAGATCGTCGATCAGAGCGTCAGCCTGTTCATGCCACTCGCCGCCGACAAATCGCTCCAGATGACCGTCTCGATCCATCCGGTGCGGGTGCTCGGCGACTCCGAGGCCCTTTCCGAAGTCGCCGGCAATTTGATCGTCAACGCCATCCAGTACACGCCGGCCGGCGGGGAGATCCGCGTCTGCCTCGACCGCGACCCGGCCACGGCCCGGCTCGCAGTCAGCGACAGCGGCATCGGCATCGCTCCGTCCGCCTGCGAACGAATCTTCGACGAGTTCTACCGGACCCCCGAGGCCAAGAAAGTGTTCCATCACGGCACCGGCATGGGATTGCCCATCGTGAAGCGCATCGTGCAGGCCCACGGCGGCTCCATCCGCGTCGAGAGCATACCCGGCCAGGGGGCCACGTTTGTCGTGTGCCTGCCTGCCACCGCTGCTCTGGAAACTCCGCCTGCCCCCGACTTTCAATCCGCGGACAGGCCATAGGCCGGAATGGGCTGCAACACGCTGGCGGCCCTGCAGGACAGCATGCCGGGCTTTGATTGGACAATGCCACGACCTGCAGGCTTGCGTCTTGCTTTTCGACGAAGCGACCGCAGCGGTTTCCGTTGGTCCTGAGTCCGACGATACAGGCGACGGATCGCCCAACAGGTCTCTCGGGCCGTACCCCAAGGGTTCGTGGGGGGGCTACCTGCCGCAGAGCGTTGACACCCCGGTTGTGGGGACGTGGCATCACCGTCGGCCGGAATACCGTATCTGCGGGCGCTGCGGCGCCCTGAATCTGCATGAGCGGCAAGCGTTGATGTTCCCGCGGTCCTCGTGACTGGGACGTGAGGCGATGCGTTCGTGGACATTGCGTCCGCCGCGTAGCCCGACATCAAACGGGGCCACACTTTCCTCAGCGTGCCCGGCTGGTCGAACAGGTCGAACGCTGCGAATTTCCCGTCGATGGTGGCGATCACTCCCACCGCGTC
>Ga0334890_1002906_pt1 | contig 18458 bp, 11 predicted proteins | sample GraSluR1_MG_3_FD_207220 | JGI IMG/M metagenome (GOLD analysis project Ga0334890, IMG submission 207220) | Sludge microbial communities from methane-producing bioreactor in Wageningen University, Netherlands - Granular Sludge_31_08-R1 | ecosystem: Engineered > Bioreactor > Anaerobic >... | reverse complement strand
GATGTCGGCTCGTCACATCCTGGGGCTGGAGAAGGTCCCAAGGGTTCGGCTGTTCGCCGATTAAAGTGGCACGCGAGCTGGGTTCAGAACGTCGTGAGACAGTTCGGTCCCTATCTGTTGTGGGCGCTGGAGATTTGAGAGAACCTGACACTAGTACGAGAGGACCGTGTTGGACAGACCACTAGTGTACCTGTTGTGGCGCCAGCTGCATTGCAGGGTAGCTATGTCTGGAAGAGATAAGCACTGAAAGCATCTAAGTGCGAAGCTCATCTCAAGATGAGATCTCCCTTAAGGGTCGTTGAAGACGACAACGTTGATAGGCTGCAGGTGTAAAGGCAGTAATGTCAAAGCCGAGCAGTACTAATTACCCGTGAGCTTTCCGGGATAGATCTTACTGATTTTCTTCCAATTATTGTATAGACAGGTCTCAGACCTGTCTCAACAAAAAGGCCTTAAGGCGACTATAGCGGCGGGGTTCCACCTCTTCCCATTCCGAACAGAGAAGTTAAGCCCGCCAGCGCCGATGGTACTGCAATCGCGGGAGAGTAGGTCGTCGCCGACTTAAATGAGAAGCCCCGGAGTAATCCGGGGCTTTATTTATTTACCCCATTTACAGCGGGAGAAGGAGACTGAGCGAACGAAGTGAGCGAAGTCCCGGCCGATCCGCCGTCAGGCGGAGAGCATCGGGATCGTCGCCGACAAAAAAAAAGGGTTCTTCAGAAATGAGGAACCCTCTTTTTTTTTTTACCACGGCGTCTCACGGAGTTTAATCAGTGAGTTACACGCAGTAAGCAAAGACTATAAACAGTGTAACCACGAACAAGACTCAGAGTAACACCTTGGTTAAGAATTATTTATTTGTGAAAAAATCTTAAAGGGAGGCATTTAATAGAACCTGTAACGCCTGTCAACAATGTTGGCCCCCCTGCGGAGAGCTTCATATGCCTCGTAATTGCCCCTCATCTGAAAAGTCAGCAAAAGCCTGTCGCGAAGCATGGACAGATCTTCTGAATCCGAGGTGGTCTGGCTGTTGACGGTCAGCATGTAAACTCCATTATTGCCCTTTACCGGACCGGCAAGGATGCCCGGCCGGGCTACCGAACCGGCACCTATGAGGGCAGGCTCATTTCCCGCACCTGCAACACTGAACGACCTGAAATTGACCTGGGTGGCCTCCTGAACAACCAGCCCCATCGAACGCGCTACATCATCAATGGTTCCGCCGGCTCCCATGCTGGCCCTGAACTGGGTTGAAACAACTTCTGCCTTCTTGTCCCTTACAAGGTTGAACCTTATATCATTCTCAACATCTTTGAGTGGAGCTATCCCTTCTTCCTGCACTCTCGTGCAGTAAGCAATAACATACTGGTCGCCTATCTCAAAGACTGCCTGCTGACTGTTGTCAAGGATAATTTTTCCTTCAGCCGCCTGAAAAAGAGAAATAATAAGGCTTCTGGGATTATCAAGCCCCGGGAGACTCTTCTGCATGGGCGAGACATCATTCGCAATCCTTTTGTTAAGCCCCATTTCGTTTATGGACTTGTTGAATTTTTCATAGGTGTTGTTGCTTCCCGCAAACTGACTGGCCTCACTGTATACCTTCTGGTTGGTCAGGGAACCTGCAATGATTTTTCTGTCAATGATGCCAATATCATATTTCTTTGACCTCCCCGACTGATCAAGTATCTCAATTATATGTATTCCGAAATTTGTCTCGGCAGTTACCAGGCTACCCTTCCTGTTCGAAAAACATGCATTGTTGAAAGGGACAACCATCCTGCCCTCAGGGAACCAGCCAAGATCCCCCCCGAGCTGTGCCGATCCCTGGTCAACTGAATTCGACATGGCAAGAACCTCGAACGAGACGCCGGATCTTATCAGCTTGATAAGGCTGTCAGCTTCGCTCCTTACATCCTCGAGAGTCTGGGTCTGATCAGGTGCAAGCAGGATATGACGGGCACGCACTGAATCGGGTCTCTCAGCTACAGCCAGCAACTTTGCAACCTTAAAGGATCCTTCATCCTCATAAGGACCGAAGACCTCCTTCAGATCCTCATTTCTCACAAAATCGGTGAGTTCGGCAGGAACTTCACTGATCGGCATAAAGAAACCGATATGCCTGGTGTCGGCATTCAGATTAATGAACTGAACAGGGTCTTCCGCAACGGCAAACTCCTCCTTAATCTTGTTTATCCACTCTTCGGCAACCCTGATATCATCTTCGGAAGGGATCACGTCGAAGGACACATATTCAATGTCCCTCAGAGCACTCCTCTTATAATTGTTTTTGTGTTTTGCATAATATGCCTCTATATCCTTTGCGGTAATGGTGATTGCAGTATCAGGCACATCGGCATAACTTTTCATTATATAACTGAAATCGGCCGTTACTGAAGCCAGATTCATGTCAAACTCAGCCTGCCTCGAAGTAACATACAACCCTTTAGAAACAAAGCTGTTGTACTTTGTATTCATCCGGTCATTCACGATCTCGTTCTCAAAGAAGAGCCAGTACCTTTTGGCAGTCTCGTCGACCTCTGTCTGTTTAAGGAAATTTACCAGAAATGATTTGTTGAACATCCCTGTGTTCTGATCGGTAAATAACTGAAGTACGACAGGGTGTGGGTTATTGCCAAGCACCAGGTCATCAACCTCTTCTGTGCTCACTCCGATACCAAGCTTCTTATACTGACTGTCGAGTATTTTCTCACGTACCATCTGCTGCCATGTCTGTTCCCGGATCGATTCAGCCGTGGCCTCATCAATCGTGGCTGTGCCCGATAGTTTATAAATCTCCATCAGGCTCTGTACCCTCTCTTCATAATCCTGATAAAGAATCTCTTCACCGGCTATCTCCCCAATCTGGTAATATTTCCTCATCTGCCTTCTCTGTCCGCTTCCGCTGCCGAAAAAATCGCTAACAACAAAAATAAACAGAGAAAGACCAATAACGACTGCTACCAATACCCCGGCTTTTTCCCTTAAAAATTGAAGTGTCGACATTTAGTATGATTTTTACTGAACGATATACCTTATTTTAATACAGGCGACAAATATAAGAAAATTCCGTTAATTATCAGGTGTGCCTTTTTTTTAACTCTCTTTCTGTAAATAGCAGTGGGACAATACTATATCATTGTAATGACGAAAAATAGGGGTATTCCTTTAAATTATGTATAAAATACACATAATAGCATGTAGAAAACAGGGGGTATGTGTAAAATAATGCTTGATTCATAAAAAATATATTATAAAAAATGGGGGTATATTAAAAATATGTCTATTTTTACAACGAAAAAAATTACAAATATGGCAGAATTGAGATTCAGTGCACTAAGGGAAGTGTTCAACAGGGAACCTTTAGGGATTACCACACCCGGGAAAAAAGTATCCGATTATTTCGGAGAAAATGTATTTGACCTTCATAAGATGGAGCATTACCTCCCGAGAGAGGCCTTCAGGCTTGTGAGAAAAGCAATTGATGAAGGAACATATCTTTCAAGGCAGGCTGCCGACCAGGTGGCTACGGCACTTCAGGCCTGGGCGATGGAGAAGGGAGTGACTCATTACACTCACTGGTTCCACCCTCTGACCGATGGAACAGCGGAAAAACATGACGGTTTCATAGAGGTTGGCGAAAGCGGGCATGTGGTGGAGAATTTCTCAGGAGAGGTTCTTGTGCAGTCGGAGCCTGATGCCTCAAGTTTTCCGAGCGGAGGTATTCGTAACACGTTTGAGGCCAGAGGCTACACCGCCTGGGATGTTTCATCACCCTGCTTCATAGTCGGCTCAACCCTGTGTATTCCAACTATCTTTGTTTCATACACCGGCGAAGCACTCGACTATAAGGCGCCGCTTCTGAAAACATTATCGGAACTGGACAAAGCGGCAGTGGATATCTGCCAGTTTTTCGACAAGGACGTAACAAGGGTTCATGCCACTCTCGGGGTTGAACAGGAGTATTTCCTCATAGATGAGGCTCTCTACTATGCCCGCCCCGATATTGTGCTGGCAGAAAGGACCCTGATGGGCCACCAGTCCTCAAAGGATCAGCAGTTATCGGATCACTATTTCAGCTCAATACCCGAACGGGTGATGGAGTTCATTAAACATTTTGAATATGAAGCACATAAGCTTGGTGTTCCGGTTAAGACAAGGCATAACGAAGTAGCACCTAATCAGTTTGAGTGTGCACCCATCTTCGAGGAGGTCAACCTGGCTGTCGATCACAACCAGCTGCTGATGGATATCATGAAAAGAGTTGCCAGAAAGCACCGGTTCAGGGTCCTTTTTCATGAAAAGCCATTTGCCGGGATTAATGGCTCCGGAAAGCATAATAACTGGTCGCTCGCAACAAATACAGGTGTTAATCTCCTCTCACCGGGAAGGAACCCCAAGACCAATCTTCAGTTCCTTACCTTCCTGGTTAACGTCATAAAGGCTGTAAACGACAGCAATGAAATAGTAAGGGCGTCGGTGATGAGCGAGACCAATTCCTACAGGCTGGGCGGACATGAGGCTCCTCCGGCAATAATTTCAGTATTTCTGGGCTCATATCTGAAAAGCATGCTTGATGAGATATCACGCAAAGTGACTGATAAGAAGATGTCCCCGGCACTTAAGACGGAACTTAAGCTCGGAATAGGAAAAATACCTGAAATACTCCTCGACAATACCGACCGCAACCGTACCTCCCCCTTTGCTTTTACAGGTAACAGGTTTGAATTCAGGGCGGTAGGCTCATCAGCCAACTGCAGCGCCGCAATGATAGCACTTAATGGTGCTCTGGCACACCAGCTCAGGAGATTTAAGAAGGAGGTCGACCTGATCATTAAGAAAGGAAGGAACAAGGATGAGGCAATATTCCAGGTTCTTAAGAAATATATAAACGAATCGGAGAGAGTTCTTTTTGAAGGGGATAATTATTGTGAGGAGTGGCATAATGAAGCTGAAAAGAGAGGGCTCTGTAACGTAAAAAGTGTTCCCGAATCCATTAAACTATATCTGAATGAGCACTCTAAGGATGTGCTCGTGAAATCGGGCATCTTCACTGAAAAAGAACTTCAAAGCCGTGTTGAGGTTGAATATGACAAATTCACAAAGAAGGTGCAGATAGAATCGAGGGTGCTGGGCGATCTTGCCATAAACCACATTGTGCCAACAGCAATCCGGTACATGACCTCACTGGTTGAGAATGTGAAGGGACTCAGGGAGGTGTTCGGCGATCTGGAATTCGAACGTCTGGCCGGTGCCCGCAAAGAGCTTATAATGAACATATCGGATCATATCTCATTGATCAAGAAGCTTGTGAACGACATGATCGAGGAGCGTAAAAAAGCCAATAAGATAGAGGATTCATACCTGAAAGCGCTTGAATACGAAAAGAAAGTGAAGCCTTACCTCGACCAGATAAGAATCCATATCGACAAGCTGGAACTTATTGTTGATAACGAAATATGGCCGCTGCCGAAATACAGGGAATTGCTGTTTACACGGTAAGGGATTTAATTCATAGCCGGTAAGATTATCAAATAAGCAGGGTCAGTAGTAGGGTCAGCTCTCAGAGCTGACCCTACTAATTTTTATTGTCATAATATTTCAAACGTCTAAACCGTTATTATTTAAGAATCCCTCAAATTGATTATTTTTACCATTTAATGAGATTCCGGAGAATGAGACAATTATTATTTATCATATTATTATTCCTTGTAGTCATACCTGACTCTCTCTCCCAGAAACGGAGGTCAGAAAGGGCTTATGAGTCGTTCAATGCCGGGGAGTATTATCAGGCTATAGATCATTTCAAGAGCGCCTATTCGAGGACAAACCGTAACGACCGGGCAGCCCGCGCGCAGCTTGTATTCATGATAGCCGAGAGTTACCGTCTTACCAACGACCCACGCAATGCAGAGACATGGTACAGGCAGTCGGTAAGGTCGCCTCTCTCGAGGCCCGAGGCACAGTACTGGCTTGCCGAGCAAATGAAGAAGAACGAAAAATACCAGCAGGCAATAGACGAGTTCAGGAAATACAAGCAGGTAGCCCCCAACGATCCGAAAGCCGATGTGGGAATAAGGTCGTGTGAGCTGGCTGACGAGTGGATGCGAAATCCCGAAGCATACAGGGTTGAAGAACTGAAAGATATCAACTCGAGGGCATCCGATTTCGGCCCGGTATTTGCCAGGGATGATGCCGGTCTCCTTTACTTTACATCTTCGCGTGACGATGCCACGGGAAATAAGACACACGGAGCAACAGGACAAGGTTTTACCGATATATTTGAGACACGTCTCGACAAGAAATCCAAATGGAGCACACCAATACCGGTTGCTGGGATTAACAGTGAGTTTGAAGACGGAACACCTTCATTAACAACTGATTACAGGGAGCTTTTCTTCACCAGGTGTGAGGCGGGCAAGCGTGAGAGGAAAGGATGTGTTATAATGTATTCACAGAGGTCGGGTAACGGATGGAGCCAGCCCGTGAACCTTAACATTTTTGCCGATACACTTATTGCCGCCCATCCTTCAATTTCACCCGACGGGCTCACACTGTGGTTTGTTTCGGATATACCCGGCGGGTATGGAGGGAAAGATATTTATTATTCAACAAGGATGAAGCCGGATGACCCCTGGTCCACTCCCCGCAATGCCGGTCCGGATATAAATACCGGAGGTGACGAACTTTTCCCTTTTATCCGTGATAACGGATACCTCTATTTCTCATCTGACGGACACATTGGTATGGGTGGGCTCGATATTTTCAGGGCTATGCCACAGCCGGATGGTTCATGGGTGGTGCAGAATATGAAAGCCCCGATAAACAGCAGTGCCGATGATTTCAGCATAACATTCGAGGCTAACGCCGAGCGGGGCATCTTCAGTTCCACACGTAAGGGCAGGCGCATCGACGAGCTCTATTCATTCGAAATGCCTCCCCTGAGGTTTAACATCACAGGTCTGGTAAAAGATGAAAAGACCGGGGCTCCGATAGCCGGTTCCATTGTTCAGCTGATAGCGAGCGATGGCACGAACCTGCAGGCCGAAACGGGCAACAGCGGCGATTTCAGGTTTTCTCTGAGACCCGATGTTGACTATATATTCCTTGCATCAAAGGAGGGATACCTCTCAGGTAAGGAAAAAGAGACCACAAAAGGACAGGAGAAGAGCCGCGACTTTATGGCAACCATCCTTCTTACAGCTACAGACAGGCCAATCGAGCTGCCCAATATTTTCTATGACTTCGGCAAATGGGATCTGAGACCCGAATCGATGGTTTCACTCGACAGGCTCGTTGAGACACTTACTGATAATCCCAACGTTACCATCGAACTAATGTCCCATACCGACTCGAGGGATACAGAAGAGTATAACCTCGACTTGTCACAGAAGAGAGCCCAGTCGGTTGTAGAGTACCTTATTGAGAATGGGATCGAGCCTGAGAGGCTCCAGGCAAGAGGTTATGGCGAGTCGAGCCCGAAGGTTGTCGATGATGAAACCAGTTCACAATATCCGGTCCTGGAAACCGGAACAACACTCACAGAGACATTTATAAATACACTTCCCACTGAAGAGCAGAAGGAGATAGCTCATCAGATCAACCGAAGAACTGAATTCAGGGTACTCAGAACAAATTATGTTTCACCGCAGAAGTAAAGAGATCTTAGTCATTGCCATTGCACTGTTGTTGTATGTAATGCCGGCCTGTACTTCAGGAGAAAAACCGGTACGGATCATGGTCATCACAGGCGGACATGGTTATAAAACATCTCCTTTCAATGAGATGCTTTCGAGCCTCGGTCCGGAAATTACCTGGCAGATAGCTGAGTTCCCGGAAGCCTACGATATGTTCTTACCGGAAAACAGGGAAAAATACGATGTGCTTGTTTTATACCACATGTGGCAGACAATAACCCCGGAGCAGGCAGATCTCTTTGCCGGGACAGTCCGCGAAGGTAAGCCCGTCGTGGCTCTTCACCACAGTATCTGTGCCTACGACGACTGGCCCGAATATTATAATATCATTGGCGGGAAATATTTCCACAAGGCAACCACAGTAAATGGTGTTTCATACCAGCCTTCGTCATATATTCACGACCTCCATTTCAGGGTGAAAGTCGTCAATCCCCGCCATCCTGTCACAAAAGGTGTGAAGGATTTCGATATTTTTGACGAGACCTACAAGGATTACTATGTGGAGCCCGGCGTGACCCCTTTGCTCACGACAGATGAACCTTCAAGCACTCCCGTTATAGGCTGGACGAAGAAATATGGAAGGGCAAAGATTGTTGTACTTCAGTCAGGCCATGATTCTCCGACCTTCGAAAATCAAAATTTCAGACAACTGCTGACACAATCAATCGAATGGGTTGTTAAATAATTCGCTCACAGCTCATTGCTCCTCGCTACAAGGAGACCAGTCCGGCTTCCCTCAGGATAAAAATATAATTAATAACATCCTGAAGTTCAGCCTCCCATCTTTTCTGACTGTCGAGCAGTTTCTTAATGTCGAGTGCCGAATTTTTCCCGTTGCACAACCTTCCCAGCTCCTGTGTATCAAGAGCGGCACTCTTTACCGGATATTTTTCCCGTACTTTCGGATCAAGCTTCGTCAATATCGCGGCATATCCCCTGTACCCGTTTTCTGTCACAAGTGGTGTGGCCCGGGGGATTATCTTAGAGGCCCTGGTTTCCAGAGCAGTCAGCTTGATTTGCGGCTTTGCCATTCCGGATTTCCCCGCGCTGTATGAGGTGTAACTGTCAAAGGCGGTCAGTGCTGCTGCTCCTGCTGCATCGACCGATTCCATCATTTCTTCAATATACTGGCTGAAGCTACCGGAACCGGGCACCAGCTCCGAGGTGCTGGCCAGCGTGGCCTTTTCGTTAATGACTGCCGCTTCTATATACCCTCTGGTCTTCCTGTAGATGTCAGCAAAGTTCTGTTCTGATGCATTCCCGAGCTCATCAATAGCTCTCGTGAGCTGTTTTCCGATGCGCACTGATGCATTGCCTGCCACCTCGCCGGCAATCTTTGCCGCCATCGCTTCATCTGCACCGGCTATTGTGTATGCAGCAGCGGCTCCGATGAAGCAGACCCTCTTAAGCTGGGTGGGATCACATTTATCAGCCAGATCCTGTGATGTGTGATAGAAGAAATCGGGCCATGTGATCATCATGATACCCGGCACCTGTACGCCCCAGTCATTGAACACTTCGTGATCGGAAGAGCCGTAATGGTCATCTATAGCATAATAGAAAGGATCGTCTGTTCCGGTCATTGCCACTATCCTCCTGACAAATCCTGCCCTTCCTGATACTGCCAGTCCTGCCCTGTTACCCAGGCCGGTGAAATGATAGTAGTTTTCCATAACGTCGTTCAAATAGTGAGGATTACCGTAGGTGGTCCGGTGCAGGCAGAAAAATGACTGGCTCTCTTTAAGATTGAGTCCCACCATATCGAGGTTGATGTTACAAAGGGTCTTTTTCATGAGCTCTTTATTCTCGTTGACCCACGGACCCGTGCCTGAAAATTCTGGAACCCAGATGAACCTGATAGTTCTCTTCGGACGCTCTATCCTCTTCTCATTGATCATGGAATTGAGCATCCTGGCGATTTCCAGAATGGCTGCCGATCCGGAAATGTTATCGTTTGCTCCCATCTTTACAAACCCCTCAAACAGATGTGCCGAGAAAATAACCTCTCCTGCTGACGGGTCTGTTCCTCTGATTATACATGAAGGTACTTCAAGGTCATAATCGTGGTATTCCACCTCAACGACCGCATGCACTGTTATCTTTTCTCCGGACAGCAGACGGTCGCGGAGAAGCATTCCTTCGCGGGGAGGAAGGAAGAAGCCAAATTTAGTTGTGCCCTGAACGCCTCTTCTTCCAATGCCTGTTATAGGTATTGCCAGCGGAGCCTGAAGGGGCCGCGGCGATTCATACGAAATGACACCTTCAGCTCCTTTGGCCACTGCAAGAGCATGGACCATCGAAATGCTTCCCGAGGTCACCGCAATCTTGCCTTCCACACCGGCCTTGTTGATATCTTCTTCTCTTCCTTCCCCTACCCATACGAGCTCAGCCCTGATGTCAGCGTTGCTGCTGCCGGAAGCAAGTACTGCGGGAAGATCTGCGTAATCGGCTATCCTGGACCTGCCGGGACTTATTTCCCAGATGCTTCCTTTCACACCATCCCATGCCGGAGCGCTCCCCGGATACTTGTTTACCACAATGCCTTCAAGGCCGTACTCTTTAAGCTTGCTGACAACATATTCCGTTTCGTAAAAGTAACCTGAATATTCTGAAGCCGGCCTGTCATGTATATATGCACCCATTTCGATTATATGGCTCATCGCTCTTTCGCCGGAGGCTTCACCTATCAGTTCATCAACTATCCTTTCGGATAACAGAGCCCGGGGAACCGAGTTCTGACCTGTGGCCGTAAAACATATTATCAGAAAAAGTGCCTGAGAAAAAAGTTTTTTCAGTTGCATGGTTTTATACGTTTAGTAATTTGTTATGGTAAGAGATAAGTTTCTGAACAGGGCATAAAGGTAAACAAGATGATATATTATCCACGTGGTGAAAGATAATTTTAACGGCAATCCACATTTTTTTATCTTTGATTTTTATTGAATAAAAATGAAACCAGAGTCGAAATACAGCAGGAGAGGAGTCTCATCATCAAAGGAAGATGTTCACCGGGCCATTGGGAAGATTGATAAAGGACTTTTTCCCGGAGCTTTCTGTAAAATAGTTCCCGATATGCTGGCGGGTGACGGTGAATATTGCAACATAATGCATGCTGACGGTGCCGGAACGAAATCATCGCTTGCATTCATCTACTGGAAGGAGACAGGTGACATGTCAGTGTGGAAGGGTATTGCGCAGGACGCAATAGTGATGAATCTCGATGATCTGCTGTGCGTGGGAGTTCATGATAATATTCTGCTGTCATCTACTATCGGACGGAATAAGCACCTTGTTCCGGGCGAAGTGATATCGGCAATTATCAATGGGGTGGAGGAAGTGCTTGAGGAACTTCGTGACCTTGGGATCGGTATCTATTCCACGGGAGGAGAAACAGCTGATGTGGGTGATCTTGTCAGAACGATAATTGTCGATTCCACTGTTGTGGCGAGAGCCCGGAGGGATGAGATCATAACATGTGAACGGATTGGACCGGGGGATGTAATCGTTGGTCTCGCCTCGTCGGGACAGACAACCTGGGAGAAGGAGTATAACAGCGGGATGGGAAGCAACGGACTAACCTCTGCACGCCACGATGTTTTTGGTGCATATCTTTCAGCAAAATACCCTGAGAGTTACGATCCTTCACTGCCAAAGGAACTTGTTTATTCAGGAAATTACAGGCTGACAAATCCTGTTGAAGAACTCAATATTGATGCAGGGAAGCTGGTTCTCTCGCCAACACGAACCTATGCGCCGGTGATCAGGCAGATCCTTGGCGCCTTGCGTCCTGAAATACACGGAATGATCCATTGCTCGGGAGGGGGTCAGACAAAAGCAATGAAATTTGTTAACAACCTGCATGTTATAAAGGACAATCTGTTCCCTGTCCCGCCTGTTTTCAGGATTATTCAGCAGCAATCGGGGACCGGCTGGAAGGAGATGTACCAGGTTTTCAACATGGGGCACAGGTTTGAGATATATACTGACCATTATACCGCGGAGAAAATAATAAAGATTGCCGCCAGCTTCAATCTCGACGCCCGTATCGTTGGCCGCTGTGAGGCTTTCGCAGGGAAGAAGCTTACAATTGCCTCAGAAAACGGCAATTTTGTTTACTGAACAGAAAGCCGAAATGCTTTCTGAGTGGCTGATTAGCACCCGGAAGGTTATTTAACCACGGTGTTACACGGAGTTTAAACGGAGTTACACTGTTCGCTCCTTGCATACCATTGAGCCGCTGTACCGCTATACCGTTGAACAGCTGTACCTGTGCACCTCTGCGCTCTGCGCCCTGAGCTCTGTGCCCTGAGCTCTGTGCCCTGCATTGCCAGCCGAAGCTTCAGCGTAGGCTGGAGCCCTTCGCCATTCTCAGGGTTCCAGCATCAGCTCCTCCTCCCTCCTGAGTTTTCGACCCATGCTGATGAGCTTTGCGCCTATCCGGCAATCGAGACATCTTCTTTTCCTGCAGTATTCGTTCCGGAGCTGGATCAGAGCCTGTGTCGAGAGGGCCGAGTCTGCTGTAACTCCTGCATTTTCCCATTCGGTAATAATAGAATTGGTTTCCGGGGGCACTTCTTCCAGGAAGCAGAGGGCTCTCTCGCGTAGTTCATGATTTTCCCGGACCCTGCCATAGGTGAATATAACCGGAGTGACGGCGTTTATCAGCATGATATCAGCAGCCTGGTCCCCGGTATTCTTGATCACACCCCTGCTTTTTTTCCCGAAAACATAATGATCGTACCAGTAGTCAGAAGCCGTAACTTCAAAAAGAGACTTAAGCTCTGCGATCGCTCTTGCCTCCAGTATCCGGGAGAAGAGTCCCCCGGCTACAGTGAGCATCGCTGCAAGCTGTGATATTCTTATTGTGGGGAAATTGACCGGCCGGAGTCTTGAAAACTTCCAGAGCCAGCCATGGACAGGTTTAAGTGAATATTTCGCCGACAGGATCCTGTACTCTTTTACAAGCTCCCTGTAATACTTATCTGCCACGGCATCCCTGAACAGGCTTTCTTCCAGCATCCCGGCCGTTCCGTAAAGAAGTGCCTCAACCTGGAACCTGTTATCAGCATGTTTCCTGATTATTTTATATGGGATTGCTGTGGCAAGCATTTCGAAAGGTTCGGTGTTTACCCTGAAGCCGAAATAACGGCTGAGGATCCTGTAGAACGTTTCTTCCCAGTCGTTGCCGGTTTCTGCAAGGATCCTGCTTACCGATTCTGATTTTTCCTTAAGTCTTTCCACGGCAAGCGCATTGATCCAGTGTCTCAGGAAAAAAGAGTCGATCCTGCTGATCTCGTTCTGGCATGCAATAATCAGTGGATTATTTACCAGGCTTATGTATTTGTCATACAGTGAGCTCTCATAGTTAAGTTTTACAGTAAGAAGTTCATGACCGAGTGCGTTGAAAACTCTCCTGTCGTTTTCGGCTACAGCATGAAGGATCACATTATCGAAAGCATGATCGTAATTGTGTCCGTGAGTGTCGAAGTGAGACGACTTAACGTGGATCTCCACATTTCCGGCCCATTCGGTACCGTCGATTATCACTCTTGCATTGAAGAAATCGGGTCCGGAGTCGCGGTTATATTCTCCCGGATGCCTGACAATTATTTTATTGCCGGCATTATCATACAGACTGTCAGTATCATACAGGCTGTACTTCCAAAGGTAATGAAGGAATTCCTCTTTCATGTCAGCACGTGTTTGTGTTAATACAGCGATGACATAAAGATAGTAAGAAATTTCGGATTGCGGATTGCGGATTTAGGATTGCGGATTTTGGCGAGCTCAGCGAGGCAATCCCGCAGAGCGGGAGCAGATTTCGACCTACATCATTGTACCAGATTTCTTTCCAGGAGGTACTTCTCCATCTCCTTTCGCATTTCCAGAGCCTTTTCTGCGGAAGCATCGGCAAATTTGCGTGAGTCATCCGCGAAGATTATTCCTCTGGAGGAATTGACCAGCAGACCGCATTTGTTTGTCATTCCGTATTTAGTCACTTCTTCGAGACTTCCGCCCTGAGCCCCCACGCCTGGAATGAGCAGAAAATGGTCAGGCACTATTTTCCTTATATCCCTGAGCATCTCTGCCCGGGTTGCCCCTACAACATACATCATGTTATCGTTAGTGCCCCATTTTTTTGAGACAGATAACACTCTCTCGAATAGTCTGATTCCATCATCATTGTGATACTGGAAATCGTCTGCGCCCTTGTTGGATGTAAGTGCGAGCAGGACGACCCACTTATCCTTCACCGCAAGGAATGGCATTACGGAGTCCTCTCCCATGTAAGGTGCAACTGTGACGGCGTCAAAATCCATGTTCTCGAGGAAGGCCCTTGCATACATTCTCGACGTGTTGCCAATATCGCCTCGCTTGGCGTCGGCAATAACGAATATGCCCGGATAATTTTTCCTGATATATTTTAAGGTTGCATCCAGAGTTATCCAACCTGCAGGGCCGTTAGATTCATAAAAAGCCAGATTGGGTTTATAAGCGACGGTATACTGCTGAGTGGCGTCTATAATTCGTTTATTGAATTCAAGTACCGGATCCTTGTATTTCAAAAGATGCCGGGGTATTTTATCAACTTCCGTATCGAGGCCCACACAGAGGAACGACCTCTTTGCCACGATGTTTCTGAATAACTGCAGATGATCCATTTATTAATGTTTAGATATTACTCTCCTTCAGACGCTCGGCATTTTCAGCCATTTGCAGCTTGTCGATAACATCCTGTATGTTGCCGTCGAGGATTGAAGGCAGGTTATACATTGTAAGATTAATCCTGTGATCGGTCATTCGTCCCTGGGGATAGTTATAAGTTCTGATCTTTGCCGATCTGTCACCTGTCGAGACCATAGTCTTTCTCCGGCTTGATACTTTATCGAGATATTTCTGGTATTCGAGATTATATAGCCTTGTTCTCAATTCCTTAAGAGCCTTGTCGTAATTCTTGAGCTGTGATTTTTCATCCTGGCAGGTCACTACAATGCCTGTCGGTATATGAGTAAGCCTGATTGCCGAGTAGGTGGTGTTTACTGATTGTCCGCCGGGGCCGGATGAGCAGTAAGTGTCTTTGCGGATATCCTCGTTTCTTATCTCAACATCGAATTCGTCGGCTTCAGGCAGTACCACTACCGAAGCAGCCGAAGTATGTATACGTCCCTGTGTCTCTGTCTGCGGCACTCTCTGCACACGGTGAACACCCGATTCGTATTTCATTATACCGTAAACACCATCGCCGGAGACCCTCATTACTATCTCCTTATAGCCTCCGGCCGTTCCCTCAGTGAATCGGTTTATTTCAGTCTCCCATCCGTTTATCTCGAAGAATTTGGTGTACATCCTGAAGAGGTCACCCGCAAAGATGCTCGCCTCATCACCGCCGGTACCTGCCCTGATCTCAACGATGGCGTTCTTGTCATCTTCCGGATCCGAAGGTACAAGGAGAAGCTTGATCTCCTCCTCCATTCCGGGCAGTTTACCTGTTAGCTCCTCGAGCTCCGCCTTGGCCATCTCCCTCATATCCTCATCCTTTTCGACGGCAAGAAGCTCCTTTGCACTGGTAATATTGGTCAGGGTGAGCTTGTATTTCTCGTAGGCTTCAATAATGGGCTCAAGCTCCTTGTACTCCCTGTTCAGCCCCACATATCTCTTCATGTCGGAAAGGACCTCCTGGCGGGTAAGAAGCTCACCAACCTCCCTGAACCGTTGCTTCACCCCCTCAAGCTTCTCAAGTATCAAATTGGCAGCCATATTGTTAATTTTCAGGACGCAAATATAACAATTTAACCGTGAAATTGTTATTTGATATATGACGGAAGACGGAAGACGGAAGACGGAAGACAGAAGACAGAAGACGGAAGACAGAAGACGGAAGACGGAAGACAGAAGACAGAAGACAGAAATGGAGAATGGGGGAATGGGAGAAGGGGAGCAGAGGCATAGCGGTAAAAGTATTTACTCCTGTTAGCTTTTATTGTCCTCTGAGTCCAGCCGTCGCTCTCCTTCGTTCAGGTATGGCTGGCAAAGCCTGAGCACCGAGCCATTTGCCCTCTGATCGTGGCCAAAAAATGCAGAAAACGGGCAGGCAGGAAGGAGTTTTTGACAAATAGTTTAAAAGTGTTGATAAATTCTTGAATTATAATGTTATCAAACGCAACTTTTAACCTTTTTTTAACGTCTAAATAGTATAAAGCGTAACAATTTAGGTTTTCCGTTTGCGTTAGAATAAAAAGAATTTTTCACACTGTTTTAAAAAAAGATCCACTTGTTTGATTATTTACATAAAAAAGCCTTATTTTTGCGATCCAAAATCGGTGATTCGATTTATATTTGGATTAACAATATTTTAATAAAGGATATGTATTTAACGGCTGAGAAAAAGCAGGAATTTTTTAAAACATTCGGAACATCGGAGATTGATACCGGGACCGCGGAGGGTCAGATTGCACTCTTTTCGTACAGGATATCCCATCTCACGGAGCATCTTAAGAAGAACAAGAAAGACTTCAGCACACAAAGGGCTTTGATCAAGCTCGTGGGGAGAAGAAGAAAACTACTCGACTACCTGAAGGTCAAGGATATTGACAGGTATCGGGCCATCATAAAAGCGTTGAGATTACGTAAATAAATGAAAAAAGGCAATTCTGAATTGCCTTTTTTCGTATTATAAAAATTATGTAATTTCAACTTTTCAAAATCACTATTATTTACTTATAAAATGTTTAATATAAAAGAGAAGATTATTGATCTCGGAGACGGGAGAACAATAACCCTTGAGACAGGCAAACTTGCCAGGCAGGCTGACGGTTCTGTTCTGTTGAAGATGGGAAAAACCATGTTACTTGCCACAGTGGTGGCAGCAAAAGAGGCAAGGGAAGATACTGATTTCATGCCTCTGTCGGTGGAATACAGGGAGAAATATGCATCATCGGGAAGATTTCCCGGTGGTTTCCTCAAGAGAGAATCAAGGCCCTCTGATTACGAGGTATTGATATCGAGACTCGTTGACAGGGTACTCAGACCGCTGTTTCCTGATGACTTCCATGCTGAAACATTTGTCAATATAAATCTAATTTCGGCTGATAAGGAGACTATCCCGGATGCTCTTGCCGGACTTGCAGCCTCAGCTGCCCTGGCATTGTCCGACATACCCTTTAACGGCCCTATTTCGGAGGTGAGGGTTGCCAGGATAAACGGCAGTTTCGTAATCAATCCGACGGCATCCCAGCTTAAGGAATCAGATATCGATCTGATGGTTGGTGCGACCTTTGACAACATAATGATGGTCGAGGGAGAGATGAAGGAAATCAGTGAAGCTGACATGATTGACGCTCTGAGGATCGCGCATGAAGCCATAAAGGTTCACTGCAGGGCGCAGATCGATTTCGCCAGAGAGGCAGGAGCTCCGGCAAAACGCGAATACTCACACGAGGTTAACGATGAGGACCTGAAGAAAAAGGTATGGGATGAAACTTACGAGAAGTGTTATAAGGCCGCCAGGACTATTATCGTTGACAAGCACGAGAGGGAGGAAGCTTTTGAAGCAATAGTTGCAGATTTTCTTGGCCAGTTCACAGAGGAGGACGGGATAAACGAGGTAATGGTACGGAGGTACTATCACGAAGTGCATAAGGAGGCAGCCAGGAGGCTTGTCCTTGATGAGAACATCAGACTTGACGGAAGGAAACCCGGGGATATAAGGAATATTACCTGTGAGATTGACCCTCTGCCTGCCACACACGGATCATCCCTCTTTACAAGAGGTGAGACACAGTCGCTTACAACTGTTACACTTGGAACCAAGCTCGATGAGAAGATCATTGATGACGTTCTGAACCAGGGGACGGAAAAATTCACGCTTCATTATAATTTCCCGCCTTTTTCAACCGGAGAAGCAAGGCCGATAAGAGGTATAAGCAGAAGAGAGATAGGTCACGGGAATCTGGCCCACCGGGCGCTTAAGAACATGATGCCTCCCGAAGAGGAGAACCCATATGCCATAAGAGTGGTTTCCGATATTCTTGAATCGAACGGATCATCTTCGATGGCTACCGTTTGTGCCGGCACACTGGCACTGATGGATGCAGGTATCAGACTGCGCAAACCGGTATCCGGCATAGCAATGGGGCTTATTACGGACAAGGAGAGCGGCAAATATGCAATTCTCTCGGATATACTGGGTGATGAGGATCACCTTGGCGATATGGACTTTAAAGTAACCGGCACCCGCGACGGGATAACCGCCACACAGATGGACATCAAAGTTGAGGGACTCTCGTTCGAGGTGCTTGCCAAAGCACTTGACCAGGCACGCAGTGGAAGACTCCATATCCTCGATGTAATGGAGCAGACTATCTCAGAACCCAGGCCGGAACTCAAGCCACATGCCCCGAGAATTGAAATGCTGACAATACCCAAGGAGATGATTGGCGCCCTCATCGGACCGGGTGGTAAAGTCATACAGGAGATACAGCGCGAAACAGGCACAACAATAATTGTTGAGGAGATAAACGGCTACGGTGATGTGAACATCTTTGGCGAGAACAAGGAAGCAATTACCGCTGCACTTGACTGGGTGAAGAAAATAGTTGCCGTACCCGAAGTAGGACTTGTGTATAAAGGCAAGGTGAAAACGATAGTCCAGTTCGGAGCCTTTGTTGAGATCCTTCCCAACAAGGACGGGCTCCTTCATATTTCGGAAATCGACTGGAAAAAGATAAGGACAGTTGATGAAGTCCTTAAAGAGGGAGACGAGGT
>Ga0334890_1002902_pt1 | contig 18476 bp, 15 predicted proteins | sample GraSluR1_MG_3_FD_207220 | JGI IMG/M metagenome (GOLD analysis project Ga0334890, IMG submission 207220) | Sludge microbial communities from methane-producing bioreactor in Wageningen University, Netherlands - Granular Sludge_31_08-R1 | ecosystem: Engineered > Bioreactor > Anaerobic >... | reverse complement strand
GCTCACGGGTTGCCGACTTGACATTGCTCTGCTGGACAAAATCTGCCATTGCTTGATACTCTCCTGTCTGCCCTGTTCCCGGGAATCGAGTAGACGTGGAGTATATAAAGAAAAAGGAGTATTTGGGTGTGACTGTATCGGGGGTGGAAAAATAGGAATCGGGCAGGGGATATAAGGTCAAAATGAATTTTATCCGGAATCAATGGAGGTTTCTTGTATCTCTTCTCCTTCGGCACGGTGCAAATAGGCATTCAACATGACCCGGAACATCCTCCCATGATTCGGATACTTCAGATGGAGAAGTTCGTGGACGATCTTTTCGTCACGGTCGTTCCGGGGCAGTCCAAGGATTTCGGGATCGAATGTCAACCGTCCTCTCGAGGAGCAACTTGCCCATTTGCGTTTCATTTTGCGGATATGGATCTCACGGGCTTCGACACCGATTGTCGCTGCCCATGTCCGGACTTCATCCTTGAACGACGAGGGGGAGATCATTCCGCTGCCTGCCGAAGGACTCTTATTATCGTCGTTACGGTCTCTTTTGCTTCCTGGACATTCGGTTTTCCCGAGGCGAGAACAATGCGGTACAGGCTGGAACGCACTTCGCGTTCCTGTTTTTCACTCTCCCTCCAGTGGGGGTAGGAATCGAGGACCGTCTTCATTTCCCTGGCTTTCCCTTCTGGATTCTCGATACGCTCCTTCTTCATGATCCAGAAAATCGCGAAGGTATCGACAGTCATATTCATCTTTTCCTGTTCTGCCCTTGCCTCGTTGATCTCCTCTACGATCTTCTTGAGTTCCTCGAGTGTCTCCTGCGTGGATTTCTGCCGGTCCTTGTATGCCTGGACGATCCGTTCCGCCTTCTCTCCGATAGAGACCAAAACCGGGGAGCTGCCGGCATATTTCTCAACCGTTCTCTGGATGCTCTTGATGAGGTTGAAGACCTTCTCGATGTCGGAGGCCTCGCTCTCTTCAAGGTGCCAGATCAGTTTCTCGTCAATCTCGTATATCCCGGTGGTCTCCCCTATATCGGTACTGTCGGAGTGTTTCTGAACGAGCTTGGCGGTCTTACGGGAGAATTCCCTGTCGACCGATATGCCGGGCTCGAAGTTGTCCTTGAGTATTTTGTAGAGCCTGGCAAGTTCTTCCATATCCTCGACATACGGCCGCAGGAACGAATCGGGAGACAGGATGTCGTATATCTCCGATATTGTCTTGAAGTACTGGTAGAATTCGTGACGCGCTTCCTCATCGAGAAAGTGGGTGAGCAGCGCTTCAATGGCCTTGTCCCGCTTCTTTCCCTTGGCAATCGAGAGATATTTCTTCTGTCCTTCGGCGATGAGTGTCACGAACAATCCCTTCAGGATTCCGAGATCCTTTACGACTCCCTCGATGTCGCTGGAATCGAAGGCGAGTGCTTTCTCGAGATTCTCGAAGATGCCGACGAAGTCGAGGACGAATCCTGATGGTTTGGTCTTCCCCTGTGAATCCTCGTACGGCCTGTTGACACGGGCGATGGCCTGGAGGAGGACGTGGTCACGCATCGGTTTGTCAAGATACATGCAGTAGAGTATCGGTGCATCGAACCCGGTGAGCAACTTCTCTGTCACGATAAGAATTTTCGGAAGTTTTTCCGCATTCCTGAAGTCGACCCTGACCCGCTTCTCCTCATCATCGGAGAGATAATAGAGCGTGAGGTCCTCGGGATCGTTCTGGGCACGGCTGTAGACGACGGCGGTGTAATCGGCGGGAAGGATTTTGTCGAGTTCTTTCTTGTACAGCGCACAGGCTTCCCGGTCCACGGCGACCAGGAACGCCTTGTAACCGAGTGGTTCGATGTAGTCCCTGTAATGGTCCGCGAGGTAGTGTGCAATCTTTGTCATCCTCTCCGGATTCTTCATCATGTTCCGGAGATTGACCGCCCGCTCGAGGACCTTGTTCAGCTCGGCGATGTCGCTCATCCCTTCCGCGGTGGCGAGATCGAGGAACTCCTTTTCCAGTGTTGCCCGGTCCACCCTGAGTTCGTTCGGGGCGAGCGCGTAGTGGAGAGGGACGGTCGTGCCGTCCGCGATGGATTCGCCGATGCCATATTTGTCGAGATATCCTTTCGGAGGGTCGTTTTTCCCGAAGGTGATGAAGGTCCCCTTTCCATAGGTGGTCCGATCGATGGGCGTGCCGGTGAAGCCGATGTAGGTCGCTTCCGGCAGGGCTCCGGTCAGGTAGTTGCCCAGTTTCCCGCCGGTGGTCCGGTGGGCTTCATCGACGAGGACGATGATGTTCTCCCGCTTGTTGACGTCTGCGGGCATTCCGTCGAACTTGTGGATCATCGTGACGATCAGACCCCGGCGGTCCCCCTGGAGCAGTTCCCGGAGGTGGCGTTTGCTGGTCACGATCTCGACCTGCCTGATGCCCACCGCTTTGAGGTTCCCGTACAGCTGGCTTTCCAGTTCGTTCCGGTCCACGAGCATGATGACGGTCGGGTTCTCGAAGATCGGGTTTTTCAGGATCTGCTGGGCGGTGACGATCATGGTGTAGGTCTTACCGGAACCCTGGGTGTGCCAGACCAGTCCGCGTTTCTTGTCGGGATCCGATGCCCGGTCGACGAGTTTTCCGACCGCCCGCATCTGGTGGGGACGGAGGATGATCTTCTTGAGTTCGTCGTCCTGCCGGGTGAAGAGGATATAATCGGTGAGGAACCGGATCATGCGTTCCCTGTCGCAGAACGTCTTTACCAGTGTCTCGAAGTCTCCGTCGGTCTCCTCCCGCCAGTTGAAGAGGGTCTTTCGTGACATGTTCCAGGTCCCGCTGTAGTAGTAGCGGAGGAGGTGGGTGAGGGCGTAGATCTGGAGGATTGCGAGCAGTTCGGGACAGTCCCGGTGGTAGCGGCGTATCTGGTCGAGCGCCTCGGCTATCCCGTCGATCTTGTAGGCGGCTTTGGTCTCAACGAAAAAGACCGGGATGCCGTTGATGAGGAGGACGATGTCGGCCCTGATGGTCCGGCTCCCGTTGGTGAAGGCGAACTCGTCGGTGATGTGGAAGGTGTTGCTGGAGATATCTTCCGTGTCGAGAAATGTGAGGTTTCGTTCCCGGTTCTCGGCCTCCACAAAGACTGTCCGGAGACCTTTGAGGAATTCCCAGGCTTTGAAGTTGCCCTCGATGTTCGGGGGTATCCGCTCGATCCGCCTGACGAGCTCCTCGCCTTTCTCCCGGGTCATGATTCCGGGGTTCAGGCGCTCCATCTGGGCAAGAAATGTCTCGCGGAGGAGAAGCCCGGTCCTTCCGCCGCGGAGATCGAGTGCCTTGTCGGGAGTGAGGTAGTCCCACCCGACTTCCTGAGCGTATCCGAGGAACGGGGCCTGCACAGTGTTTCGTTCGCCGCCGAATGCCATCTGTTATTCCTCGCTCTGGACCAGCGCCCAGATCCTCTTCAATGGGAGCTCGGCCTGGATGACGTCCGGGAGTTGCTCGTAATAGGTCTGGACCATCCGCACCAGGTCCTCGGCATCCCATATCCGGATCTTGAAGAATTGGCGGGCGGTCTCCTTCGCGATCGATGCCTTGTACCCGCCCCAGGTGACGAGCAGGCCCTGTTCGGCGTTGAAGTTCTCGATGGTTCCCTGCAGTTCCCTGAGGATGTTGATGGAGACGGGGGAATCGGAGGACTTCACCTGAACGGCGAGGCGCGGGGGGTCGAAGCCGAGCGGGCCTTTGCCGGCGATGATATCGACGCCGCCGTCGGCACCTTCGGGAGAGACATGGGCCTGGTAGCCCTGCGCCGTGAGTATGGCGGCGACCAGGGTTGCGAGGGAGTGGCCCCTGAATTTCCGGCTGATATATTCCCTGATCTGGTCGCGTGCGTACTGTTCGATATCGAGTTGGGCGATCTCCTCTTCTCCATCGGTCCCCTCGACGGGCGGAATCCGTGGCTTTCTCCCCGAAACGAGTTCCCGAACCCGTTCTTCCGCATTGTTCCTGCTAATACGGCACACAGTCATGAACGCTCCGAGGGAATAGAGGAGGTCCTGGTCGAACGCGGTCCGGGGATACTCTTCCATCCACATCACCGGCCGGGTGTGCCTAGCATCAGGTGGGAGGTCCGGGCGGTAGGTATAATCCCCGACGACTCTTCCGATTGCTATTGAAGACCTGCTCTTCAGGGGCAATGCGACAAGGTCCTTGTGTTTCATCTCGCGAATGAACGGCCAGATCTGGCTCTCCCAGTTCTTGAGGGTCTTTGGTTTGTTGTCCGGATAGGTCTCTTTCAGGAGCTCTGAAAGTGCATCGCGGGTTTTTATATTCGAGAGATCGGGGAGATCTTCCCACCCGATGACTGCAATATTCTGTTCGAGTGCAAGACTTTCCCGTTCCCCATGCTTGCCTGCCCGAACCATCCACAGGGTCATTACTTTCTGATTGGAACGAAGGCTGTTAAATGATGTGGTTTCCGGGGAATGGATTATTGGAAGGATTCAGGTTTCGGCGACCGGCACGGAGATATGATTTACCCGGATCTTCGCGGTCATGAGGTCATGGAGGAGCGTCTGGAAGAGCTGGTCGAGGGCGACTTTGCGGGACTCTCCGGCGGTGATTTTTTGGTCTATTGAAGTAATAATACTTGAAATTTGTTCTTGAATCTCAATTGGAGGTAGATTTATCTCCAATTTTGAAAGTGCTCTCCACGAAGTTCTTGGATGATTTACCCCAGTCGTTGTAGATGTAGCGTGGTTGATAAAGAAGGGTTGATGAATAAGATAACTTAAAAATAGTCCATCCTTTCCTTTTTTCGGAATAAACACTAAAATGTCTGTTGAACAAATCCCTTCAAAATCGACGAATATACATTTATCTAAATAAGGCCTTAATTTCCCATATAGAATGTCTCCTGGAAAAAAATGTGACTTTAAACTCTTAACATCTGCACTTTTCCCCCATTTCTCTAATGAAATATTACCAGAAATGATATGTTCAAGACCAATATATCTATAATCACGGCCATTTTTAGGATCTATGCCTTCTTTTCTTAATTTTACACAATCTCCGAAAATACTTTTTTCCCACCCCTCCGGCACCATCCCGACCTCCGTCTCCTTGAGCGGGAGCTGCTCCGCTTCGTCGATGGGCACCGGTCCGTAGGTGAAGAGATACTGCATCATCGATTTCTTGAGTACCTTCGCCGCCTCGATGACCGCTTCGGTCTTCTCCCGTGCTTCCTGCACGGTGCGGAGGACATGGGCAATGGCACGCTGTTCGGGGAGAGGGGGGAGGGGGATGTGAAAATTTGCTAAATCGGGTTTCTGCAAACTCGGAATGGTAGTTTGGGCATGTCGACCTGATAATTGATGTGAACTAATGAAATAAAATAAGAAAAGGACATCAATAAGTTCATTTTTCCATAGTAAATAAAAGACCGTATCTGAAGGCCAGCATGGTTTTTCTTGGATTATAGCATTTCCTGCATTCCCTTTCCTACCAATTATTATCGTTAAAAATTCGATTAATGGTTTTTTGCAATATGCATATACGCCACTTGATCCTATAACGGGAATATTTCCAATTTCATTCGGTTTTGATTTTCCATATTTTATATCGGCAATTTCCCCTAACTTTGTTATATTCCAATCCTTAGGAAGCATCCCAAAGGGTGTTTGCTTATAACTTTTTTCAGAAAAATTTTCCACCACAATCCACACCCAATCTTGAGGCCTTTTTATTTGTTCATATTTCAATCCCGAGCTCCGCCAGCACATTCCTCAGTTTCTCGTCCGCCTCTCTCCGCTCCTCCTCGGCTTCCTGCAGGAGCACGACCGCATCCTCGAGGGGCAGCACTTCCTCGCCACCGTTCTGCGCCACGTACCGGGAAGGGCTCAGGTTGTAGTCGTTGCGGACGGCTTCCTCTTTGGCAATGACCGCTGAAATCCCTTCTTCTGCTTTCCAGTCCTGGTAGATCTCTGTAATAGTCCGGATGCTCTCCTCGGTGAGGTAGTTCTTCGGTCGGCCTTTCTCGAACAACTTCGATCCGTTTACGAGCAGTATCTCTCCGGGATGTGCCTTCTTCCGGTTCACGACGAGGATGATTCCCGGTGCGGTGGTGTTGTAGAAGAGGTTGTCCGGCAAAAGGATGACCGCCTCCACAAGATCCCGCTCGACAAACTCCTTCCTGATATCCCGCTCCCGGTTCTTCCCCGTGTTTCCGCTTCCCCGGGATACCGCACCGGTGTCCAGCACCACGGCAAGGCGGCCGTTTTCCTTCAATGATGCATTCATGTGCTGGATCCAGCCCCAGTCTGCGCTGCTCGATGGAGGATAGCCGAAGATCATCCGGTTGTACGGATCGGTCTCATAGACTTTCTGGTCGAAGTCCTGGTTCCACATCGGGTTCGCCGTCACCACATCGAACTTCTGCAGGGAGCCGTCGGATTCAAGAAAATGGGGTCGCGTCATGGTGTCCCCGAGCACGATCTTCGCCTCCATATCATGGATGAAGACGTTCATCTTCGCCATCGCGAATGTCGGAGGCAGGATCTCCTGCCCGAAATAATGGAGGGGGGAGACCGAGGCATCCTTGAGGTACTTGTCACGGAACCGCAGGGCACACTTGATAAGAAGGCCCCCTGACCCGCAGCAGGGGTCGTATACCGTCTCGCCGGGTTCCGGGTCGAGGATGCATGCCATCAGGATGGTGACTTCCCGTGGGGTATAGTATTCTCCGGCGCTCTGCCCCGACCCTTCTGCAAACTTCCTGAGCAGATACTCGTATGCCCGCCCGATGATGTCCGGCTCGACATCCTTCAGTCCCAACTTGTGCTTTCCGAGCACGTTCACGAGCGTCTTCAATGTCTCGTCGTTGATGATCCGCTGTCCGGCAGCGGTCGCATTGAAGTCCACCGTATCGATAGCGCCCTGCAGCTTCGGGTTTTCACGGGAGATTGCCCTGACAGCGTCGGTAAGCTGTTCACCAAGGCCGGTCGTCACCTTCGCGATACTGCTCCACCTGGCATCGGGAGGGATATAGAACCGCACGAGTCCGTGGTCCTCGGCAAGGAGTTCCTCGACAATCTTCCGCTCCCCGTATTGGTCAACGAGTTTCTCCGCCTCTTCCTCGAACACATCCGAGAGGCGCTTGAGGAAGATGAGTGGCAATATATAGTCCTTGTATTTCGGGGCGTCTATCGGTCCGCGGATTTTACAGGCGGCATCCCACAACCACCCCTCGAGTGTCGATATATCCAGTTTTCCATTATTCTTGTTCAATTTTGTCTGGACCATTGGCCCCCGCTCCTGATGAGGTATAGGTTATGTTGAATTCTAAACGTTGCCATGTGAATCCGACTACCAGATCAACCTGCCAGGCTTCGATCGCCTCGCTTTCATCCGCCGTTTGATTTTTCTGCAATGAAGAGGATGTATCATGAAAAGACCTGCGAGGGATTAGTATAGCAAATTCGTATGAAATCACCTGGAAGTGGGTTCCTTTACAGATATTCGGGATGGGAATCGGCATCTGGTTAATGAGGACCGGCGCATCATTCCAACCGGGACGCTGCCTGCCTGGGGGACCGTGTGACCTGACACTTTCCATTCTTTTCACGGGAATTGGCTTTGTATTGTTCGTTGTTTCAGGTTACAGTCTGATGAAAATGAGTTTTGGTCCGCTCAGGTAATCCAACCAACCCCTCTTTTTTAAAAGGTGATTCTTTGATCACTTTCAACTCCCTTGGTTCAATCCTATAAATCCCCTGGCTGAGACTGATCGATTACGATGAGAAAATATCTTTATTCAGATGAGACTCTCTTCCGCAACCACGATTTGTTCGAGATCGGATACGTCCCGGAAGTCTTCAATTACCGCGAAGCGCAATTGGAGGACATCGCGTTCGCGTTGAAGCCTGGACTGCACGGCAGCCGGCCGCTCAACATCACCCTCCGGGGGCTGCCCGGGACAGGGAAGACAACAGCAGTGCGCCTGATTTACTCAGAGATCGAAGAGACGACCCGGCGCCTGGTCCCGGTATATGTGAACTGCCAGACCGAACGGACGAAGTTCGCGATATTTGCGAAGATCTACGGGAAGCTCCATGGCCACCAGCCTCCTCCGACCGGAACACCCGTGCGGAAGCTGATATACGACATCGGGCGGACCTTGAGCGAGAGGAATACCGTGCTCTCGGTCTGCCTTGACGATGCCAATTATCTTCTCGTCAACAAAACCCTGAACGAAATCCTTTATACTCTCCTCAGGCTCTACGAGGAGTTTCCGAACGCAAATGCGGGGGTCATCCTCCCGATGAGCAGCATGGAGGTCAAGCTTCCCCAGGAACTCGATTCCTGTGTCCTCTCGGTCCTTCAGCTAAAGGAAGTCTACTTTCCCCCATACACCGAAGAGGAGATCTCCGACATCCTCAAATATAGGGCGCGGTTGGGGCTCTTTCCGGGAGTCCTGTCGGATTCGTTGTTCGACCTCATCATCGAACAGACCATGCGATGCGGAGATCTCCGGGTTGGCCTGGACCTGGTGAAGCAGAGCGTGATGACCGCCGAGAGGGCCGGACGGATGGCCGTTGAACCAGAGGACGTCCTCTCGGCGTATGAAGTCTCCAAGCATGTCCATCTCTCCGCCTCGGTCCGGGCCTTGACGAAGGATGAGAAATCGTTGCTTTACCAGATCGCCGATATGGCCACCGACACCGGATCCTTCCTGACCTCTGGTGCGGTCTACGAGGTTGCGTCAGAGAAGATGCGACTGAGCTACACCGGGTTTTATGAGAAAATCAGGAAGTTCGACCAGATGCGATTGGTGGAGTTATCCTATCTGAACAACGGTGGGAGGACGAGAGAGATTGCGTTGAGGTATGATCCGGAGAAGGTGAAGGAGGTGTGTGGGTGAATATTTGGCGATATAATAGCACAAGTAATTTAAATTATCAGCCAATATTATTCAAATTAATAGAGTCGAGCCTTGGCTATGCCGCATGAATCACCTCATATCAATGTAAAGCCGGAAATGATCAAATGGCTCCGAGAGAGCTCTGGCTGGACCCTGGAAGACGTAAGTCGGACCCTAAATATTTCAGTTGAACAGATCGGTAGATGGGAAAGTGGAATTGATAAACCGACGTTGAACGAATTAAAACGTATCGCAAGAGCTTTTCATAGACCGCTTGCTGCTTTTTTCTTACCGAGGCCTGTTGAAGCCCCACCTCTACCAACCGATTTAAGAAAACTTCCAGGAGAAGAACATCCATTCACCAAAAAAACATTACTAGCGATAAGAAAAGCAAGAAACCTACAGAGTGCAAGTGAAGAACTTCTTAAAAATTTAGATGCAAGTTTGGATCCTGACATTTTACCGGTATCAATAAAGGAAAGCCCCGAATCAATCGGTAAGAGAGAACGAATAAAATCGGGAATATCGGTTGAAGATCAGTTCAAATGGAGAGGGGCACATGAGGCATTTCGATTGTGGAGAGAGTGGATTGAGTCGAAAAATATCCTTGTCTTTCAGTTTCCGATGGATATTGAAGAATTAAGGGGGCTTACCCTAATGGATAAAAAACCATACGCAATCGTAATCAATTCATCGGATTCAATTCAGGCACGGATATTTACTTTAATGCACGAATATGCCCATATCCTCATCGATGAACCTGCACTATGTACCCCTGATAATCCAACAACTGAACCACATGGTGCTAATGTTGAGGCTTGGTGCAATAGTTTTGCAGGAGCCTTTTTAGCTCCTAAAGAAATCTTTTCCGATGTATTTGAAGAAATGGGGATTGCAAGGATTTCCTCGCTTTCGAATCGATTTAAAATCAGTCTTTCAGCTATCTTAACTCGTGCACTTGTTTGTAAATTAATTTCTAAAAGAGATTACGATAAAGAGATCTCCAAATTGGCCTTCTCCAATTCTAAAAAAGGTGGTGGAAGTGGAGAGACCTCCGATGAAAAAGCATTCAGAGAAAGGGGGGCTACTTTTGTTTCATTAGTGCTTGAAAACTCCGAGAAGGGGTATATTACTAATAATGAAGCTCTTTCCTATCTCGATATAAAAACACACCATCTAGAAAAACTAATAAAATCCCCTTCGTGAGCAAATGCCTAATACTTCATCCGTCTACATTATCGACACTTCTTCTTTTATTGATATGAAACTCCATTATCCGACGAGAGCTTTTCCGACATTTTGGGAGAATTTTGAATCTCTTGTCCGGGAAGGGCAGATTCAATCCCCTATCACAGTTTTTGAGGAGATTTCTCGAAAAGATGATGAATTGACAGAATGGACTAGAATTAATCATGATCGGATATTTTATGATCACACTCCTAGCATACTTGAAAAAGTAGAAGAAATATTGGCCGTTTTCCCAAAATTAATTGACGAAAATAAAGAAAATGATCAAGCTGATCCGTTTGTTATTGCAATGGCAATTGATAAGAGGATTCAACAATCGATTGAGCCACAAGAAATATTTGTAGTAACAGAGGAACGGATCAATCCTCACCGAAGAACTCAGAAAATACCTATGCCTTTGGTTTGTCAGCATTTTGGAGTTCCATATCTTACTATTTTGGATCTGATACTTAGCGAGGGTTGGACCTTCTGATGTTATTTTGTAAGTATCGGTGAATCTGAATATTTACTTCACCCCCTTCTCCTCATTCCACTCCCTCATCATTCTCGCATAACATCCCTCACACACCGAGACATCCTTCTCAGCACACCGGAAGACCGCGGAGCCCTCATGACAGATATCACACCGGCCCGACACTACCTTGACCCGCTTGAAATCCCCGTGGTCCAGGAGCCCGGGGAGTGGATTGATCTGGAACGGTTTCTTCCCTTTCGCACCGGTTGTTCTCCTTTGCACATCTTTACAAAAGCCGGTGGAGAATGAAGAAGCATTTTGCGGCCTCGAACCGGCAATTGGCGACCCTGTAACACTGCCGGGTGTTTGGTTCTCACCATCGCCGGGAACACAGGCACAGGAAGAAGCAGCAACCGCCTCTGAATCCGTGCCGTGCGCTCTTGGTAAATGATGGAAAGAGGTATCTGAAGAAGTACCTCTCTCAGTATCTTCTTCATCATTCTCCGATCCGGAACAGGATTCCACATCTTCTTCATTGACACCCTGCCCGGGCAAACCGGGTGCAATGGTGTCATCATCACTCTCTCCCCCAGGACCAGATCTCCTTCTCTTATCCTCCTCTATTTCGTCCTCCAGCCAGATCTCCGCCCTCGCCGTCCAGTTCTTGTAGAGCCCGATATCGAACGAGAAGTAGTGCTCCCGGTGTTTCACCTCCATCCCGTAGATATCCTCGGCGACCGTGGCGTCGATATAGCTCACCGCAGGACACTTGTCGAGGATGCCGGTATAATATCCGCGTCCGTTCCGGTAGCCCTTGAGCAGCCGGTAGACCTGGTGGTAGGAGAGCCCGAGGGCCTCCTGGAGCTGTTTGATAGTGAAGACCTCGAGCCCCATCTTCGCGATGCTCTCGAGGGCGGCCGCCTCGTTCCTGGTCTGCTTCGTCTCCTGGGCGCCGGTATCTCCGGTCAGGTCCAGAAAGAGCCTGCGGGCATACTCGAAGTCCTCGCGGGTGGCGATGATGCTCCCGTGCTCGTCCCGTTCCCGCTGGAGGAAGAAGAGCCGGGCGTGGCACTTGATCAGGTCGAAGAGCATCCCGGGGTTCCGCCGGTTCTGTGCCGTCGAGAAGTGTATCCGGGGGGCGAACGGGACCCTGACATGGAAGACCTGCTCCTTCACGAGTTCCCACATCGCATGGCAAACCGCGACGTCAGGGTCGTCCCCTGCCATTGCCTCCCTCGCCTCGGCATCTTTCAGGTGGGCGAGGACCGCCGCATCCTGGTCAGAGGAGTCGTCGATCCAGATACAGAGCATCCGGTTCATAACCTGGTCGTCGCCGGCGAGCTCCACCTTCGCCAGCCACCAGACACACCGCTCGGGGATGGTGCATATCCGGACCTGCCGGTCGCTGGTGAGCGTCCGGTGCTCGATTGGTTCCCGGAAGCTCGCGGTCGCCGACTTCAGGATCTCCTGCAGGTCCTCGGAGAGAGATACGTCGTCGAAGAGGAGGACCGTCCCCGGCTGGAGGGGGTGGTAGTAGAGCGCCTTGTCCGAGACGGTCCCCTTCAGCTTGAACTGCTCGGGGAGGAGGTTGAGCATCGCCCGGCAGGCGTGGGTCTTGCCCTTCCCCGAGTTGCCCGAGATGGCGACATGGAGGCCCTGGGTGTTTGTGACCGACTGCGATGCGACCGAGAGCACGAGGCACTCGGCCACGACCCGGTCCCCGACATGGTCCCGATGGAAGACATCCAGGAGAAAGGCAAGCGGGTCACCGGAACGGAGGACCTCGGCCGCTCTGGACCTGGCCTCGATATTCGCGGCCGAAGATATAGGAGGGGTGGGGGGCGAAGGGGCTGGTGCAGTATTGGATATGGATCCCCGTTCCCGCTTCGCTCCTTTTCTTGGTTCATACTGTTCCCGCAGCTCCGGCCACTTCTGCGTCCCGCCACCGCAGGAAGCATGCTGGCATCCTGCATGAATGGCTCCGCTCGGGAACTGGATGGCGAACGCCCCATCCCGGTGAGCCGAAGAGAACGGGCACTCCTCGAGGACGAACAAGGTGCCGCCCTGCCATGGTTTTTCTGACCGGATCCCGATCCCATGTGTGCCGAGCCAGTTACGGAGGACCAGTCCCTGTCCCTTCAGCCGTTGCACAGGGTTTGGATCGTCCCTCGGGAGAAGACCTGCCAGGTGCCTGAGCTGGTCGGCCTGGACAACCGCCACCTCGTCGGGGACATCGAGCAGGCAGGCCTGCCGGTGAGGCCGGTCGGATGTGTTGTCGCCTTTCCTGGAGGTCGTGCCGTAGAGTTTCCAGATCCGGGCCGCGTTGAAGTTCGCGGCGTCCACGGAGACCGATCCCTCCGAGAAGAGCGTGTCGAGAACCGTGAGGCCTCCCTTCACCAGGTCCATCGACTCGTCGTCATTCGGCAGGTCGATTCGGTAGAGCAGGTGGGCGCCGTTCCCCGAGTCGGCCATGATCGGCGCCGGCCATCCCTGCTCCCTCCCCAGGTAAGCAGCAATCTCCGCAGCCCTGACGATTGCTGTCTGGTGCTCCTCGTCGGTCGACGAGACGCCACTCGGCCGGACCGGGTCCAGGTCGACGGGGAACCACCGCCGCCGGACCACGTCGGCATCGCTGGTAGTCGAGTCCTTCCGGCCAAGATTCATCTTCACCCGGTTCGCCCTCCGGGAGAGCAACGCGGGATCGACCGTGTTCAGCGTGACATAGATGCCGGCGACCTCCGGGAGCGTGTCCAGGTTTGCTGCCTTCTCGGCCAGCATATCGAGGTTGTCAAAATATCCGCTGTGGACCAGGTAATCGGTCAGGGCCCGGAGTTCGATGACTCCGCCGTTCGGGAAGAGGGTTGCAAGCGCCCTCTGAATCTCCCCGCTCATACCGGCCCTTCCTGGCAGTCAGGGACGAGGGGGAAGAGCGGTGCCGAGACCGCTTCTCCCCGTGCGACCCGCTGGAAGCTCACGAGCGGGATGATGAAGTGCCCGGACCGGGTGTAGAGGACCACCGCCTTCCCGGGCCGGTTGATGGCTGCGTGACCCTCGATGGAGATTACTTCAGCCTCTTCCTTCCCGTCCGCGGACCTCTTCCGCATGACCTGGACGATCGGTACGGCCCTGCCGAAGACAAGAAGTGCCCGGACCTCCTCCGGCTCGATGCGGTAGAATTCGCCCTCGATTTCCACCCGGAGGATCTCGTTCTCACCGAGAGCGAGGGTTCCCGGTTCAGTCACCGCGATCACCCCGGCGCTCGTGCTTGATCTTCAGGATATAGTTGTGACCGGCGGTCCGCTTCACCTTGACCTCGGCGATGCTGTCCCCGTACTTCCTGATCTCTTCGGAGAGTGCCTGGGGGATGAGGTAGAGCGGGACCGGCGAGGTGGAATGCTGCGCCATGGGCATCAGGCAACCTCCGGGAACCGATCGGGATGTTCGAATAACAATACCTTTTTCAATCCGAGAAGAGAGGATATTCTGGGTCCCTCAAGTTGAACCATTGTGGAAGATGTTTCCGATTTTGGGGGGCCCGCTACTTTTCCTTGCATGTCTCACCCTCTTTCAGGACAAAGAGTCCTTTTCTAAGAAAGAACTCCCCGATACCCACGAATCCTGTCCGGCGTTCGTAGGCGTCGACTGCTTCCCGCGTGACCACGAGTTGTTCCATGTTTTTCGTTCCTGCATGCCAGCGGTCATGCCGCGACATGCACACCAACATGGCCCAATGGGTTAGATAAGGATGAACGGGAGCTCCTGAAAGTGGGTCAGGAAAAGCGTTACTGTATCGGATAAAGGGAAATAGAATAGACAATTATAATAGAGGAATAGCCTCCGATGAAAAATCAATCCACTGTTTAAATTTAATAATTACGTTAATATCGGCTTTTTCGAGCAGTAAACTCCCTTGAATCACATGAACAGTGGGATTTTTCAGAGCGTTTGTTACAATATAAATGTAATAATCGTTTCCATATTTTTGTAGCGTTTTAAATTCATTGTTTGTTAAAAAAATATCGCGTCTTTGTTCAGCTGTGCTCTTAACTTCAATAAATTTTAATTTGCCCTCGAATTCGGATTCAATGTCATAACCTTTTTTTTCCGACTCTCCCAATTCCCGAGGATTTCCTCCTTCCTCAGTTTCTGTTTTCAAAACACTAAGTACTCCAATCCTCTCAACAATTTTAGATCTTTCTGTTTTTTCATTCCCCATTGAAGATACAGATTGACTTGCCATTTTAGATTCTACTCCCAATTCCTTGAAAAATTTCTTCCACTGTTTTATTTGGTCAATAGTAGCAGATTCAATGTAAATAGGATTAACAAAACTGTAATCAATATCTAACAATCCATTGTGTTTTAACAGTTCAAGATTGTGATCCGGATTATACTCTTTAGGAAATATTAAATTAATAGGAGAGATCCAACGGCCTGTTTTTGCTTTTATAGTGATATATGGGTATTTTTCTTTAATAGGTACCTGATATTTTGTCCAAATTTCAAAGATTTTTCTAATAGATCTTATTTTTTCCTCCTCATCTAACTGTTTCCATTCGTCGGAAGTCATTTTCATAACATCTTTTTCATGAAAAATGCTTTTCAATATTTCACTAGAAATTTCAGGGATCCTTTTCTCTTCTGGTGCCAGACGATTATATCTTACATTATTTAAATGGTCCAAGAATTGTTTAAATTCGGGAGAACTTTCAATATCGGGATGGACAATATTAATTTGATCCTCAATCTCCGTCGGGATGTCAATTTTTTGGGGATTTGTAAAACACTCATTAATTCCCACATTTTTTCCTTGACTGGTTAGTATCATTGGGATAGTCGATTTATACAATCGGGTCCAGAATTCATCATGTTTGACGTTGTATTGAGTATAATTTGCTTCAAAAAAATTTAGAGAGTAGTCTTTCAAGAGCGAGGAGTAAATTTCCTTGAAAAAAGCAATATCACGTTTTTTAGAACGATTTTCCGATACGAATTTTCCAATTTCGGAATCAAGAAATTCTACGAGGCTTTCTGGAATTTTTTCAATCTTCTTTTGAATTTCGTAAGGAATGATACAATTTTCATCTGCAATTTTTTTCCCTTGATAAACGGTTTCAAATTCTTCGCTAGAAAAGAATCGTCGGGTTTTCCGATCGACAATTATTAACTCTTGACTTGTTGCGATAGTTCCATCATCAGTAATAAACACCGGTTTAGTTAAAATATACTCATTTAGTCTGTTTTGTAAATTTTTTCCAAATAGAGTATTTCCTGGTTGTTTGGAGTATAAGACATTTTGAAAACTATTCCTCCAAACCGGGTGTTCGATAAAAATTGGGATGCAGTTTTCAATAATCATATCATGAATTTCGTCAACGAGCCAAGTATTCCATAAACAATCTCTAACGAGATCACTTCTCCCAGCTGTGGTTAAGAAATCAGCTTGAATTAAGAATTTTAATCCACTTACAACCTCTTTAAGAGGTAAAAAACTAAAAACTCCAATATGTGCGGTTCCCTTTTCTTCATCAATTAAACTACACGTGTCTCCTGAATCTAATTTAAATGCAACCGAAATTTCTCTTTTATCAACGTTCTCTCTTTCCCATTCAATTGTTACTCGATCTTTTTTTACCTCTTCTGGAACATAACACAATTTTTTAAAGGTTAGATAGAAATTTTCAAAAACTGTTTCATTATTTATTTTTTCAGAAAGAGCGATTATTTCATAATGGGAATATGTTGAAATCAATTTCTTTTCGATAATTCTTGAATACCGTTCGGATTTGTTTAAAAAGGAGATTTGATTAACATTTCTTAGAAAAAGCAATATTCGGCTATTCAGATTTTCAGGTAATAATTCCGAATTGAATTCTTCAATTAATTTTTTATCTTTAAATTTGAATTTAAAGTTGGTAAAATTAATATCAGGTATTTTTCTTGAAATCCATATAGGAATAATCTGCCATGGTGTATGATCAGGATCGGCCCAATCGTTCTTAGAGAATTTAAAGGAGAAAGGTCCAGATTTTATTTCAATACTATCACAGATTAAAAAAACTGATTTAAACCCAACACCAAGATATCCAATGTAATCACGTGCATTTTTTGAGGACCGTCCTATTTTACAGATACTTTTTACATCTTCATTATTGAAAGGTTTACCATCATTTTTTACAGTGACAATTCCATTATCGAGTTCAATTGATAGAAAATGAGATTCTGCATCATCTGCATTTTGAATAAATTCCATTAAGAAACTATTATATCGAGAAAATGCCTTTTCAATTCGATTTATGGCTCCACATAGGGAATCTAATGTATAATCCTTATCAGAGCTAATAATCCGCTCATGGATATCAGTAATGAGCGATTCTTGAGAATCCATATACTAGTCGATTGATTTTAACATTAATAAAATTTAGAGAGGGTTTGATGCTCATATCCTCTGCACCTTTGGAAGAGATGGAACCTGCCGGAGGGTAGGTTCCTGCTTCGTCCCACTCTTCTGCATGATGAACTCCATCAACTCAGGGCCGTGCCGGAGGACGAACGCCTGGATATCGTCCTCGCTGGCCGTTGCATTTCCATTGAGCGATTCCCCGCAGATTGCACAATACTCAGCCGCCGGTGGCATGATCATGTGGCAGTGAGGACAGACATGCGGCTCGAGGGCAGACTTTTTCTTTTCCTCCTCGGAATCCTCGAGGCTGTAAACCCTCCGCAGCTCCCGCTCGATGTCCTGCCCGGTCAGGTGGGCATAGGTGCGGAGCATCTTTGAATGGACCGAACCCCACATGATCAGCTTGATGACACTTTCCGAGACTCCCTCCTGGACCATGTGCGTGATCCGGGAATGGCGGAAGAGATGCGGGGTCAGGTGCTTCTCGATACCGGCACGTTTGCCGATGACCCGGAGCTGGGCGATGGCCGCCTCGTTCCGAAGGCGGCTTCCCCGGTAATTGATGAAGACCGGGGCGTCGCCCTCTGGCGTCCCGGGGTAGTCCAGGCGCCACTGGATGATGTACTCCCTCCCTGCGATGATCGGGACATATCGCGGAACGTTCGTCTTGAAATTGACGTTCACCACGATGCCGTTCTTGTTGAAGGTGAGGTCGCTCCATTTCATGGCCGCGGCCTCCCCGATCCGGAGACCTCCCTCATAGATGAATGTGATCATGGCCCGGTCGTAGCTCCGGTAACAGGCCTTGTAGAGCTGCTGGATCTCCTCGGGGGTGATCATCTGGGAAGCGGTCTTTGTCATCGGGTTACTCGGAGGGACCTTGATCCTCATCACCTTTTTCTCGGGTAGTGAGATGTATTCGTTCTCAACCATCCACACGAGGAACTGTTTCAGGATCCGCACGAAGTCGTGCTTGGTGTTCTGAGCAAAAGGCCTCCCTTTCGTACTCTGCCCGTTTTTCAATGCCTCGATGCCGTTGTAGACATCAATAATCGTCATCCCTGAGTACTCAGGGAGGAACCTGCGCCAGTGGACGAGTGTGTAAGTTAGCTTGTTCACCCTCGACAGGCCGATACAACCAGAGACTTTCTTCTCGGTGACGAACTCGCGGATGAGTGCGATATCGTTCTGCGTTATCCAACCTCTTTTCACTCCATTCTCGATGGATCTATCTGCGAATTCCGGCTTCATGCCCGAGAATCGCACATGGTGTTGAATCATTGTGGAAGATTCTGCCATAATAGGGCGTCTGAAAGGATGTATATAAATTTTGGGTAAGAAAATTGAAATTGGACTTCTAAAGCCTCAGGCGAGATTTGAACTCGCGACCTCGTCCTTACCAAGGACGCGCTCTGCCGGCTGAGCCACTGAGGCACGATTGCATCAATATTGTGGGAGCCAATGCGTTTAAAAGATTGCGGAAATGA
>Ga0334890_1002896_pt1 | contig 18552 bp, 19 predicted proteins | sample GraSluR1_MG_3_FD_207220 | JGI IMG/M metagenome (GOLD analysis project Ga0334890, IMG submission 207220) | Sludge microbial communities from methane-producing bioreactor in Wageningen University, Netherlands - Granular Sludge_31_08-R1 | ecosystem: Engineered > Bioreactor > Anaerobic >... | reverse complement strand
TAAAAGTAAAACTAATCGCCGCTCAGTTAAAACTGAGTTATTGAATGCTTGAGCGGTATGAGGTGAAAGTCTCACGTACCGTTCTTAGGCGAGAAAGGGGCAGTGATGCCCCCGACTTAGCCGACTTACATTTCTTCTTCTCTTACGCTTTAAAACAGAACTTTTATTTATCATAAAAATGTAGTATAATGTAATAGTGAGAAATGTTTTTTTAAACTTTTTATCAAAATATTTAATATGCGAGGGGATCAAATTGAAATTACTTGAAGAAATGCTTTTAAAAAAAGAAAGCTTTTCGGAAATTGTTATGGGAAATACTGCTATTGTAAGAGCGATGATTGAATCTAACACAAAAGTAATAACTTCTTATCCCGGTTCTCCCACACCTGAAATAGCCGGTGCGATTAGCTCTATACCTTTAGAAAAACGTCCTTTTTATTTCGAGTTTTCAACAAATGAAAAAGTTGCGACTGAAGTAGCTTTTGGTTCAAGTGTTAATGGGAATTTATCTGCTGTTTTCTTTAAAAGCGTTGGATTGAATGTAGCGGCCGATTCATTTGTTCAATTGTCTCTTCTTGAATTGATAGGAGGCATGGTAATAATTCTTGGTGATGACCCTGGAGCAAATTCTTCTCAAAATGAACAAGATAATAGACATTATGCCAAACTTTCTTATACTCCTATTTTTGAACCTTCTACTCCACAAGAAGTTTATGAAATGTATTTAGAAGCAACTGAATTATCTAAAAAATTAAAGATGCCAGTTATTTTAAGGTTGACGACTCATGTTTGTCATGCGAAACAAAAAGTTGATTTCGGTAGTTATAATACTATAGAAAATTCTTTTAAAAGTGATTTTGACGTTTCTAACGGGCCTTACATCCCAATAACTTCCGAAGTGTTTCCAATGAAAGAAAAGGCTTTGAAAAAGCTTGATTCCGTTTCTGAATACTCTCAAAAAACTAAAATTAATAAAGTTTTTATTAACGAAGATAATAAAAGAGGTATTATAACTTATGGTGGTCCTTATTTATCGTTAATAGATGTTTTAAAGAACTCGAATAAAAAACCTGATATTTTAAAATTAGGTATTGTTTATCCTTTATCTGAAAAAATTATAGTAGACTTTTTAAAAAGCCATGAAGAAATAAAAATTCTTGAAGAGCTTGATGATGTTCTTGAAAAAGAAATCATATATTTGGCTTATAAAAATAATTTGAATGTAAAAATAATTGGGAAATCTTCATTAGAAGATTGGTTAGGAGAGTATACTCCCGATAAAGTAGAGAAAGTAATTAAGAATTTATGGCCTGATCTTATTTCTAATACTGACTCTGAAAATTTTGAAGAGATTTATGTTCCAAAAAGACCTGCACAAATGTGTCCCGGATGTGGTCATAGATCAGCTTTTTATGCAGTAAAAAAAGCTTTAAAAGATAAAGATATAACGGTCGCTGATATAGGTTGTCATACATTAGGTTTTCTTCCTCCTTATAATATGGGCCAAGTATTATTATCTATGGGACATGGAAATTCAACTGCTGCTGGTCTTTCTATTCATAATAAAGAAAGAAAAGTTGTAACTTTTATAGGAGATTCTACATTTTTTCATGCGGGTCTTCCGGGAATAATAAACGCTATTTTTAACAAACATAATTTTACTTTGATAGTTATGGAAAACGGTACTACTGCCATGACTGGTCATCAAGACCATCCTGCGGTTGGAAAAAATTTCAATTCCGACACATCTTCAATTTCGATAAAAAAAGTTCTTGAATCATTTGGCGTTAAACATATTGCAGAAATTGATGCTTATTCACAGAAAAAACTGATTGATACTGTTAGAGAGTTTGTAGAAATAGAAGGTTTTAAAGTTATTATTGCTAAACATCCTTGTATGCTCAAATTTACAAGAGAACAGAGAAAAAAAGGTGTTTTCATAACGAGAAAAGTTAGAGTAGATAAAGATGTATGCACTTTATTTTATGAGTGTATAGAAAGATTTGCGTGTCCAACATTTCAAAAAGATTCTGAAGGAAAGATTTATGTTCATGAGGATTTATGTATAGGTGATGGTTCTTGTATGCAAACTTGTCCTTCTACAGCAATTAAACCTAAAAAAGAATCAAAAGAAGGTGAAAAATAATGTTTAATATATATTTGAGTGGAGTTGGCGGACAAGGAATAGGTCTTTTAAGCGAAATATTAATAAGAGCTTGTGATTATGCTGGTTATAAAGTTTATGGGGTAGATACTCACGGTCTTGCTCAAAGAGGTGGGGTAGTAGAATCTCATTTAAAAATTGGAGAAGATATTTATTCCCCTTTAATCAAAAAAAATGATGCCGATTTGATTATTTCTCTTGAAAGAACTGAAGCGTTAAGAGGTTTGATAAATTATTCAAAAAAAGATAGTAAATTAATATTTTATGATGCAAATTGGCAACCTCTATTTGTAAGAATGGGTAAAGATACTGAAGTTTCTCTTGATTTATTAAGTAACGAATGCAAAAAAAGAAATGTTTCATGTTATAGGATTTTTTTAGATACACTTAATGATCCTAAAATGCAGAATATAGTTGTAGTTGCAAATATTGCAAAAAAATCTCTCATTCCTAAAGTTGAGATTGTTCATTATGAAAATGCTATAAAAGATTTATTAAGCGGGGTTAATTTAGAAAGGAACTTAAAATTATTTTCTGAAATGTTCATTTAAATTTTTAAAGGCAGATATTTTTAATCTGCCTTTTCTTTATTGAAAAAAACCGTTTCATATGTTAAAATAATAATGATTGAAAATATTTTTTAAAATCAATATATTTTTATGGGGGTGGTTGTGTGTTCTTGAAACAACCGATGATGAGAAAAGTTTTATACGCTCTAACGCCTATATACCTTTTCGCATTGTATATGTACGGAATTAACTTAGTTATACTTTCCATTTTTGTTTTTTTAAGTGGTATTTTAACAGAGTTTATAATGGAAAAAGCAAAAAAGAAAAAACAAACAAAAGTTTCAGAAGCGGTTTTAGTAACATGTATGCTCATGGTTTTATCTCTTCCCCCTCTCGTTTCACCAGCTGTCGCAATTATTGGAACTGTTTTTGCTGTATTATTTGGCAAAATGGTTTACGGTGGATTTGGAAGAAATATTTTTAATCCGGCTATTGTGGGAAGATTATTTTTGTATATAACTTTTGCAAATCAAATGACTATGAGTTTTGTAAAGCCTGGTAATTGGGGTATAGATGCTTTAAGTGCTGCAACCCCTCTCGCTTTGATGAGAAGTGGCGAAACAGTTAGTTTTTTTGATATGTTTTTTGGAAATCGTGCAGGGTCTTTTGGAGAAGCTCCAACATTCTTAATTATAATAGGTGCGGTTTACTTAATAATAACAAAAACTGCGAGTTGGCGAATAATTACTTCAACATTTTTAAGTGGTTTTTTGTTGGCTTCTATTTTATATGCAAGTGGTGTGGGTGCAGCTTTAGATCCTATAACTTCTATAATGGGAGGAAGCTTTTTATTTGTAACAGTGTTTATGGCTACTGACCCTGTTTCTGCCCCAAAGAAAAACACATCTCATTTCATTTATGGTTTTATTATAGGTATAACGGCAATTCTTGTAAGAACTTTTTCTTTGTTCCCAGAGGGTACAAGTTTTGCAATTTTAACGGCTAATACTTTTGCTGCATTGATAGATTTAATGATTTCTTCAAAAAAGAAGGTGAAATCATGAATAAGCAAAGTAAGTTATACACTATAATTTTTACATTCGTTATTTCATTCTTTTTTGTTTTTATATTAGCTTTTGCAAATGAATTTACAAAAGACAGAATCGCTATGAATAATGAGCTTTTTGAAATCAAAGCTGTATTATATGCTTTTGGAATTGAATATAAAGATAACAATGATGCTTATGAAAAATACGATAGAGAAGTAAAAATAATAGAAATTAATGATCAAAAAATATTTTTTTCAGAGGTTAATGGAGAAAATATTTATGCGATGATATTTACTGGTAATGCTTTATGGGGTCCTGCTACTGGTGTATTAGCTTTGAAAGAAGATTTTACGAGGATTCATGGTCTTGATTTTATTTCTCATAATGAAACTCCTGGTCTTGGTGGAAGAATTGAAGAGAAATGGTTTAAAGAGCAATTCAAAAACTTGAAATTAAATAACGGCAATATAAAAGTTGTTATTACTCCTCGTGAAGGTGATACAAATAAAGACAACAGTCTTGTAGATTCTATTACTGGAGCAACGAATACGTCTTTATCAATAGAAACAATTGTAAATCAAAGCGTTGAAAAGCTTTCTTCTTTAGTGGAGGCGATAAAATATGCAGAATAATTCATATATGGGAATTTTAAAAAATAATTTATGGCACAACAACGCTATATTCATTCAAATTCTTGGAATTTGTTCTACACTCGCTGTAACTAATAATTTAATAAATACTTCTATTATGACGATAGGGGTCGTTTTAGTCATGGGTTTTACAAATTTAACTGTGTCTGCTTTAAAATCTTTTATGCCTAGAAAAGTGAGAATGATAGTTCAAACTTTAATAATTTCTTTTTATGTTATCATAGTTGATATCATCTTGAGAGCTTATATACCTGATGTAAGCAGAGCATTAGGCCCTTATGTCGGCCTTATAATAACAAATTGTATAATAATGGGAAGAGCAGAAGCTTTTGCTCAATCTAACAAACCTTTAATTTCATTTTGGGACGGAATAACTTCAGGAACTGGTTATATGCTAGTTCTTCTTGCAATTGCATTTTTTAGAGAACTTTTAGGTTTTGGAACGCTCTTTGGTTTTAAAATACTTCCTGAAAGTTTTACTAGTTGGACTATAATGGTTATGCCGCCAAGTGCTTTTTTTATGCTTGCTATTTTCATATGGATTGCAAAATCTATTATGGTAAAGGGGGAAAATAAATAATGGCTCCTGACATAAGTCCTTTTGTTTTATTTTTTGCTTCAATTTTTACAAGTAATATACTTCTTTCTAATTTTCTTGGGATGTGTTCTTTTATTTCTGTATCAAAAGACTATAAATCTTCAAATGGTCTTGGAATGGCTGTAACCTTTGTTGTTACTATAACAACTGCTTTAAACTGGATAGTTTATAATTATATCTTGATTCCTTTTGAATTAGAATATTTAAGATATATAGTTTTCATAATAGTGATAGCAGCAACAGTACAAGTTTTGGAAATGTTAATCGAAAGAGTTTCTACTAATTTGTATATGGCTCTTGGAATATTTTTACCTTTAATAACAGTTAATTGTGCTATTCTTGGTGTCGCTCTTTTTATGCAATTAAGAAATTATTCTTTTATTCAGTCTGTTATTTATGGATTAGGTTCAGGTTTAGGTTGGTGGCTTGCAATAATGGCATTATCCGCTATAAGACAAAAAGTTGACAAAGCTCCCGTTCCGACTGGTCTTAAAGGGCCTGGAATAACTCTTATAACTATAGGATTCATGGCAATGGCATTCATAGGTTTTGCTGGAATGCTAAGCGTTCAGTGAGGTGATTTTTTATGATTAATGCATTATACGCAGCTTTGATAGTTGGGATTTTAAGTGCTGTCCTTGCAGCTTTGATAACTATTGTAGATTCAATTGTCAATAATTACGGTGAAGTGACTGTAGATATTAATAATGGTTCTAAAAAATTAAAGGTTAATGGCGGAACACCTTTGCTTTTTACTTTGTCCGAAACAGGAATTTTTATTCCGAGTGCTTGTGGAGGAAAGGGTAGTTGTGGTGCTTGTAAAGTAAAAATTTTAAGTGATGTAGGTCCTATATTACCTACTGAAGCACCTCTTTTATCTGATGAAGAAATGAAAAATAATATAAGGCTTTCTTGTCAAGTAAAAGTAAAACAAGATATAAGCATAGAAATCCCTGAAGAATTGTTCAGCGTTAAACAGTTTAGCACAAAAGTTGAATCAATAAAAGATGTAACACATGATATAAAAGAAGTAAAATTGAAACTTTTAAATCCTAAAGAAGTTGAGTTTAAAGCGGGTCAGTATGCGCAACTCGTCATACCTCCATACGATAAAATAAAAGATTCTACTCAAAGAGCTTATTCTATTTCTGCACAACCTTCTATTAAAGATTCTATGGAATTTTTGATAAGGTTAGTTCCAGGCGGAATCGCAACAACTTATGTTCATAATCATTTAAAAGAGAACGCTAATATTGAAGTTGTAGGACCTTTCGGAGACTTTTTTGTTAGAGAAACTAATGCGGATATGGTTTGTGTTGCTGGAGGTTCTGGGATGGCTCCAATAAAATCTATAATTTATGATTTATACGAAAAAGGTGAAAAAAATAGAAATATTTGGTATTTTTTTGGTGCAAGAAGCTTGAAAGATTTATTCTATTTAGATGAGTTAAAAGATCTTGAAAAGAAAATGCCTAATTTTAAATTTATTCCTGCCCTTTCTGAGCCTCTTCCTGAAGATGATTGGAAAGGAGAAACTGGTCTTATTACTGATGTTTTGGATAAATATTTTAAAGAATTTATCAGTAAAGAAAATGATAAAGAAGGATATTTATGTGGAAGTCCCGGAATGATAAATGCTTGTATAAATGTTATGAAAAGTAATGGTTTAAAAGAAGAAAAAGTTTATTATGATAAATTTGCTTAGGGGGTGAGTGATAATGAAAATGACTCCTGAATTAAAAAAAGCTTTTGAAAATATGCAGCCCGGAGTTATTACTGCAGACGGTTTTTTAGGTGATGACGATAGATTTTTAGTAGATATAATAGAAAAAGACGAAGAAAAAATGAATGAATTAGAATTGGAATATGATACTGTTGTAAAAAAAATGAGATACTTTATGGAAGAAGGAAGAAAAGGGTTAGGAGAATCTGTAAAAGTTGATAATAAATGGCTTGTAAGGGTAGATGAAGCTAGGGGTTTTTTGCCTTGCCCTTTTGAAGATGGAATATTTAGAAAAATAAATGTCACTATAACTAATTTAGATATAAACGAAAGTCTTACTTACAGTGATTTAGTAGTACATCTATTGGAAAAGCATCATTTTCATCAAGGTTTAGGATCTTTTTTTAGAATAGAACCGAAAAAAATTAAACTCATTTTTGACATTTAGATTAAATTATGGTATAATATAGATAAGAGATTAAAAAAGAAAAGTGTAAAAAAATTTTTAATGTAGTGTAACCAGCCACGCTGATCTTTGCACGGCGTTACAGCACTTATGACAATGTTGGTATTTTTATAGTAGATGTAAGGGAACACATTAAAACTAAATGCTTATAATAATGAAGTAGTAAATAAAGATAAAATAAACGCTCACAAGAGTTCAAATTTTCTAAAAAACAGATTTCGCTCTGAGATAAAATGCTAAAAATAGCAAACTCGCTACGCTCAGACATGCTATTTTCTTAACGCATTTTATCATCCGCTCAATTGTTTTTATAACGAAAATTCTCAATTGTTCGCTACTTTATTTCATCATTATTTGCTATCAAAGCATTATAAATAATCAAAAGAATTTACAAGTGTTTTCTGTTTTTCCTGACCAACTAACCAATTTTAAAATCATTATTTAGAGAGGTGAAATTAAATGGCATTAAAAGAAAGAATTGAAAAATTGTTAAATGAACAGGTAAACAAAGAAATGTATTCTGCATATCTTTATTATTCTATGGCAGTTCATTGTGAATCTTCTAATTTTTCAGGATTTGCAAAATGGCTTTTTTTACAAGCTAAAGAAGAAATGGATCATGCGAATAAACTAGTTAAGTACATACTCGAAAGAAGTGGCAATGTAACTTTGGAAGAAATTAAAAAACCTAAGTTAACTTGGGAATCTTTGGAAGAAGCTTTTAAAGATGCTTTTGAACACGAAAAATTTGTAAGTGATTCTATTAATAACATCGTTGATGCTACTATAGAAGAAAAAGATCATGCTACGAATAATATGTTGCAATGGTTTGTTGCAGAACAAGTTGAAGAAGAAGCATCTGCCGAAGAGATATATGAAAAACTTAAAATGATTAACGGAAATATGGGAGCACTTATGAGATTCGATGGAGAAATGGCTAGAAGAGGTGAATAATAAAAAACCTGCAGAATGAAATATTAATCTGCAGGTTTTTTATTGTTTGCCTTTTTTTAACTTATCTGCTGAATAATTTCAATTAAATTTGAAAAAAACAATGAAGTGGTAAATAAAGATAAAATAAATCGCTCACAAGATCAAATTTTCTAAAAAACAAATTTCGCTCGGTCAAAAAATTGCGGAAAATATCAAACTCGCTACGCTCAAACATGCTATTTTCTGACGCATTTTTTGATTCGCTCAATTGTTCGCTACTTTATTTCATCCATATTTACCATCAAACCATTATGATTAAAAAATTTTTTTGTTTCACTTGCCACTTTTAACTTTTCACTATTTAAACAATTAAACATTTTTACCATGCTATTTTAAATAGAACTTAAATTTGATATTTTTGTGATATATGTAACAATAATTAAATTCAAAAATAAAGAGTATTTGATATAATAAATTGCTAAAGTTTTTCTGTATACAAAAACTTAAAATAATAATTTTAAGTTTAACACTATAAAGTAAAAATATGTTTTTGAATCTCATCAATACTGTACAATACGAATAGGAGGGATTTTTTTGAAAATAGAAGAAATTGTTAAGATACTAAAAGCCAAGGAAATATTTATACCTGAAGAAATTAAAGATTTTGACATTGAATATGCGGGTGCATCTGATTTAATGAGCGATGTATTAGCTTTTTCAAGAGAGAATATGTTTTTAATTACAGGTCTTGCAAGTCCGCAAACGATAACAACAGCTGCGGTTATAGGCGCAAAAGGAATAATATTTGCTCGAGGAAAAGAAATTCCTAACAAAGTTATTGAAATAGCTAAAGAGTTTGAAATAACTTTAATTTCAACGAAGCTTTCTATGTTGATGGTTTGTGTTGTTCTGCATAATTCTGGAATAAAAGATGCTATGGGCACAGAAAGAGAGTTAGAATGATGTTTGAACAAAAAAATGATGTAGATAAACTCGTAGAATCATTATCCAAGATTTTTTCAAAAACTTCCATAGAAGATGTTATGACAAAACCTCCTATAATTGTTACCGAAGAAACTCGTGTTCAACAAGCTAAAGATATTATGAGAGTAAAAATGATTTCTGGTATGCCTGTTATTAATAGAAATTTAAGTTTAAGGGGTATAATAAGCATTGAAGATATTATTAAGGTGTTTGAAAAAGGTAAATTAAATGATCCTGTTGGAAAATGGATGACAAAAAATACATTTTATTTAAATAAAGATGATACAATAATGAAGTTTTTAGAGTTAAATGAGAAAAGAAAATTTGGAAGATATCCTGTAGTTAATAATGATATGAGAGTAGTTGGAGTTGTTACCAAATTAGATATTCTCGAATGGTTATTTAAAAAATTAGGTTATATTTATGTGCATGATAAAATTAGATTCGATACTTTAAACAAAAATTATATTTCTTCAATTACTGAAGAAAATACAGACACCAATACGCTTGATTATAAATTAAAAATAAATTATAACAACGTTGAAATGATAGGCTTAGGTGCAACAAAACTAAAAAAATTTTTAACTGATAAGAATATAGATAAAGATCTAGTGAGAAGAATTTCTATTGCTGCTTATGAAGCTGAAGCAAATGTTGTTATTCATTCTGAATCTGAGGGCAATATTTTTTGTTGGATAAAAGATGACCATATAAAACTTGTTATAGAAGATTTTGGTAAAGGTATAGAAGATTTAGAATTAGCTTTTAAAGAAGGCTTCTCTACAGCTCAAGAACATGTCAGAGAAAAAGGTTTTGGCGCAGGAATGGGAATACCTAACATGAAAAGGTTTTCAGATAGAATGACTTTAATTTCAAGTTCTAATAAAGGTGTAAAATTAGAAATGTTATTTTTCTTTAAAAATAAGGAGGATTAAGAGATGCTACTTTCTGATGTTATTGAAAAACTAGGTTTGTCAGTTGTTTCTGAAGGAAATATGAATGCGGATATCAAAGAAGGTCATGTTGGAGATCTTTTAAGTGAAGTTATGAGAGATGCAAAAGAAAATAGTGTTTGGATTACTCATCAGTCTCACCAAAATATTATAGCTGTAGCAGAAGTTGTTGGTATTAAAGCAATAATTATTCCGAATAAAGGCGTCTTCTCTAAAGAGTCTATAAACAAAGCAAAAGAAAATGAAATTACCCTTATATCTTCTATTGAAAGTGGTTTTGATATTGCAGGCAAGATTTACTCTTTGATAAAATAAATATGCCTTTTTTTAAGTGTAATTTTCACACGCATACGGTTCTTTCTCCGTGCGGAGATATTTCTATGACTCCTGAAATCTTTGTAGATACTTTGATAAAAAATCAAATTGACTGGATCTCTATAACCGATCATAATAGTTGTAGAAATATTTTTAATTATAAAAATATTTTAGAATCACATGGAATTAAAGTTATGCCAGGAATTGAAGTTGAAACCTCAGAAGGAATTCATATTCTTGTTTATTTTGAAAAAATTGAGGATTCTTTGGAATTTGGTAAAATTATTGAAGATAGTTTGATAATTAAAAACTTTGACCCTGAAAAGCTCGGTTATCAAATTTGCGTTGATGAAGATGGAGAATTTTCTGAATTGTTAGAAAATCCTTATTTAGGTAGTTCTTCTTTTTATTCTATTGATGAAATTTATAATTTGGCAAAAAAATATAATACTATTATTGTACCTGCACACATCTTCAGAATAAATGGACTTATTAAAAATTTAGGATTCCCTCCAGAATTGACTTTTGATGCTGTAGAAATTAAAAGTTTAGAGGAACTTGAAAGAGCTTCAAAATTGGGGTACAATTCTTTTTTTTATGGAATTGATTCTCATTTTCCAGAACAACTTGAATTCCCATCATTCATAATAGAGGCTAAATCTAGAAATTTTAAAGAGTTAAAAAATTCCATTCATGAAAAAAAGGTGATTTTAAAGTGGCAACATTAGAAAACATTTCTGATCATATAGTTGATATTTGCGAAAATGCTGTTAGATCAGAATCTTCAAATTGTTTATTAATAATTCAAGAAAATTCTGAAGATTTTTATTTCGAGATAACTGATTTTGGAAAAGGTATGACCGAAGAAGAACTTCAAAATGCTTTAGACCCATTTTATACTACTAAAACTGAAAGAAAAAAGAAATTCGGAGTAGGTTTGCCTTTCTTAAAATTTTCTGCAGAACTTACTGGCGGATATCTTAAAATTCTTTCTAAAAAACATGAAGGAACTACCGTAAAAGCTTTATTTAAGAAAAATAATATTGATTGTCAACCAATTGGAAATGTTTCTCAAGCGATTTTTACAATTATTTTTATGCGAGAGAATGTGAACTGGAAAATAAATCGTTTTATTGAAGAAGAAGGATACGATGTTGATACGCTTTCTTTAAAAGAAGAATATGAAGATATTTTTTTTAAACCATCTTTTATGAATCAATTACGACTATTACTTGAAGAACTTGAAGTTAATTTAAAAGGAGGAAACACTTAAATGAAAAAAATGATTCTATTTGTTTTAGTTTTTATAGTTGCAATTTCTGCGTTTTCAATAACAAGACTTACGGAAATTAACTACAACACAGATATAAGTTATGCAGAAAATGAAATATCAAAAATTTTAAGAGATTATGATGTTGAAGTAGGTAATTTAGTTATTGATTTAGATATCCGACTTGCTATAGCAAAAATTAATGAGCTTGGTTTTTTTACTTCAACAGACTATAATTTTAATAAAGAAAATGGTGTTTTAGATATAATTTTTACCCCTAATCCAATTATAAAAGATATTCAAATAAAAATTCTAGGAGCAGAACTTTTAAAAACCGCTAAATTAAAAGAATCTGTTTACGATTTAATCCCTAAAAATACCCCTTTAAATCTTCAGGATTATCAGAAGGCTCTTGTTCAAATTAATCAAATGTACAATGCTGAAGGTTATCAATTTATTTCAATAGAATCAAATATTACTGTTGAATCAAATAGGTTAAAATTAATTCCTACAGATATTAAAAATAATTCTTATGATGAAAATACTTTGGTTTTCATAATTACTGAATACACATTGTGGGATATTGAATTAAAAGGTGAATTTGCTCAATTAAATTCAAAAGATATAAAGAAAAAAACTGGATTCAAATTTGCAAAAGATAGAGAAGAAGCATTCTTTCTCTTTAAAACCGCTAAAAAAGATACTTATCCTTCAGTTACTTCTATACAAAATATTTTTTCTTCTTTAAGAGAAATTCCTTTTTTTGGAGAAAATACTGAAATAAATTTTGCTCCCATTGAAATAGAAGATTTTGAAGGTGGCGCATTAGTTCTTGTAATTTCGGGGGTTATGCCTAAAGTTGTTTCAAGTGATGTTTCAATAAATGAAGTTACATTTTCTGGAAATAACGTTATTCAAGATTTTAGATTAAATGACGAAGTTAAAAAAACTATAAATTTAGATGAACCTGTATCTAATTTTCAAATACTCGCTTCTTTAGAAAATATCCAAAAAAAGTATAAAACTGAAGGATATATTTTTGTTGAAGTTATTCCACAATATTCTAATAATATTTTAAATTTTGAAATTACAGAATATAAAGTTGGAGAAATCATTATTAATAAAGAAGAAATAACAAAAACAAAAGATTACATAATAGACTCATTAAATATTTTAAAAAGTAATGAGGTTGTAAATCAAAATAATCTTAAAGATGTTTATACTTCATATATGGGAACTGGTTTTTTTGAAAATGTTGATATTTACCCCTCAAATATTAGCGGTGAATATGTAGATTTTATGATAGTTCCTTATGAAAACCTTAAACCTGGTAAATTTTTGGGCGGAGTAACTTGGACTATGCCTAATGATGAAGAAGAACCTTGGTATAAAGGTTTTTCCGGACAATTAGAAGTTAGTTGGCCTAACCTTGGCGGAATTGGCCAGACAATTGGAATAAATTCAGAAATAATTCCTTTACAACAAGTTTTTTCTTTAGGGGTTAATTATAAAATAATAAAACTTTTTGAAACTAATCTTGATCTCGAAACATCTTTCAAATATACACTTGCTCCGAATGGCCTTTTGGATATGCACTTAGGTGAAAAAGTTACTAATCTTTTATCTGTTAATATTTCTCCAAGATATAAATTTAACGACTTTTCTTATGTAACAAGTTCTGCATCTTATGATAATTATACAACATTAGAAACAGACGATTTAGAATCAAAAACCCTAAATAGACTCTCTGGTTCTGCCGGATATCTTTTCAATAAAGTAGATAGCCCTTTTAGGCCTTATAATGGAGAATTCTTATATTTAAGAGGTCTTGGAGGAGTTAGCCTTCCTAATTTTGATAATTACTATTTGGGTGCTTCTTTAGAAGTTAAATATTTTAATTCTTTTTATAAATTTACTTCTGGCACAAGATTAAAAGGTGCTTATACTCATGATACAGCAGATTTATATTCATATTTCTTAGGTAAATACACTGGAGTTAGAGGTTATGAATATAAAACTAAAGAAGGCGATAATTTGCTTTTATTTAATCAAGAATTAGCTTATGAATTAACAACAGGTGCTGTTCCTTCAGATCTTTATATCTTTTTTGACTGGGGAAATGCTACCAATAATTTTAATTTCTTTGAAAATTCTATATGGTCTTTTGGTGCAGGTATAAAAGTAACAGTACCTCTTTTAGGCCCTATAAGATTTGAATATGTTTTTGATAAAGATTTAAAAGGAAAATTTGAATTTGCTTTTGGTACTGTATTTTAATTTAGTTTAATAATATATACTTCCACAATTTTATATTAAGGGAAAACGGTGAAAATCCGTTACGGTCGCGCCACCGTTATTGAGGACGAAACCTGCATAATGCCACTGAATTTATTTTGGGAAGGCGCAGGGATTAGGATGATTCATAAGTCGGGAGACCTGTATAAAATTGTGAAAAACCATCTTTTCGCGCCAAAAAGATGGTGTTGTTTTATGGCGTAATAAAATTTTGGGAGGTATTCTATGAAAAAAGTTTTTTTATTTTGTTTGTTGTTTTTGTTAAGTTTATCTGTTTTTAGTCAATTATCTTTAATTGATGATCTTGGAAGGTTAATCACTTTTGAATCAACCCCTAAAAGGATTATATCAGCTGCTCCTGCTGTGTCTGACTATCTTGTGTTTTTAAATGTTGAAAATAGTGTTGTTGGAGTTACTGATTGGGATAGTCATATTTTCACTGCTGAAAAAATTGGAAATATGGTTCCGCTAAATATTGAAAAAATTATCTCTTTAAATCCTGATCTTGTTTTTTTAACCGGTGGTTTTCAAGAGCCTGAAGTTGAAAAACTTGAAAAATTTGGAATTAAAACCTTTGTAATAAACCCTGTTTCTTATAATGATATTTACAGATCAATTACAGTAATAGGGGCTATTTTAGGTAATCAAAAAGAGGCACAAAAATTATCTACAGAATTAAGACAAAAAGTAACAAAAATTGGCTCAGATGCTTCAAGAAGAACTAATACTCCAAACGTTTTTTATGCGATGATAAGTACTCAAAATTTAGCTCAAATATGGACTGCTGGTACAGGTTCTTTTATAAATGATACGATTTCAATAGCAGGTGGTGCTAATATTGCCGCACCTTATACCGGAAATAATGGCTGGTTAGCTGTTGGTCCTGAATTTATAGTTTCAAAAAATCCAGAAGTTATTATAATTCCTTCTTATTATGGCGATGAAAGCGGAAAAGAAGCTTTATTAAATTCTCCTTTGTTTAAAGATATTAATGCGGTAAAAAACAAAAATATTATTTTGATTGATGAAAACTCTTCTTCTCAAGCTTCTCCTTCTTTAATAAGTGTTTTAGAACAATTATTTGAGGAATTCGGAAAAATAAAATGAATTTAAAAAAATTTACAAAGGGAAAAAATTTTCCCTTTGTATTTCTTTTCTTTTTTTTATCTTTATTTCTTTTACTATTATTTATTTCAAAAGGTACTATAAATTTTTCTTTTAAAGATGTTTTATTGACAATTTTTGGAAGACAAGATAATAAAATGTTTGAAAATATTATATTAAATATAAGAATTCCAAGGGTTCTTGGAAGTTTTTTAGTTGGTTCAATATTAGCTGTTTCTGGAAATATCCTTCAATTAATAATTCAAAATCCTCTTGCCGAACCTTATTTGCTTGGAATTTCTTCAGGGGCTAGTTTTGGTGCTGTTTTTTATACAGCTCTTGTAAAAATATTTGGATTTTCTATTTTTTTTGGAATGCAGACATTTTCTTTCTTTTTTGCTGTTTTATCAACTTTGCTTGTATTTATACTAGCAAAAGAAGGAAAAAAATTTCCTATAATGTCTTTAATTCTAAGTGGAGTTATAATTAGCTTTTTATTTAATTCAATAACGACACTTTTTACAGTTATGTACTGGAAAAATTTGATACATGTCAACATATGGCTTCTTGGAAGTACTTCTGGACTATCTTGGAATGATGTTTATATGTTTTTCGGAATTTTAATTATTCTTATGACACTAATAACATTGTTATCAAAACAATTAAATGTTTTATCTATGGGAGATGAAATGGCTGTTTTTTCAGGTATTAATCCTGAAAAAATTAAACTTCTACTCATATTAATATGTGTTTTAGCTGTTTCTATAGCTGTTTCTATAACAGGTATTATAGGGTTTGTAGGGCTTATAATCCCTCATATAATAAGGATGTTGAAAGGTCCTAAATCGTTAACTTCATCCGTCTTATGTGTTTTAGGAGGAGGAATTTTTTTAACTTTCGCAGATTTTATTTCAAGAACGGTTTTTTCTCCAGCAGAACTTCCAATAGGTGTTGTAACTTCATTAATTGGAGCGCCTATGTTTATATATGTTATGAAAAGAAGAGGTAATAAATTATGATAAATATTAAAAATCTGAACTTTTCATATGGCGAAAATTTTAAATTGAATATAGAAAAACTTAATATAAACCCTTCTGAATTCGTATCAATAATTGGTCCTAATGGTGCGGGTAAAAGTACTTTAATAAAAATACTTTCTGGAATCATAAAGGATTATTCAGGAGAAATAATTTTGAATAATAGTGATTTAAAAAATTTTTCACATAAAAATTTAGCGAAATTAATTGCTGTCGTTCCACAAGAATTTAATACTATTTTTGATTTCGATATAGAAAGTATCATTTCAACTGCACGAATTCCATTTTCTTCGAGATTTAGTATTTCTGAATCAAAAGAAGATAAAGAGATAATAAATAATTCAATTGAACAAACTGACTTGAATATGTATAGAGGGAAGAAATTTTCTCGGTTATCGGGTGGTGAAAAACAAAGAGTTATGATAGCTAGAGCTTTTGCTCAACTTACTGATATTCTTCTTTTAGATGAGTTTTCTTCTCATCTTGATCCTGGTCATTCTCAAATTCTTTTGAATTTAATACATACTTTTGCGAAAAATAAAAATAAAACTGTTATATCTATATTCCATGATATAAATATGGCCTGTTTATATTCTGATAGAATAATAATAATGAATCATGGATTTATTATGTATGATGGAAAACCGGCTGAAGTTATAAATAAAAAAATAATTAAAGAAATTTTTAATTTAAATGCCCATGTAATAGCTCATCCAACAAAAAAAATTCCTCAAATTATTTTTGAGTAAGAGCCTAAGATTATATAGAAAACTTAAAAAATGTTTAATTGGTTAAATGGAAAAGCGTTTAAATAGTGAAAAGAAATGATGCTTTTGACAGTTTTTTATTATAATGTCTTGACGGTAAATATGGATTTTAAAGTTGGTCAGTAGACAGTTGGTCGGTAATGGCATCAACTTAAGAAAAAGCCGAAAATTAAAAAGGTTATTAACAGTGCTTTTTAGAAAGCGTTATTTTTTTTCGTTATATTAATTCTATATTATCGTAATTTTTGACTTTTATTTGTAATTTTTGAACGCTTTTTTCAGCATTTCAAGCGTTTTTTGTTAACTTTCTTAATTTTTGTCTGTTTTTTTGAAACGTTACCTCCATGTCTTTTTTTCCTTTTTTAGATATTATTGTTTGCCATAACATTTTTCTATTAAAGGAGTTGTTTTTATGAAAAACAAAAAACGCAGAGGTAACGCTGATTTTAGAGTTAAGGACATGTTTCCTATGTCTTTTAATGAAGATGTTTCTAATTACTTTTTAAACCTTATTAAAAGATTTGACTTTTCTCAGTTTTCTTTTCAAAGACATAGAATTTTTTCTTTCAAAATGATTTTTGTTTTGTTAGTTAATTCTATTGTTAGTTCAGCCTTTTCTATTAATTATGCTTCTTCGGCTTTTACTGGTAAATCTATTTTAGGGGTTTGTATTCCTTGTTTTTCTAAACAGGCTCTTTTTAAAAAACTTGCTTTAATTGATCCGGATTGGTTTAAAAAGCTTTTACTTTTCTTTGTTAATAATTTGCCTGTCATTAATAATAAAATTAACGTCTCTAAGCATAAGCTTAGACAATTTAAGAATATTTATAAGTTTGATGGTTGTACTTTAGACCCTGCTAGAAATAAAGTTTCTGTTTCTCATACTAACCTTTATGATAAACTTGGCGGTATTATTATTGCCTGTACTAATTTGTTAAATGAAAAACTTGAACATATTCATTTTCATCATGAAGCTTCTAGAAACGATATCTTTTTCTTTGATGTTATTTGTTCTTGGATTAAAAAAGATTGTTTGTATTGTTTTGATAAAGGTTATAATAAATATGGCTTATTCAATTATTTTATTCAGAAAAAAGCTTTTTTTATTATTCCTCTTCATAAAGCTAATTATTTTTCTGTTGTCAAAGTTATGTATCGCGATAAGTTTATTTCTGATTCTATCATTTCTTTAGGTAAAAATTCTAATTCCGTTGATAGTTATTTGCGGTTAGTTTCTATTAAAGTTGACAATGATTATTTTTCTTATATTACTAACGTGACTGATCCTTCTCTTTTGAGTCCTGCAGATATTTATTATCTTTATGAACGTAGGTGGAATATTGAAAAGTCTTTTAATTATTTAAAAAGAACTTTAGGTCTATCTTATCTTTGGAGTTCTAATAAAAATATTACTGAAATTCAGCTTTATGTTTCTCTTATTGTTTATTCAGTTATGGTTTCTTTGATTGGTGATTTATCTGTAGCTTTGGATACTGTTCCGGATGATATTTCTTTTCATATGGTTAAAAAAGCTTTTTTTAAGTATTCTCAAGTTTATGATCATTCTTCTGGTTCTTTGTTTGATTTCTTAGTTTCTAATTTTAAAAATCTTAAATTAATTAAACCTGTTAGACTTTATCAGACTCGAAAAAAAGAGCTTCTTCACGATATTTTTTCGAATTATATTACTTAATTTAATTTGTTTCTGAAAGAAGGTGATTTCCCTCTATTTATT
>Ga0334890_1002884_pt1 | contig 18632 bp, 22 predicted proteins | sample GraSluR1_MG_3_FD_207220 | JGI IMG/M metagenome (GOLD analysis project Ga0334890, IMG submission 207220) | Sludge microbial communities from methane-producing bioreactor in Wageningen University, Netherlands - Granular Sludge_31_08-R1 | ecosystem: Engineered > Bioreactor > Anaerobic >... | reverse complement strand
TACTAATATAATTATCGTTACACAGGCTTCAATTCAACGACTTTACGGACTTTCAGGCTTTGGTCGCCTTATCTTGAGGCAAGGTGATATCCACCACATCTCCCACCGCCCACTCCCGGCTGTGGGTTGCTACCACCACCGCCCCGAGCCGGGGGTCGTAGAATGCGATCGCCGCCGCGGGGGAGCCGTGGAGGAGGTGGAGCGCCATGCCGTACCGCCAGATCGGCGCTCGCCCCTCGACGATGACCAGGGACCCGCGGGGGATCTGCGGCAGGGGCGGCAGTGGCTCGGTGGGGGTGATGGGGGCGGAGACGCCGATGGAGTAGATAACAGGGGAGGTCATTTCATTCCCTCTGGCAACATTAAGAGCTTCATCCTTCTCCATTTGACATGGGTATGTTAGTTTGGATCATCGCCTACCTCGGCGATTATCTTGCCAATAATCACCTCTATCCCTCCTTGACCGCTGCATTGTAGATGGTCCGCTTCCGGTCGGCTCGTTAATGTGAAGCGGATCGGGTAGAACTGGACGCTCCTTGTATTCGTTAGGCTCGATCGTCATATATTCTGTCAGTGAACGATCTGGTCCAGGCCATTCCATCATTTTAAGCAGCATCTTGATTCTCTCCACCTCTTTGAGCGACCGCGCCTGACCGCGTTCTCTAGAATCTAATCCCTCGATGACAAAAGTCTCAAAGGCGCGGACAAACTGCTGCAAATTCGATTCCTGCTTCTCACCCAGATTCCAATTACTCCCTGCGAATAACTCAGTATAACGGGCTGTTCTGTCGCTCAAGTAAAGCGTTGGTGTTATTTTGACAGCGCCCAGACCGAGGGCCTTGCCCATTCCGAGGCTGTGGCAGTAATCCTTATCAGCTTCACCAGGAAGAGTGAGCGCCCAGATCAGTGCGCCCAACTCGAAGTCACACAGGCTCTCAAAGTATATGCGGAAGCAGAAGGTTACGCCGGAGTTGACTGGCTTGATGCGGGTGTGCTGCTTGGGAGATTTAGCTATTTTTTTTGGTTCCTCACGAACCTCATTGAGGTTCACATTGTCCATGTGCCAGTAAAATTTGTGCCCTCGAATGGTAGTCTCCTGGATTGAAGTATCATAGTGCGCCAATTGTTGCTTAACATTAGGATCGTGCCCTTTGCTTTTGTCCTGTACCAGGTAGTGTTGAAACGTTGTGGGCTTAGGAGAGCCAAGCACTTTGGGGGTAATCGGATTCTCTGATATCCATATGCCATTTTGCGCCGATTCAAAGCGAGCGTCGCCAAAGAATAGCCGTCCGGCGCGGGCCACAGGTCGGCTATTGCATTTTGTCTTTTCTACATAGCCAAACAGCGCTTCAGCCAGATCGGTTTGCGTGCCATCGCGTAAAACTTCAGGCAGCATATTCTTTGGAGTACTAAGATAGGGCAACCTAAACATCATGGCGTGGCCGAAAAATGCTAGCTTATCATTTTCCATCAGATAAAAAACAGGTTGCCAATCTTGCAAGACGCCATCATCTCCCAAAAGTTCTTGCTGGGACTCTGTTAATTGATCTTTGTACGCATCAACAAGGACTTGTTCGATGGGAACAGCTTTTTTTGGGTCAGTCTCCGGCATGCCGAAGACAAACTCCTGATGCTTGCGTCCCATTAAACCCGTTTTTACCACAATTGCCTGTTGTAAGCCAGAAGCGATATTTAATTCAACTTTAGAAACTTTGACATAACACAAATGGACTCTTCCGTTGGCGTGAGAATATTTTTTGGATCGAACCAAGGCTACGTAGGCTTGAAAAGCGTTGCGAGCATGATGCCATTTTGGTAAATTATCCGGAATATCACTTTGCTCTACACGCGCAAAAGCAGCACCGTTTAGCGACCGCGCAGGAACTATCACCCACAAGCCACCGAGTTTACGTATATACCCTGCGCGCATTTTAAACTCATATGTCCTATGGTCCACTTCATGTAAAAGACGACCTCGATATCCTTCACCCAATGATGAAGTGTCACCCACCGCACGGTAAACTAAGGGCTGACTTGTGACTGGCTGCACCTTGCTGAAACTGGCAATCTCCACCAAAGTGCGTACCATCCCGCGCAGGCTGCTGCCAGGTATTAATGGAATCTCAGCATTATCCAAAGAAAAGCAGTGTGCGAACTTATTCTTCTGATCTTCTGGCAATTCGTAAAATGGTTTATCGCCATATTGTCGGAAAAACTCCGGATCGACCGCGCATCTTGTATAAAGTGGCGAGCGGGTTTCCAGCATGCAGCTGATATAACCTGTGTGACCCGTGTAAACGTCATGTCCAGGAATTTTATCAGCATCTAACGGAACTACTTTTTCAGGTAGCGGTACAAAGTTATATGGTGCATGCGCCCAGAATTCATTTTCCCTCCTGTCGCAGCGCTTTTTTGTGGGATTATGATGTTTTGGATTCATTCTTCACTCCCCCCAATAGCGACCAATCGACTATAGACAACATACGCTTGACCATCCTCGTCGTATGCGAGATAATGGCGCACCGTTAGCCTCACCTCTGTTGAACTCGCTGGAGGAGCGTGACGCAGTCCTTCTTTGCCCTGTCGCAGAAGGACGAAGCCGTCCTTCCGACGTTCCTCTTTTTTACCCCAAAGCAGGTGGGCTTCATCGTAGTACTCACGCGGCTCACCTGTGCCATCCTGTATCAACCGGGCTCTCCAGACAACATCGTCCCTCCACATGAGGAGTTCCGCTTGAGGCCCAAACAAGCGTGCCTGCTGCAACGTCTCAGCCCTCATCGGTGGGGAGACCTCAGGAAAAGCATCGCTGGATAGGTGCAGTTTATCATCACAAAACTCGCCCCAAATCACCCCATCGTCAGCGTGTGCAAGTAGCCACCGCATACCGTATGATCTAGCCTGCTCGGATAGGGCTAGTATCGGTTCAGTGGTAAAATGCGCAGGTGAAGGCGCACTTCGGATTAAATGCGGTCCTACATTGATTTCACGTTTCATTATTGCATCTCCTTCACAAATGCGCTCAAAAATGGCTCCAGTTGATTCGGATCTCCGTCCACGTGCAGTTGCCCATCGTCTTGTATGAGTATCCATTTTTGCGAGTTGGTGGCGTGTCTATAGGTCAACGTGGCCATTTGCCCGGTGAGCCGCCCGCGACCCACGCTGATCTCACCACCCAGAGGCAGATCTCCCGTCCACAGATCCTTTAGCAGAAGAAGGGCCAGTCCTATATGCGCTTTAGATGGTTGCTGAATGACAAAATAGACTGAAACCATGGTGCCTGTTTTACCCCAGACAGGCTGTTCGCTGAAAAGAGCGGTAGGAAAAGAGCCCCCGGTAAAGCGGTCGATCTTTACCCTTGTCTGGACCAGGTCCAGGGGCGAAATAATCTCCGTCTCTTCCGTAATAAGGCGACTGGCAACGGGTTTATCTTGAGAGGATTGAATGCGCAGCCCAAATAGGTCGTTAACCAACCTCTCAGCCTTTTCCTTCGTACCAACTGTACGGGCTATGCGCAATGACCTGGACCGCAGCGCTCCGGCCAAACTGGTGCCGCTGAGAATGGGAACCATTCTGTTGTTTCGGCAGGATTGAAGATGCACGCTATCCGGTGCAAAGGCTTCACCCATGCCGGAGCGGATGAGCAGTGAACCGTCCAGGCTAAAAATAGCCTCCACGGTAAAGGATTCTCGCTGGTCTAAATCTGCCTGGATGCCCAACAGCTCGGAGATGCGAGGACCTATCTGGGGCCTGCCGGTCTGGTTAAGCCATTCAAGCAGCCCTGTCGGCTCAGTCAGTTTGTAGCGTGTGACCTGCCATTGTGTTACCCGACATCGTCCCAAACCTCGCCGCTTGCGTGCTCCAAAGGCAATTTCGCCTTTTTCCAAACCCTGCAGTGAGATGGCAAAGCCACGCAATAGCTCGTCACCCTCATCCCGCGGAACCAACAATTCTAACCGCAGCGTGAAGCCTGTTCCGGCCTCCAACAGCTCAAAATCAAACTTTTTCTTGCTCTCGGCAGTGCGGGTTTCTGGTTCAAGCGCAACGCCATCTCGCAATTCCACCTGATGGGGAATTTCGCCCAATGCATCATATGTGATGAGCCAGCTCTGTGCCCCTTCATCGTCTTCCTGTCTACCAAAAAGCCTGTTGTGAAGCGCATCAGAGTTGCCATCGAGCCGATATCCAAACTCACGCTCCCGCAGGTAGGCACGCAACGCGCCAGCAATGGATGTGCCTGTGAGCAGAGCACGGCCTTCCAGCGGGTCCAGAGAAAGCGGCATATCTGCAAGAACGTCACTATTACCGTTGCCTAGGCAGGCCGGCGTCTCCAACACCAAATCTCCGTATACCATTATACGTTCGACAATTTCGCGGCTGGTTTGCCAGTGCGCATCGGTCATTGTAACGCCTCCTTTTGGGCTTTACGCAGCACTCTTTCTATCAAGAGAACAGTGTATTCCAATGCTAGAGCATCGGTCAATTCAGCTTTGATGCCTCCAACTTCAGGTTTCTGATCGACCTTGATCAACTGCCAGATACCAGAGACATTTCCAGCCCGAGTGCGCAACCAGCCATACAGGCTCTCATTGCCAATTCGTGCGCTCTGTAATTGATCCTTGGCAGTCTTTTTCATCCCTTCCAAATGCTTGATGATAATTGTAGGATCATTGTGAGATAATGCTTGCCGGGCAACGATACGAATCCGAGATAGTTGTGCGTTTTTCGGAGGGTGTGTAATTCTAAACCTGTTCACGACAGAAATCAGCTCTTGATCAAGCTGCTCCCGTATCATTCGGTCTACCATCTGGCGCGCCAGTGACTTAATTGTTTCATCTTCCAAAGTGAACGGCAGAGGTGATGCGACTCGCGTTCCCTTTACGGGAGTGATTTCTGCCACCGTATGCCAGTTAATTGCAATGCGACCAAACCCCTCAGCACGACGTTCCCCTATGCCGGCATTCATTAGATCTTGTAGGCGTGCCAGCATCTCCGGTTGTCTCAGGTACACAAAGACGCTACCAGCTCGTATTGCTTGAGTTTGGGGCAGAGGTAAATTCCACTTGCGATTGAACCCGCTCACTATCCTCGTTTCAATAAAAGCCTCCTTGTGTGCTTGTCCCAGGAGCGGCTCCAAGGTAACGACATTCGCACCAGTTTGAGGATCCCGAATCAGTGCATCACTCAGGAGGGTCACGATTATGCATTCTGCCTCGTCTCCTACAGGCGTGTACTCTTGCCATTCATCCTGAATTTTCACTTGGTCCAAGCGCGTTTTGCCATATCCAGCAAGACGCGATCCGCCAAGGCAAACCACTCCACCTGCAGGCAACCATTGCTTTAGTATCTGAAGGTCCTCTTCCTGTTCTGCTAGAATCACCCCGGAGAAGGTTTGAGCAGGTGCAATCGCTTCATAACGAAAAACAGTGCTTTCGTCTTTGGTGGTCCTTTGGCGATTTTCACGCGCTGTATGAATGTCAATCTGATGATGCGGGCTACACAATTGAGCCTTACAGCCATCATCATCGCTTATCCAAGTATTGCAGAAAGGCTGCTTTACCTTCTGCCACTGAACGTCTCGTTTTACAGTTTCCACCGCAAAGTCTAGAATTGGCTCATCTTTGTCTTTTTCTAGACGCCAAGATAACGGCGTTGGCAATGCGCGTTTGCTTTGAATTTTTGGGTAGGCATTAAGAAATCGCACACTCCCATCAAGAAAAAGACGGCGAAACGTTGAATTACTAGCATTGGGTGTATTTAGTTTCGCATAGAGAGCTATCACCATCCCTCGGATCGTACTTCCAGGTATAAACTCAAATCCAATAACGCTGTTAGGATCGCCGCCTCCTAGTCGAGCCACCAATAACGGCTCCAACAAATGCAATTCAAAGGTTAATGCCTTCATTTTGAAGCCCCATTTCGAACTGTTTCCTCGAAACGTCCCAAGCAAGCCTGCGTTATATCACATCCCTGTACATCACAAAGTCTTGCTTCCAGCTCCCCAAGGCCTCGATTGCGGCCCGTTCCAGCTCGACGCATTGCTTTGATACAAGCCGCCAACAAAGCCAAGTCGTCATGTGTAGGCTCAATGAGAAACGTCAACGCAGCCTCAAAAGGCGTCTTGCGCAATACAACACGTGTAGAACGCAGAGTCTCCTTTTTGGGAGCACCATCTTCCATTGCCGTCTGCTGGCGAATGGCTGTGAGCGAGCGCAACACCTGCCGACGATCTAACTCAGCACGCTCAAATCCTATTTTGACTGCTTGGTGCAATTCTTCAGGTAGGCACGCATCACCTATGTGCAATAGAGCCTGATCATTATCTCTGCTACCTGGACAGCCAAAAAGGTGTTGCGCTGCCTCTTGCCAATATTGCTCCTGGCCTTGACACTTAAGCGCAAAGAGTATATTGGCGCACTCCTCTCCTAGAAGCCCTTTGAGCGTGCGTCCGCCCAGATAAGGCAATCCGTATTCATCGTGCTGCACTTCGCTATCTATCTGCCCGGCGACACCATCTCCACGTCCAAAAGAAGCGTCGCTTTTGAGTACGACCTTGAGCCAGAAAGTGGTCATTTCTTTACCTCTTCCAAAGGGACGAAAAATTCTAAAGCCTCAATTGCATCAAAGCAGGTACAGCGATCACCTATCCAGCCGGTTTTCGAGGCGTCTGGATAGCTTTGAATGTCTGGCAAAGGAGGCAATCCATAAGCCTGCAAGAATTGCTCAACTGCTGATTTCCCGTTGCGAAGTACCTCTCCCAATTCATTAACTTTGTTGCGTCTCTCAGTCCACTCTTTTTTAGTGCGAAAATCCTCGATGATATGAGTAAACATATCCCATGAGCGCCAGTCCGAACCAATAGATCCAATACGTAAGGGGCGCATCGTCAGTTTTCCATCCTGACAGGTGTATTCTCGCTCACGGATACTTTTTAAATTCATGACGACACCACTTACTGCGAAGTGCCAGTCAATGGCCGAAAGGCCTTGCTCATTGAAAAGGGGAGCCTTGCGTTCGCTGAGATAATCCTTGGCTGATTTTGCCAACTCCTCAGACACCGCATAAGCTCTCGCAAATGGAAAATGCGACTTCACCACAGCTATCCCGGCTCTGATCGAGAGCGGGTTTCCATCCACCAGCGGTTTGGCCATGATCTGTTTTAAGTAAAACGCCGTCAAGGTCAGCGCCAACCGTCCTTCACATACCAGTGTAACGTCGTCCCCTCCCATAACGATCGGACGAAGCGGTAACTTTCCATCACGAATTTGAACCACACCACAGATCTTGGACTCATGGTCAATGCTATCTATAAGGTGCAAGAACGTGGCTTTCATGGCCTCTTGTGCCACGATTGTAATTGATTTGGAGAATTCACTCATCTTATTTATATATGGGCGATTGTCTTCTGGCCTTTTGTACATGTTAGCAATATCAGCTACTCGTTTGCCCATTCCGTTGCCATCAGTGTGAACTACGGCGATATAACTGGATTCTCCCTTAGTCCGACCAAAATCATCGAATTCCTTTGGGATCTTATAGCCATTAAGCGGCAACCAGTGCGTCAAGCGATCATGAGCATCTTTGAAGGTTTCTTCTTTGGCCCGGATTTCGGCTGATATACGCATCCCATCTTTGTTATTTCCGGTAGCTGGCAAGCCGGTGTATTGACAGTCTGCAGTTACGCTGAGGCCCAACAGGGGAGCTGAAGTCAAGTGATCTAGCTTTTTACGATTTGCTTTCTCAAGGGTGGCCTTCACCATCTGAGATAAGACTTCTGTCTTCCAGTCGAACTCTCTGCTGTGGGCAATGATCAATTGCAGTCCAGGAGCGTTTAGGAGAGTGCGCCTGGTCAGGCAGCGAGCAAACTCGTGCGCAGTTTCGGCGGATCGAAATAGTAGCACGGTATTACCACCGCCTGCGTATATCAATTCAGAAACCAAATCGTCGTGTTCGATCGCCGCCTGGCCATCGATGCAACCATTGAGATCTACGTTGGTAGCCCCTAATCTTGTTAACTCCTGGTAGACCCAATCCTGAGTTGCACAGCGAACCAACTCAGATGCCCCTACGTTATGCTTCAGGATGTTACTTCCAAAAATGTAACTTTGGATTCCTGTCGTATCTATAGCCGTGACTATCATTTAGATCCACCATTCATTTTGGTTGAGAGTTGAACCACTCCCGGAGGTATTCAGATAAATTCGGCAAATGTTCGGCTCCGAAGACCTGTAATTTGCCTTGAGCGTCCCAAGTTTCTTCGATTTCACTTTGAATCAGTTCCGGATTGTTCTCTGGGTTATTTTCGGGAGCACAACAGACCAATCCCACACGGGCCTCATCTCCACCCATCTGACGGGCACGAACATAGGCTTCAAACAATTTGTCTTTTAGCAACCTTTTGTTGCTTCCTGTGGTACATGATATAGCAAATAATTGGTATCCGCGCATTGCAGCCACATCGAACTCAAAATTCCGTTCCTTCGGCTCAAAGCTCATCCCACACTGATGAATTTCACATTCAGTGGCAATTTTTTGCAATGCCCAGAGCGTGTAACTTTCAAGCCACAGCCCATCTAGCCACCTTGAAAGATCCTTTACTTTAATATCCCATTGTGCAGATAGGTCACCCAGAGTCTTGCAACCTTGCCAATGAGACGCCACCTTATCAAAAGGTGGATCTATTGGAAGAAGAATTGGTTTTAAATCTTTCTCTTTCTTCTTAAGAGAATTTTTATCATCACGTAGATGGTTGTCACACCAATTTCGCAATTCATCACAGGGAATCTTCACCAATTCAAGGCATACCTCAGGCTTAAACGGATGACAGTTCGGATCGTGTTCGAGCGTGTAACCATGCAGTGCAAGTAAATCTTGAATCTTGGGCTTGATCAAAAGAGACACCGGGAAATCCAGACATGGTTGATCTCTTCGCTCTATTATCATTTTCATCGACCTGGCATCCAGATAGCTGAATACGGGATCGTGGCATAGCTTCTCAACTGCTCGATAAGCATGGATGACCATGGTCTTGGTGCCGCCAGTGTAATTTAAGCCAACTTCCTGTTCCCCCAAATTTTTACATATATTTGCTACTTCATTAAAAACATCATCTACATCCGACTCTATGACTGGAATGAAACTCTTTGTTTCATTGCTTAGACCCAACAATTCGGCTAAGCGTTGAGCTATCTCAAGAGTCTCGGCGGTGTGGATAAAGTAAACCTTCGCATCAGGCTTTCGCAACAACTTTGCAGCGACATAGTTAGGCAAAGGATTTGCTCCGATTAGCAGAATCAAGTGCTTGGATTGAAAATCCTGCAGATTATTCATAATAAAATCACCTCAGTAAGAACAATATTTTGTCGACTATACCAACATGCGGGAGTTATCATTCGATTCTTATATATCTTTGCGATCAAATTGAGATTAGTATCAATTTCTTGTCGCCTCTCGGAAAACTTCAAATCTCCTAAGTTAATCGGCGTAAGATCACACTCCAATGATCGATTCATCTTCAGAATTCTCAATTCTGTCAATCATGAAAGTCCCCATCCCAAAGTGCGCCCCGTACCCCACCGCCACCGGCCCCCGGACGGGCTCGGCAAACTCGATCCGAAAGCCGTATCCTGCCGACCCCGCCCTCCTCCCGTCCCCGCTGTTTCGCGCCCGCCGGAAGCTCGCCCATCCGACCCGCTCCCCCGCGATCTCGGTGGAGGAGACCGCCTCGACGGCCACCGGCTCGGGAATACCCGCCAGGGCGAGGAGCCGCAAGAGCTCGTGTTCGGGGCTCCCGATCTGTTTGCCGGAGGCGTCGAGCTTCGGCGCTCCCGCCCGGGTCGCCTTGGGGTATCTGGTGGGGATGAAGGGGGTCCGCGAGACCCACGTCCGGGACTCGGCGAGGAGGGGGGACTCGCCTCCGGCCGCGTCGCTGCCGCCGAAGTCGCCGGGGTGGCCGAGGGCGAGGAGGGTGAGATCCGCCCCGACCCCATCGCCCCGGACCTCCCGGAGGGATTCGAGGGCGGCCCTTTCGCGAGAGCCGAAGCCCGCAGGGGCGTAGACGGTGACGGAGGTGACCTCGCCCGCCCTCCCCCGGCCCAGGGCCTCGACCGACTCGGGGAGGATGAAGGCGTGGTTGTGGCCGACGAGGGGCCGTCCCTCCCGGTCGCAGCCTGTGAAGGTCGAAGAGCCGTCCGATAGCTCCACCAGGGCGGCGTGGACCCGCTCCGCCAGGATGATAGAGTCGGTGAGCTTCGGCGGCCTGCCGCTGAGGGAGAAACGCGCTGTAGTGGGAGTCAACGGCGGGGGATCAGACTGGACGCCCTGGTGGGCTTCGGGGCAAAAACCGGTTTCGCTATAGCCTGATGTCGCCTCGATAAGAGGGAGCGTTATGGTTGGTAAGATCTCGGATCTCCCTTCAAAACTGCACTCGTTATTGGTTTTTCACCGGATTCAATTCTCCCTCCCAACTGAATGAGGAAAATGATCTACGGAGGTAGTAGAATATCTCCCTCTCATCGATCGAAATAGTGGTGTGTTATGAGATAAAAGTCTAATCCTGGATCTGCTGCAATTAACCTGAAATAACTATAACAACCCCTCTAATTCAATCAGTCTCCCCACCGAATTCGCGGGCATCCCTGAGATATTCTTCCAGAAGGCAGCTTCCAGAGAGATCTAAAGCTTCCAAGGAGCCTACGCCCCAATTCGCAAATGATAGAATGGGAAGTCTAACTGGCCATTATTTCCATGAAGCTAAAGATTGGCCACAATTCCTCATAGGCCTCAGAGATATTTACTAGTAAATGCATAAGAAATTCACCTTTTTAGAAGCTCACCTTTTTATCAGACATCCAGGTCGCCGGGACTAAGGAGGGGCGAGGGCAAGCATCTGCTTGTTTCCCAGGTAAACCCGGTTAAGATGCTTTTTTGCAGCCTCAAGGCATCTTGCTGCCTGGGATCGAGGTGTTATGGTAAGGTCTCTCATGCAGAAGTCGGGGTGGAATATGAGGAGAGAGTAAGGTATCTCGGAGCTCAGGCCAGATATGAACTCGGCGATCCTTTCAACCTCTACCTCATCGACGTAGCCAGGAACAAGGAGAGTCGTCGCTGTGATGATCGGAGCATCTCTATCGTCGAAAAAGTTCTCTGCGATCATCTCGAAGTTCTCAAAGGCTCTCCTATTCGATACTCCTGATAGGGCTAGGCTCAAATTTTCGTCGAAGGCCTTGAGGTCGAACTTAACAACACCTCCGGACTGAAACGAGAGCTCGGTTGCCCGTCTTACCAGAGCCGGATTCCCGCAACCGTTCCACTCCCAGCAGATCCTTGGAAGGGCTTTGCCTCTCCTGCTGCTCTTATCGACGAAACCTCCGTCCTCGGTACCATCTCCCTCATCTAACAACTCCACCAACCTCTTCGATGCTCTCAGAGCGAAGGGGAGCTGGGGTTCCGGGCTCCCGCCGAAGTAACAGACGCATTCCGCCTTCGGGTTAGACTTCACCCTGGAAACGAAGGCGTCCAGACTGACGAGAGGAGGGAGACGAAGTTGCCTGTGGGACTCATTCTGGCAGAATAGGCAATCGAAATTGCAGCCGTAGAAAAAAACGGCTACGTTCACCTTCATCTCTCCCGGCAGGGCAAGGGACCCAGGACAAAACCATGAGGCGCAGCAGTTTGTCGGGAGTAGGTCCTCATAGGTCATCAAGAGGCCCTGTCCTGGAAATGGGCTTCCTATTCGGTCGCCTAGGTTCTTTCGAACCCCGCAGTAACCGACCTCGCCGGGCGCGATGATGCACTCGTTTGAGCAGAGGACGCATCGCCTTGCTCTGGGATCGGAGGATCTCGGGATCTCGGGAGGTAGAGAGTAAGGCTCTCTGGCAAGACGGTGAGCCTTTCTGATCAGAATTTCAGCATCTTTGGGACTCTCGCGTATACATGACAGACAGACACCGAGGATATCGGCAGCCTCGCCATGGCCGCAGATGACGCACTTCAAGTTAATCAACCTTAAAATATTGCATATTCAAGGGACCCCACCAAATCGGCTTCGATGCCATTCCTTTCGCCTCTATTAATTATACGATCCCAACCTCTGACTTGCTAACCTAGAATTCGCCCAGTGTGAACTGATCCTGAAGCTGGATCTCCTTGGACTTGTGTTCGATCAGGAGCATGTCCATAATCTCGAAGGCGTTCCTCACCGCCTTGGCTCTGGCGTGGTTGTTAAAGAACATCCTGACCTTAGCGGTCTTCAATTCGGCATCCTTTATCCTCGGGACCCATCGGTCGAGTTGATCTTTGTTATAGAGGTAGTCATACCGATCGAGCCTATGGTCATCTTCTTTCTCTCTACCGTACCAGATGTCGTAGTTCCTGCCATGAAACCGGATATAGGCATGATCCGCAGTCATCATCCCAGGGTAGTGACCTGGACCATCGATCAGGACGTTTGCGACGTTCCTCTCCCTCAGAACTTCCGATGCCTCTGGATCGATCTCCTTTCTGCCTTCATCCATCCAGCTTCTGTGCCTGAACTCGACCGCCAGATCGTAACCTGGCGAGGCAAGAGCGTCCAAGACCTCGGCCAGTCTGCTTAAAGCTTGACCTTCGTTCTTGAAATGAGGAGATAGCTGGAAGAGGACGCCGCCGAGAAGGTCTGCCTCGTCAAGAGGGGATAGGCATGTCTTCTCAAATGCAGTTGTCCAAAAGAGGGCCCTCTCCTTGTCATCTTCCACCAGGGATTGATGGGTAACGAGACCCGGCATCTTCACTGAGTACTCAAAACCTCCCTCTAGATCCTTAACTTTCTTAATCCAGGATTGGACCTGTCGCTCTCCAGGCGGATGGTAATAGGTGCTGTTGATCTCCACCGTATTGAAGAACTGGGCGTAGTATCCGAGCCACTCTCCCTTTTTCTTCGCCAGTTCTATGGGGTAGAACCGACCCACCCAGTCGTCATAGGACCAGCCGCTGCAACCCACCAGTATGGTCATCGCGGATCTCCTGGTTGTTCCATGAAAGCTGAGAGCGTTCCGGTCCTTGAAAGCGTCATCTCTTCAATTCTATTGAGTACTCGCAATACGGATCTCCCGTGCACATCCTGCTGAAGTATTTCATGGAAAACGCAGGGTTCAGACCCTGGACGCCGTTTTCGCAGAAGGCCGAGCAATGAAGATGGGTTCCTGAGGTTGGAACTCTCAACTCCCTGTGAGCATTGAGCATGGGGCAGCCTGTAATCCTCCCCATCACTCTGGACTCTGAAGATTCTGTGACCTCCGTATCGAAGCCTGGACCCAAAAGGATCGAAGAAACGACTCCAAGAGCCTCGTCAATCTCAATCGCATTTCCTGAGGGCATTCCCAGGGCTGTCGCGATATCTCTAACCGACCTCCCCCCTTCAGCCCAAATGTTCTGCTCAATCTCATCAATTCTTTCATCGTTACCAAAGACCCCTCTTAACAGGGCATCCTGGGCAACAGAGACGAAATTTGCCGACCTTGTAGCGATCTCCCATCTTGTTTCTGCCGGTATGTCTTTTATGCCGACCATAACTACCCTCCAATATAATGCATTGAAAACATAAAAATAAAAATTTAGTACTCTTTAGAGAGAACCCGGTCATTTGCAGAATTTACACCCATAATAATCGCTCCTGGGGTAACAATATTGGCAGCGCCAGTTGAAGGATGGATAGCCGTCACAGAATGGGAAGCATTCAGGGAAGAGACTAATCCGGCTATACCTTTGATATGGAGCACCTATATATATGGACGGCGGATATTCTCTGTAAATTGGGGAGTAATGAGGATATCCATAACACCATGGACCCCAGCAGGGAGGATCACCACCGATCCATGGAGGGCCTCTGCCCTCCTCGAATCGCTTTTCCGCCTCAAATTCTCCTGGCCGCATAAAATAACCCGATGCTGCGGAGCAACCGATCAGAGAGATGATGAGGACGATAGATAACGGAATCTTGTTCATCACCGATGCACCTCGAATTGCGGTTTCTGCTTCTCCAATCAATTTAGAGAAGTTACTTCTCTTATCTTATGAGATAGGCACAGTATGGATAAAAAATTATCCCTGATGAAGATTGGATAAGGGATCGACATGCTTATCATAAGCGGCTCCTCTATCGTTCTATCTTCTTACAACAGATTGTTCATCATTAAACATCATATGTGTCCAAGGATATCGGTTTATTCTGAATTTAGGATTACAACAACCTATTAATACAAAGAAAACTATTTTGCATGTTAGAGGTGAATATAGTGAGGATTAGGGTCGTGAGTTCAAAAGATGAGATACCAGAACTAAGCCCCAACGAGACGATGGTCCATATAACTTTCGGGCCTTCTGGCGTCGATCTTATGATGCTCATGAAGACCTGCCCCAGGCTGAGAGCGATCCAGTCTCCTCCATCCTATGTAAATACATTATCGAAGGCGACCAGATTGTTCCTCGAAATGCAGGGTGTGGAGATTCTCTCGGGCGACGTATGGGGGCATCGAAAAGATATTGACGAGTATTATACTATTGATAATGATCTCATTAATGAGATAAAAAACTCGGTCACGGGCGGAGAGAGTATAGATGAGCTTGTGGCCAAGATCACGAATCGCACCAAGCTTTCACCAGACATGATCAGGTATATCGCCAGGCAAAAGATGGTCATCTGAAACCAGCTACAAGTCCATCTCGGACTCGCTCCACCTCCATTTTTTCCCAAGAATACAGCAGTTATTTATATTAGAAATATATAAGAGCATTATAATGAAGGGGTATCTGATATGAGAGCGGGAATAGCTGAGGTGCTGGACAATTCTAGCCTTGAGTTTGCAGAACTATTGCAAAGCCTTGGAGTCCAACGCAGAGTAGCCAGGCTGCTTTCTTATCTGGCAATAGCAGGTGAGTCTACATCGAGGGATATCGAGTGTGGGACCGGGTTGAGACAGCCAGAAGTCAGCATCGCCATGAGGACGTTGCGGGCCGATAACTGGGTCACCGAGCATGACGTGAAAAGCACCGAAGGTAAAGGTCGCCCTCAAAAGGTCTACACCCTGATCACTCCCATAGATGAGATCATCAGGATCATCGAGGAGGAGAGGCGGAAAGAGGCTACCAAGGCGATGGAACGGATACAGAAGCTGAAAGACCTCGCTTCAATCTGAAGCGAGGCCCATATAGTTTGGAGAGGATCCTCTTAGCTGGATTGGCGTCCCCCACTTTGCAGTGTCGACCTTTATCCTCAGTATACCAGCTTATCACATCCAGATCAGTTCCTTTCAATACGGTCGAGCCGTTTAGAACTTATTTATAATTTAACAAGATCTAAATAACTATGGCAAAGGAGACCACTAGGATGACATGAACACGAATCCCGATCGCTCTCTATATAAAGGCCGATAGCCTCTCGGATCTTTCCACCAATCACCATGTAAATAGGTTGTCTGATGGTGAGCGTAGTAATATGTCGGGTACATAGTGTTGTCCAAGAATGATCGCGCGATAGGATACCATTCATCATGGATCAATCTATCATCAAAGAATCTCAATGAGATGGGATAGCGATATGGACCATAGTATATGGCATGAGCTAGGCCGGATGAAAGCCAGTCAGGTGTCAGCCAATCTGGTCCTTCTTGCGGCGATATGGTTGGTGCAGACCCTGGAGGAACTTGTGGTGGCGGTGGTGCATATGCAAGAGCTGAGGACGATGCAGTGAGCAGGACTATTAGCAAGGCTGTGGTCCACCTCGATATCTTTGACTTTTTCATCTCACTAACCCCCATTAATCTTGGCTGCAATGAGCCAAGGGGAGGACTATCGTCCCCCCTACCCGTAGGCGGGCGTGGCCTAATTGCCTTAGGTCCCCGCCTCCAAAGCGAGATAAATCCCCTGGGCTTAAATGGTTATTTTTCATGTAGACCTTATGTTGGACTGATGTGCAGTCTCCACGGTCCGTCCGAAAAAAAGCACTCCCTTTAAGTGCTCTCATCGATGGGAACCGTTCTCAGTGGTGAGCCTGATAGTCGTCGATCAAGGTTATTAGCCAGCTCAATTTAGAAGGGAGGGGTCAGGAGAGAGCAATGAAGGGGGCTAATTGTTGTGACCTCTCCTGACCGCAGGACAGATCATAGGTAAGGAATGGTTTGCTGCCCTACAGATGATGAATTGTACGACCTCGCAGAAAAGCTAGAACCTCGTGGCGCGAAAGTATTCCCGCTGGTTCCTCTAGCCGCATCTTCCTTCAATGGACATGAAGACGAAAGCCGCCTCGTCCCAAGCCTTGTCGATTAGCATCCCATAATAGTCGAGATCGAACTCAGAGGTGTGCCGCTCTGTATCAATATCCCACCTTCCCGCATCGCGCACCATGTAACTCACCGTCATCCCTGGCGAGACCTTCACACCTCTCTTCCGATAAGCATCGATCGCTGAAGCTTGGACGCACCTCTTCTCGTAGCTGAGCTTGCTTATCCGCCTATGGATGACCATCTCCGAAGGATCTGCCCCCTGTAGTCCTCGACGATATTTCTTAGTGATCTATCGCGCCTGGGGCTTTATTCTGCCCAGTTCTTCTATGCTCCGAGCTTCACCCATCTTCTCGATTGACCTCGATCTGCATCCGCCGGACGGACGCCGGGGTGTCCCTCCTCCGGTCCGCTACACCTCGTATCTTCAGTTGGCCGCTCGACATACGACCGAAGTAGCGGTTATAAGCTCCGAAGCCATAAGCCTCGACGCCAGGATGATACCTTCGATCCCGCTTTCCTGATATGTGAAGCTGTTCTCTGTATTGATGAGAATCCTGCCTTCCGGGATCACCGCGCCGTGCTTATGCTCCACCTTCCAGTAGCTGAAGTAGGACTTGGATGCCATGGTCCTGAACCATTCCGTCCTACTTAGAGATGGATCGAGCCCGTACTTTTCAGCTTTCGCGACGATTCTGGGAACCCACTGGTCACCGTCCGGGAAGAGGATGATGTCATCTCAATCCTCAATTTGCGTTATATTCAGATTAGGTGGCATGACATAAATGTGCGAGAAGGTGCAATCTTTAGCAGCCCCGTGCCAGTGTTTTTCTCCCGCCGGAATGAATATGATATCCCCAGGTCTGACGGTTATTTCTTCTTTATCTGTGGCGACGATACCTTCGCCTTCGGTGACGATGAGTATTTGTTCAGTAGAGTGGCTATGAAATTTATTCCTCACACCCTTGCTGAAGTTGACCTGCTGTATCAAAAAGTTTTCACTCAGATCTCTTCCAATAATCGCTTGCAAGGTGACCGGCCCAGTAAATAATTTATCTTCCCATGGATCCTTAGCTACTTGGTCTACTTTTATCAACTTCATGATTATCGCCTTCTTTATGAGAAATTGTTACTGCTTTTTTAATTCATGAAGCTTTCCATGCCTATTCGATAACATGCGCAGCTCCTCATTCATTGCTTTCAAGGATGAATCCAACTGTGGACGCTATCGATACGAGGAAGGTAACAACGTACGATCGGAGGCTGCATCTGCTCTCGGCTGACATCGGCGATCCAAGGGCGATTTATGCGTTGTACAGCGCGGATTCGAGTGACAGGAACGCGGACGTTCGATCAAAGGCGAGGTAAGCTTTGGAGAAGATCCGGGCGGGGCTGTGATACCGGTGACGATGTTCGGCTCGGTGCGCCAGCCGTAAAATGAGGATCATCGTGTCTCCGGAAATGCCCGGATTCTTGCCAGTGTCGCCCATACGAGGTTTCGTAGGAGGATTCGTGTGTTTTCTTAGCTTTGCAAGCTCAATCCTTGATTTTTAGGCGTCTGGCGCAATCCTCGGATCTGCCCTAATTTCGCGCCTTGTAGCCGAGCACCTTCGACGTAGCAGAGAGACAGAAGCGCATCAACGTATTCAAGGTTGGCAAGCTCTGGGTCTTCAAGCACTTCTTCAATGATAATAAGGAATTATTCTGGATGCTTTCCGATCATTACAACCGCAAGACGTACATGTTCGAGTTCAAGTCTGTGGGTGAGAAGAACCAATCTATAAGGCTCCTTGAACGAAACGGGTTTGACGCCTACCCCATCGAGGCCCTGAAGGATTATATGATCAAGCTGGACAAGTTCAGCAAGTATGCTCCCGTCCTCAGGAACTCGGTGGCGTTCACGGAGACGCCCAAGGAGCGGATTTTCTTGATGAAGGATCTTGCTGCGGTGGAAGAAGCTCTCGAATTCGGTGCGGACGTCTATGAGGACGATGTGGCGTTCTGATCAAGGTTTCTCTTAATCTCTCACCCTTATATTTTACTAGTAAACACGTGCGAAATTCCCATCCCCCGCACCAATTTGCTTCGCATGATCCCGGATCTTTTTTCCTCTGGCCGCCCTCTTCGGTGCCACGATCCTGGGCCGTCTCTCAGGGAGGCCAAAATGGGCCCGGGTGGCCATGCCTCCAGGTGAGCACCGCGCAAAGCGGATAAAGATCTTCATCCCGCCTCCCCCAGCGGGTGATACTATTGAGTATTCCTATTTACCATTGCCCATTCTTTAATTATCTCGGATCCGTCTCTTATTTTAGCTCGTTCTCCGCTCTTAATCGATTCTCGATCCTTTTCCTCGTTTTTCGTCGATAGCTACCGCTATTT
>Ga0334890_1002881_pt1 | contig 18656 bp, 14 predicted proteins | sample GraSluR1_MG_3_FD_207220 | JGI IMG/M metagenome (GOLD analysis project Ga0334890, IMG submission 207220) | Sludge microbial communities from methane-producing bioreactor in Wageningen University, Netherlands - Granular Sludge_31_08-R1 | ecosystem: Engineered > Bioreactor > Anaerobic >... | reverse complement strand
GTCTTTGCCCGCGATCATTTGCGCATAAACATACGGTTCACAGCGGTGCAGGTCGCTCAATCCCTCACGCGCTGAAGGATTGATGCGCAGGTAATAATCCAGAGCGCGGTCGGCGCGGCCAACGCGCGTCTCGGCAATCATAATCCAGGGATTGGTGTGGCAGAACACGCCGGCGTTTTCCTTGTAGCCGGGTGGATAACTGGTAATCTCGCCATAATTAAGATCGTAGTGGGTGAAAGCGGGGTTCAGCAGCACAATGCCATGCGGCGTCGCCAGGCGCTCATGCACGGCATCCAGGGCGCTGAGTGCTTTACCGTCTTGCAGGCCGATGCCCGCCATGATGCAAATGCCCTGTGGTTCAATGAAGATGGAACCCTCTTTACATTCCTGGCTGCCGAGGGGCAAGCTGCGGTCATCATAGGCGCGGCGGAACCAGGCGCCGTCCCAACCGCTATCCAGCACGGTCTTTTCCATCAATTGGGCGGCGTTGCGGTAAAAAAGCGAACGGGATTTGTTGGCGTATAGGGCGGATATGGACGCCATTTCACCGGCAGCCAGCACGAACAAACCGCCGATGAGAACCGATTCGGCCACTTTGCCGTCACGGTTGGTGGTGGTCTGGAAGGACTGGCCGGGCGTGTCGGAAAAACAGTTCAGATTGAGACAGTCATTCCAGTCGGCACGGCCGATGAGTGGCAGACCGTGCGGGCCAATGCGGTCAAGCGTGTATTGGACGGCGCGTTCCAGATGTGTATAGAAAGTGGCTTCGGTTCCGGGTTGATTCTCAAAGGGAACCTGTTCATCCAGGATGGACCAGTCGCCGGTTTCCTTCAGATAAGCGGCGGCGGCCAGCACCAGCCACAACGGGTCGTCGTTGAAGCCGCTGCCGATATCGTTGTTGCCGCGCTTGGTAAGAGTCTGGTATTGATGGAAAGCGCCGCCGTTGAGCAATTGGGTTGCGGCCAGGTCCAGCAGGCGTGCGCGAGCTTTTTCTGGAATCATGTGCACAAAACCGAGCAAATCCTGGTTCGAGTCGCGAAAACCCATGCCGCGCCCGATGCCGCTCTCAAACAGCGAGGCCGAGCGCGACATGTTGAAGGTGACCATACACTGGTAGGCGTTCCAGATATTAACCATGCGGTTGACATGCGGATTGGGGGTTTCCACATGAAATTGATCCAGCAAGGTGTTCCAATAGCTCTTCAAGGCAAGGAAAGCGGCGTCCACGGTTTGCGGTTTGAGATAGCGTTGGATGACCGGCAGGACATTGTGCTTGTTGATGGTTTGTGAATCGGGCGGGTCGAATTTTTCGCTTACCAGGTTTTCAGCATAGCCCAGCAGGAAGATGATGCGCCGCGATTCGCCGGGCTGCAGCAGCAGGTCAATCTGTTGAGCGCCAATGGGCTGCCAGCCGTGCGCAACGGAATTGGTCAATCGTCCGTTTTTCACGGCCTGTGGATTGGGCCAGCCGTTGCCGATACCCAAAAAAGCATCGCGCTGCGTGTCAAAGGCTGCCACCGGTTCAGAGCAGGCAAAATAGGCAAAATGGTTGCGGCGTTCGCGGTATTCGCTCTTGTGGTAGATGATGTTGCCCTCCACTTCGACTTCACCAATGGAGTAATTACGCTGAAAATTGGTGGAATCATCCAGGGCGTCCCACAGGCAAAATTCGACGGCAGAGAAAAGCTGAATTTTCGCGGCTTTTTCCCGGCTGTTAGAGATGGTCATGTCCCAGATTTCCAGGGTTCCATCAACGGGGACAAAGAAACACACCTCTGTTTCTATGCCCTTTTGGCTGGATTGGATGCAGGTGTAGCCCAGCCCGTGACGGCAGGTGTACTGGTCGAGACCGCCGCGGATGGGCTGGCCGGTAGGCGACCAGACTTCTCCATTTTCATCACGCAAGTAAATGAATCGGCTGCCTTCATCAAGTGGGGCGTCGTTATAACGAAAGCGCGTCAGGCGGCGCAGGCGCGCATCCCGGTAGAAGGAATAGCCGCCGGCTGTGTTGGAGATCAGGCTGAAAAAGTCTTCACTGCCCAGGTAGTTGATCCACGGCTGGGGGGTGACCGCCTGTGTAATTACATATTCCCGTTGTTTATCATCAAAAAAACCGAATTGCATAAATCCTCACACAATAATCAAGATATGCGCATTAATCAGTATGAATAATGCTGGAGAAAATCAAAAATTTCTGAGATGTACGCGTAAGCCAGGCAAGTGACCGTATCAGCGCCGCCGTAGTAGATGGCCATGCGGCCGGTGGGGGCGTCAACCAGCGCCGCGCAGGGGAAAGTGACGTTGGGCACATCACCCACGTTCTCATAAATCTCACGCGGATGAATCAGATAGTGTTTCGAGCGGCGAATCACTTTCCAGGGGTGATCCAGGTCTAATAGAGCCGCGCCAAAGCTGTAAACGAAACCATTGCAAGATGTGATGACACCGTGATAGATCAACAGCCAACCTTCAGAGGTTTCAATGGGGATGGGACCGGCGCCAATTTTGGTTGATTGCCAGCCGTCGCGCGGAGCCATGACGTGCCGGTGATGCCCCCAGTGAACCATGTCGGGGCTTTCACTGTAGAATATGTCGCCAAAGGGAGTGTGACCGGTATCGCTGGGACGGCTGAACATGGCGTATTTATCACCAATGCGGCGGGGGAATAGCACACCATTGCGGTTGTAAGGCAGGTAGGCGTTTTCCAACTGGTAGAAGGTCTTAAAATCGTAAGTGTATCCCACCCCAATGGTCGGGCCGTGATAACCATTGCACCAGGTGACATAATAGCGGTCTTCCAGCCAGCACACACGCGGATCATAGCCGTATTCGAAACGCCCGATTTCTTCATCCTGGCAAACGAACTGGATGCGCTGCGGTTCAATCTTCCAGTGAATGCCGTCGGGGCTGCTTCCGGCGTGGATTTGCATGTCGCGGGCGGTGGTGTCACAGCGGAAAACGCCGGCAAATTTGCCTTCAAACGGCACCACGGCGCTGTTGAAGATGCTGTTGATGCCCGGAACCACATCGCGGGTGATGATGGGATTTCTGGCCGACCGCCACACCACATCACTGCAATTCTGCGGGCGATCTTCCCAGGGGATGTTGGGCAAAGGTGAACCTTTAATTACAATCTCGGTCATACGGTTTCCTCAAATTCTTCATTTGCTATTCAAGTGGCAGGCCACCAAGTGGTCTTCTTCCACTTCAACCAGTTCAGGGGCAATACACTCACATTTTTCATGGATTGCGCTTTTACAACGACCGTAGTAGCTGCATCCCAACTGGATTCCCATCGATTCACGGGTGCACAAATCACCACCGCTGCCTTCTTCCCAGTGTTTATCCAGGCGCGGAACAGAACTCATCAACGCCTGCGTGTAGGGATGAATGGGGTTGTTGAAAATCTTATCGGTTTTGCCCATTTCAACCACGCAGCCGCGGTACAGGATGACGGCTCGCTCGCTGATGTAATAACCCAGCGAAAGGTCGTGAGTGATGAAAAGCACCGAAAAGCCGAAACTTTTTAACTCGGCCAACAGATTAAGCACGTCAATGCGGGTGGATGCATCCAGCATGCTGATGATTTCATCGGCGACAATGAAGTCGGTTTCCAACAACAGGGCGCGCGCAATGAGAAAGCGCTGCAACTGACCGCCGCTGAGCTGATGGGGAAATTTGTTTAATACATGCTCGGGATTCAGACCCACGCAACCCAATGATTCATTTAATTTTGTCTCCCAGTCACTGCCACTCATATCCGGGAAGAATTCTTCATGGATGATGTTGAAGATTCGATCGGCCTTGAAAATGGGATTGTATGAACTGAAGGGATCCTGGAAGACTCCCTGCACTTTGCGGTAATAATCTTTTAATGCCGCCCCCTTGAATGTGGAAATATCCACTCCGTTAAAATTGATCTGACCTGAAGTGATATCGGTCAGGCGCAGAATCATTTTGCCAATGGTGCTTTTGCCGCTGCCGCTTTCACCGATGAGAGAAACAATTTCACCATTCTTCACATTAAAATTCACGTTGCGCACGGCATGCAGCTCTTTGTTGCCAAAGGTGCCCACCTTGTAGATTTTGGATATGTTTTTAATTTCCAACATGGGTTAACACTCCTTCCAGCATGCCACAAAGTGGCCGGGCTCAATTTCGACAAACGGCGGCGCTTCACGGCATTTTTCAAATGCCAACGGGCAGCGTGCTTTAAAGCGGCAGCCTTCAGGAGGATTAAGCAGCAGGGGCGGTTTACCTGGAATGCCTTCCAGGCGATGCTCTTCAAATTTGACGCCAACCTTGGGGAGTGAAGAGATTAACATTTTGGTATAGGGATGGCGCGGGACATGGATGATGGTTTTGGTGGGCGCTTTCTCGGCCAGTTGACCGGCATACATCACCATGATCGTGTCAGCGATTTGATAAAGAATGGAGATGTCATGGGTGATGACCATGATGCTCTTGACGATTTGCTGATCTCGAAATTCCACCAACAGTTCAGACACGGCTTTCTGGCTGGAAACATCCAGCGCTGAAGTCACTTCATCAGCGATTAACAGGGAAGGATCAAGCAGGGTGGAAAGCACCATCACCATGCGCTGTTTCATACCGCCGGATAATTCGATGGGGTATAAATCCAAAACATCCTGTGGAAGTTTGACCATTTTGATGCGCCGTAAAAGCTCTTCTTCGCGCGACTTGTAATCAATTTTCCGGGAACGCAGCAATTCTTCAATCATCTTCCCAATCTTGCGAGTGGGGTTCATGGCGTTCATGGCGTACTGTGGGATGATGGAAACTTTCTTGAAACGATAGTCCACCATTTTCTTTTCATCGGCAATGGGCAGCAACTCATCATCCAGCAGCACGCTGCCGCCAATGTGTTTCATAGGCGGGGTGAGCATGATCAGGCTGGTGCTGAGGGTGGTTTTCCCGCAGCCCGATTCGCCGGCCAACCCCATGATTTCGCCGTTGGCCACTTCAAAGCTGGCCTGTTCCAGGGCCTGAACGCTGCCCCGCAAAGTCTGGTAATAAACAGTAAGGTTATCGACTTTTAGGCTCACGTTACATCTCCCTGAGCTTGGGATTGAAAATTTCATCAAGACCAACATTCATAATATACAGGCCGCCTACAATGGCGGTGATGCCGATGCCCGGTGGAATGAACCACCACCACATTTTGAGCATGAGGGCGCTCCAGGCAACCGCAAGGTTCATCATGGTACCCAGTGAAATCAACTGGGTGGGGCCCAGGCCCAGAAAATCAAGCGTGGCGGCGCACAGGATGGCGTTGCCGAACATCAGGATGAAGGTCATAAACAGGTAGGATGCCATGTTGGGGGCGATTTCGGTGAAGATGATTTTGAGGGAGCTTTCACCGCTTAAACGAGCCAGGTCAACAAAATCGCGCGAGCGCAGTGAAAAGGTTTGGGCGCGGATGGCGCGGGCTGCCCAGGGCCACATGGTCACGCCGATGAAAAGCGCTTCGATGACCACCCCGCGTACTTTTACATAGGCAGAAATGACCACCAACAGGGCCAGCGTGGGGATGGTGAGGACAATGTTGGTCAGCACATTGAGAATTTCATCCATCAATCCACCGCGGTAACCGCCGGTGAACCCCACCAGCATGCCAATGATGGTGGCCAATCCGCCGCCAATGATGCCCACCTGGAAGGTGGGTGATAGACCATACACAAATTGCGAGAACACGTCTTCACCAAAGGTGGTTGTACCAAACCAGTAATCGGCGGAGGGATGAGCGTTGGGAGGCCCGGCTGTTTCAGTGGGTTTATATTCTGCAATCATGGGGCCAAAAACGGCCAACAAGATGAAGAACACCACGATACTCAGACCAATGACCAGTTTTGTATTACGAAATGCAAAATAGAGAATTTCGTTCTTCTTTTTCGTTTTCATTACATTGTTCCTCCCTGCATTCCAGTGCGTGTGCGAGGATCAACGATGACAAAAATGATGTCAATAATGAAGTTGGCCAACAGCACTCCAACAACCAGAAACAGGAAACAGCCCTGCAGCAAGAAATAATCTTGATTATGGATTGCCTGGAGGATCAGGTAACCAATACCAGGATAAGAAAAGACCACCTCGGTGGCCAATGCGCCGGTGATGATGGCGCCCAGTTGCAGCGCCAGGCCGCTCAGTTGGGGCAGCATGGCATTTTTGAAGGCATAGTTGCGTACCAACTTTTGAGGCGCGCCCAGAACTTCCAGGTAATGAGAATAATCAGCTTCCAGTTCATAGATGATCAGGTTGCGCATGCCAATGGCCCAGCCGCCGAATTGCACAATGACCAGCGAGGCAAACGGCAAAAACCAGTGTTGAATCAAGCTCCAGATGAATGCGAATGACCAGTTCGGCCGCATGGCAAAACTGTAGCCACCAGCGATGGGGAAAATTCGAAAAACAATGCCAAATAACCAGGCCAGCAGGATACCCAGCCACATGTAAGGGGTGGCGGTGAGAATGTATCCCAGGGGGAGTAAGCTGTTATCGAGCTTTTTTTTGCGGGCGGCATAGGCGCCAAATTTGTTGCCGGCAAACCAGCTTACCAGGATGGACGGCAACAACAGCGCGATGTCGTACGGTACTGCTTTCATGATAACGTCTTTAACGGGAGTGGGGAACAAAAAGATGCTAGTGCCCAAATCTCCACGGAATATTCCAATCCATAAGTTTAGATATTGTTTCCAGATGGGTAAATCCAGCCCAAAAGCCTGCAAATAAAAAGTGTACATCTGAGTTACGGCGCTGCCGCGCAGCCCGGCGCGCGAAATCAGGATGTCAACGGGATTGCCGGGCATGAAGCGTGGAATCATCCAGTTGATGGTGACTGCCACAAAAAAAGTTAAGAAATAAATGAGGAGTTTCCTACCAAAATAGCGTTTCACTGGACCTCCGTCGCAAGCATAATTTAAGGAACTGCCCCTCCCTCCCGATGGCGGTGGGAGGGGCAGTGAAAAACCCCTTGCTTATTATTCGGCGAGTTTCAATTCCATTAGCATTTGAATGCCAGACATATTCCAGTATCCGCGCCATGAGGCGGGCAGATAGTGGTTGGAAGTTTCAGCCGAGGAGGGCCAGTTTGTCCAGACTGCATTGCTGGTTTGCGCCCACAAACCGTTGTACCACAGCGGGATGGTGGGGAATTCGGTCATGGTGATCTCTTGCAGTTGAGAGGTAATGGCTTTGATGCCTGCATCGTCGCCAACTTTGACCAGGTTAAGCTGGTTGACCAGGTCGAAAGCTTTCGGGTTGTCGTAGCGGCCGTAGTTGCCGTACTGGGCAGTGGCAATGTTTTCCAACGGGTTCTGGAAGACCCATTTGTAGTAGGACCACGGGGTGGAGCTCATTTGAGCTTCATTCTGCAGCGAGAGTTCGAAGGTGCCTTTCAATTGGGCATCGCGCCAAGGACCATAATCGGGGTAGTCGGGGGTGATGTTCATGCCGACTGCCTGGGCGTTCTTGGAGATGATTTGAATGGAAGCCATCCAGTCAGTCCAGCCGGAGGGGCAGGTGACGGTCAGCTCAATTTTGTTGCCGTCTTTGTCCTCAACAAATCCATCGCCGTCCACATCTTTGTAACCGGCATCGGCCAGGATCTTCTTGGCCATTTCAGGATCGTAGGAATGGCCGTATTTGGCAACCATGTCTTTGTCGATGTATTTTTCCCAGATGGGCAGCAGGCCGGTGGGATCGGCGGCTTTGACGATGCCAGTGTAGGCGTTCTGAACAATGTCGTTCAGGTCAATGGCATAGGCCAGCGCTTTGCGGAAGTTGACGTCATCCAGCGGTTTGACCTGTTCGTTGATGATGAGAGCGGCCACGTTGGCTGACAGCATGTAGGGGGCATCGGGGTAGTAGGTTTGCACGCCGTATCCGCCTTCAACAAGAGAGGCCACACCGGGCAGGAAGTTGTTGCTCAGGTCGAGGCCGCCCTGCAACACCATGCCGAGCGCCACGTTGTTGGAGCCGTTGACGATATCCACAATGCGTTTGGGAGCGGGGGCTTTACCAAATTCTTTGATGCCCCACCAGTTGTCATTGCGAACCCAAACCTGGCGGTCCTGGTCGTGCGATTCATATTTGTAGGGGCCGGAACCGACAGGATTTTCATTTGCGCCGCCGGTTATATCAACCACTTCCATCTTGGACCAGATGGCAGCCGGGACGATGGGGGTTTGCCACAGGTAGAAACCAACTTCCTGGTAGGCAGGATTGTCTTTGAAGATAAATTGAACGGTGACATCATCCACTTTCTCGATTTTGTCGAGGAAGTTCCACAATCCGGCGAAGTTCAAACCGGCTTTGTATTCGCCGTTGGGGTCGGCCAGGTTGTAGGTGAAGACCACGTCGTCGGCGGTGAGCGGTGTTCCATCCTGCCATGTTAGTCCTTCGCGCAGTTTGATCTCGAGGGTGTTGTCATCAACCCAGTTCATATCTTCGGCAGCCAGCCAGGGGGTGAATTTATCGGCCAATGGATCATAGATGTAGAGGGTTTCATAGACCAGGCCAATGGTGCCCATGGCATAACCGCCGCCGTTCCAGGGATTCCAGCTTGAGGGGGGACCCCACTGGGTGCCGCTGGTGTAGAGGGTTTCATTGCGGGCATACACCATTTCGGTTTCTGCAGCGGGGGCGGGAGCTTCAGCCTGCTCTGCGGCTGGTGCGGCGGGGGCTTCTCCAGCAGCTGGTTCGGCAGCGGGAGCAGCAGCCGGGGTGGCGCATGCTGAAAGCAGCATGCCCATAACGATGAATAAACTACAGACTAACAAAATTGACTTACGCATTTCTTTCTCCTTCCAGTTTTTGGATGTGTATTGAGCTTGTGAAGCTGCCAGGCCGGTGGACTGGAAAAACAATCCGGCTTTTGGCAGCTTTTGTTACTTCTGTTGTTATTGCTGGCGGAATGTTTTCAGAGTTCCGCTTCTCTGCCGGTTTGCTCTCCTTATCTGAGCATGCCGGGTTATATGCTGGTATATCTATATGCGAAAAAAATTCACCTCCCTCCCTGCTGATAATTCCGAATTCGATTAATGTGCTCCACAGGTTTCCCGAATGACAAGTTCGGTTGGCAAAATGACATGTCGCGGTTGACTTTCGGGATGCTGGATAATATCGACCAGGGTTTCTGTTCCATGGTATCCCAGGCGGTAAATGGGCTGCCGGACAGATGTTAGCGGCGGGTTGGTGTTGGCTGAGCCGGGAAGATCATCAAACCCGACCACGGCAATATCTCCGGGGATGTTAAGGCCGGATTCGCGAATGGCGCGAATGGCGCCGTAGGCCATGGCATCGCTGGCTGCGAATACCGCGTCCACCCGCCGGGCAATCAGGTTCTGCATGCAGGCATAACCGCTTTGTTCGGAAAAATCGCCTTCCTGAACCAGTTCGGGTAAAAAGGGCACATTGCGGTTGTGCAGCGCTTCGCGATAGCCTTGTAAACGGTCGTAACTGGGGATCATATTTTCGGGGCCGGTAATGGTTCCGACCCGCTTGTGCCCCAGGCGCAGCAGGTGATCGGTGGCAGCCTGGGCGCCGCTGAAGTTGTCGGTGTCCAGATAATTGACATCCAATGAGGGATGACGGCCAATCAGGATGAAGGGCATTTTGCTGCTGGCGAGCGACTGGATGATGGGATCGTCCATCAACATGGATGAAACAATCACGCCGTCGACCAGCCCGGAATGTAATATCTGGTTTATGGTGCGGCGTTCGTACTCCGGTTCGGCCAGCCACAGCATCACGGTGTAATCAAGGGCGTTGCAGGCTGCGCTGACACCCTGGATGAGAATGGGGAAATAGGGATCGGAGAAGATTCTGGCCACGCCAGCCGGGATGACCATGCCGAGGACATTGGTTTTTCCGGCTGCCAGTCCGCGCGCCGCCAGGTTGGGTTGGAAGTTGATCTTGGAAATCACTTCCATAACCTTCTCGCGTGTTTCAGGGCTGACTTTTTTGTCGCCGTTAATCACACGAGACACGGTGGAGCGGGAAACGCCGCTGAATTTGGCAATATCTTCTAAGGTTAGAGGCATATTCTCCCTGTCATGGGAGCGCTCCCACACTTATTCTTGATTTACCTCCCTTGCGATGAAGATATGAGTATTTATATCAAGAATAAAATAGCGGTATAGGGGATATTAAGCAGAGATGTGGGAGCGCTCTCACAAATTATTATAGGGATTCTAATTTACAATGTCAAGAGGGTTTAAGGATATTTTAAGAATGTTAACATTGTTGGGGAACCGCAGATAGACACAGATGAACACGGACAGACAGGAAATTATGCTGATGAAGTATGAAGGGGTATGTTGCTGGTTTTTCCAGGCATTTTCAGGAGAATGCTAAGAAGGGTTGTCGATTATTTTTTCAACCGCTTTGCCCATTTTCGAGCCAATGCCCGGCAGGCTTTCCAGCCCCTTCAGGCCCAGTGTCCGGTAGAACAAACCCAGTTCCTGTTCCAGGTCTTCAACCGCCCAGGCGGCTTTGCGATAGCGCCAAACCTGCCAGCCTGGCGCCCCGTCGATCTCACGATGATAGGCTTCGTTGGCCAGCAGCTCGACCACGCGTTTGTTGAGGGCGCGTTTGTCGCCGGGGATGATGGGGCGCGGAACGCGGTCGGAGATACCGTATTTCTCGCAATATTCGCGCACCAGTCGGGCGGTTTTCCACGGGTCGCTTTCCATGGATCCGTAGCTGCGGTTTTCGGGATAAAGACGCAGGTAGTGTGAGGTGAATTCAGGAAAAAGCTCGCTCAAGCGCTCCAGGAAGAAAGTGCGCTGTTGATCAGCCAGGGTTAACCCGCCGGCCAGCACAAACGACCCGCCGTGGTCAACCGTCCAGCGCACCACGTTTTCGATGTTCTCGCGTGAATCACAAAGACCCGGCAAAATGGGCATGAAACTGGTTCCGGTGAAAATACCCGCCTCTGCCAGCTTTTGCATGGCGGCAAAGCGCTTTTCAGGCGGCGGGGCCAGGTTTTCCATTTTGCGCAGACGGTCAGCCTGCGGCGAGCCGGGCGCGTAGATGGCGCTGAAGGCGGTCAGCGCACGGGCGCGCTGTTGAATGTCTTGCAGCAAATCGAGGTCGCGCAAGATCAGCGGCGAGCGTTCCAGGATGAACACCGGAAAGCCCAGATCGTGGCAGACCTCCAGTATTTTTCGCGAGATCATGAACTTGCGTTCCAGCGCCTGATAATCGCCGGTGGAAACCACGTCAGCCGGGGCGCGGCTCAATCCACGGCGCACCAGTTCGGGGGCATTTTCTTTGACCTTGATCACCCGTGAAAAATCCAGCGGATCATCATAGGGACAGTATTTTTTCTCGCGGCAGTAGCAGAAAAGGCAGCCGTGCTGGCAGCCCACGTAGGGGTAGGCGCTGTAGCGCGACCAGAACCAGTGGTCGGCGCGTTTATTCTTATTCAACACCGTTTTGGGGCGGTAGGGGACGAATTCAACCCGGCGGGTCATGTTGATTTTAAAATCCTGATGCTTGAATAAATTGAAAAAATGTTCTGGTATATTGACTTACAAGAACGAACGTTCTATAATTATAGCATGGATACCTTACAGCGCGTGATGGAAATTTCACCTTTGATGGATGTGGAAGTGGCCAGCGAACCCTCTGCTCCGCCAACCGGTGAGCCGCCTGTTGATGATGCGGATGTCTCCCCTGCTTCTTCAATACCCACCGCCAGACGCGTGTGCGCCGCAGATGCCTTTCCCATTCAAAAGGTAGCCTTGCCCAACGGGCAGCACATGCCGATATTGAAAAGCGCCATGACCACGGTATGCGAAAACCATTGCCTGTATTGCGCCTTTCGCGCCGGGCGCGATTTTCAACGCCACACATTTTCACCGGACGAGATGGCGCAGGCGGTGGTGGAATTGACGCAAGCAGGGGTAGTTCGGGGGGCTTTCCTGAGTTCGGGGGTGTCCGGCAGCCGGCTGCAAACCCAGGATCAGATCCTTGCTGCGGCAGAGGTTTTGCGTTTGAAGATGGGATATCAGGGATATTTGCACATCAAAATCATGCCGGGGGCTGAAAGAGCCCAGGTGGAGCGCGCCATGCAACTGGCCGACCGGGTTTCGGTGAACCTGGAAGCGCCCACAACCGAAACGCTTCACCGCATTGCACCTGAGAAACACCTGGCTGAGGATTTGCTGGCTCCGCTGCGTTGGGTAGAATCCATTCGTCAAACCCTGCCGGCCTGGCAGAACTGGAAGGGCCGCATGCCGTCCAGCAGCACCCAGTTTGTGGTGGGCTGCGCCGGGGAAAGCGACAACCAGTACCTGCGGGCGGCGGCCTATCTGCATCAAAAGCTCAAACTGGCGCGGGTGTATTATTCCAGCTTTAACCCGGTGATCGATACACCCTTGGAAAACCTGCCGCCTTCCAATCCCTGGCGCGAACACCGCCTGTACCAGGCTTCATTTTTGCTGCGTGATTATGGTTATGATGTGGAAGATTTTGTTTTCAACGCAACCGGAAACCTGTTGTTGAAAGAAGACCCAAAACTGGCCTGGGCGCGCCTGCATTTGAGCGAAGCGCCGCTGGATGTGAATTTGGCCGATGAACAACAGTTGCTGCGTGTGCCGGGTTTTGGGCCGCTGGGGGTCAAAGCCATCCTGGCGACGCGCCGCAAGAATCCTTTCAAACAAATGGAAGATTTGCGCAGGGTGGGGGTGCAAACCAACCGCGCCGCGCCGTTTATTCTATTGAACGGCCGACGGCCGGCGTTTCAAATGGCATTGTGGGGATGAAAACGAACCACGGATAGACACAGATAAATACTGATTGATTTTTTTCTGTGTCTATCTGTGCTCATCTGTGGTTTGATTAACTAGAGAAATGCAATTTTGGCGGCAGCCAGCAGGGCGAAACCGCCCAGCACCAGCAGGGTGGGCGCCCACAGGGGCAATGTCTCGCGCGTGTCCTGCAGGTGATATTCCCCATCATGCAGCTCAAAGTGGAAGATTGGCCCGGTGAGCCAGGCAAAGGCCAGCCCGCCCAGCAGGCCGCCGGCGTGCCCCCAGTTATCGACACGCGGCATCATGCCAATCAGCAGGTTGATGACCACAATGGTGAGGATGTTCATCAGCATGGGGCGCGCCTGCTTTCCGAACAGGTGCCGGTTGCGGTAGATGAAAACACCCTGGGCGGCAACCAGTCCAAACACGGCGGTAGATGCTCCCAGCGAGGGATTGTTCGAAAAAATGAAGGAAAAAACATTGCCTGCAAAACCAGCCACCAGGTAGAGCAGCACAAAGCGCAGGTGACCACTGTAATGTTCCAACCCGCGCCCGATGACATATAACGCATACATATTGAAGGCAATGTGCAGCGGTGAGCTTGAGTCGTGCAGCAGCACCGGGGTGATGAAGCGCCACACCTCGCCCATGCGGATTAACTCGTTGATCTTCATGCCCAGGTAAGCGGGCAGGTCGCCGCCCAATGTGAAGGTGCTGACCAACTGCGCCAGGTAAACCAGGACAGTGAGACCTATGATGACATAGGTTGCAATTGGTTTGGCAGTCGGCAGGTGAACCTTGACCGGTGAGCCGGGCGGGGGTTGATCGGGAATAACGGATGGATTGTTTTCTGGGTTTTGATCGGTCGGCAGTGGGGTTTCGCTCATAAGGTGATCTTTCGATGGGTCTGCCGGTGGTGTTCGGTGTTGATGATGTCCATGATGTCGTCCACGGCCTTTTCCAACTGGTTTTCTTCATTAACTACGATGTAGTCAAACATGGGCAGGAAAAGCAGCTCGCGTTTGGCGCTTTCAAGGCGCAGCCTGAAGTTTTCGGGTGTTTCGCTCTTGCGATTCTTTAACCGGTTGTACCACACCTCGTTATCTGAAGGAGCTAAAAAGATCAATACTGCCTGCGGGCTGAGGGCGCGCACTTTGGCGGCGCCCTGCACGTCCAGGCGCATCACCACGTCTTTACCGCTGGCAAGCGCCTGGCGCACCTGTTCTTTAGGAATGCCCTTGTACTGCTCGTAAACCCACGCGTGTTCGATCAGCTCGTTACGGGCAATCATGTCTTCAAACTTTTCTTTGGTGACGAAGAAATAGTCCACCCCGTCCACTTCGCCTTCACGCGGGGGGCGGCTGGTGGCTGTGACCACAAAATGGAAGGGCAGCGAGCGCTTCTGCATACACTTGAGAACGGCATCTTTGCCCACACCGGAGGGACCCGAAATAACCAGCAGCAGCGGTTCGGGACGCAAAATATTAAAATCTATCTTATCCTGGAAATTTTCCATAATCCTTTAAGAACAGCAATCCTAATCATTATTTGGCAACCTTTGCCTGATTACTGCGGGAACCATCCTGAGTATGATTATAATTGATTATTCCAATCGGCTGGATGTAGGAGGATGTTGAAAAAGATCGTAAAGGTTTCAGATTCTGAGTTTTTCTTGCGGTGATTTGGAAGAAATGGCAGTTTGTGTGCAAAATGTATAATAAACCTTTCGCGTCTTACATTTTCCATATTTTCAAATGAAAGAAACCAACCTTATTTTTTGGAGTTAATAAAAAATGCCTGCTTATGAGTATCGCTGCCTGGACTGTCGCAAACGTTTTGATGTGATGATGAGCTATGCCGAATACGGCTCGAAAGCGGTGGTTTGTCCGCACTGCGCCAGCCAGAATGTGCGGCGCCGCATTGGACGAGTGCGCTTGGCAAAGTCGGATCAGGGCCACCTGGCGGATATGGCTGACCCGGCGATGCTGGACCGGGTGGATGACGACCCGCGCGCGCTGGGGCGCATGATGCGCCAGATGAGCAGCCAGATTGGCGAAGATATGGGGCCCGAATTTCACGAAGTGGTCAACCGGTTGGAAGCTGGCGACACACCGGACGAAATTGAACGCGACCTGCCGGATGTGGGCGGCGGATTGCCCGCGGATGATATGGGCGGGTTGGACGATGACTTTTAGGGCGCGGTCATAGCTGTTTGACCAGCGTTGCCCAGCGCCTGCTGCAATTGATTGTAAGATGACATCCAGGCAATTTGATTGATGAAGGCGGCCAGCGAACCGGCGCGGGCGCGCAGCTCGCGCACGGCGGGGCCAACCGGGTCGGTTCCGGCGGCGCCGCCGGGTTGGTCGGCATAGGCGCCGTGGAAGGCGAAATAGGCCTGGTTGAGCCGCCGAATCTGATAACCCTGATCCCAAAAAATCTTGCGCCGCGCTTCCATGTAGCTTTCAGCTTCTTCAATTTTTCCCTGCGCCAGCAGCTCATCCGCCGTCACGCGCGTGGTGTGCATCTCAGCGCGGAAGTCGAAGGGCGGCGGGGTGGGTTCGGGCTGCGGCTCGGCGGGTGCGGCAGGCTGCGGCGCGGGTTCTTCCACCGGTTCGGGGGGCAGCAGGGAGGGATAGTATTTCGCCAGCACGGCGCGGGCGATCTCTTTGCCGGAAATGCTGGCGGTGGTCTCGTTCATTGTGCGCAGTTCAGGCGACTTTTCGTAGCTGAGCCCCAACGGACGCAGGGTGAGGTAGTTGTGAGTCCACTCGTGGGCGATGGTTTCCAGCAGCCAGGGCAGGTCGGTGGTGGTGGTGACCATGGTGGGATACATGCCCACCCCCCCGATGTTAACCACCAGGGCAGAGACGTTCATGCCGTTTTCCACCTGTTTTTCCAATGCAATGCGCTGCTCGATGGTCAGGTCTGTTTGCAGCGAGATGTCGGCATCCTGGCGGATCACCTCGCGCGGTGAGACGATCAGCGCCAACGGCAGGGGGGTGATGCGGTAGAGCACTGGCGGAAGGGGCTGCCCGGTGAGGGTGAGGCCCAGTTCGGCGGCGGCCTGGCTGACCTGCTGCTGCAAGATGCTCTCGCACAGCGGCTCGAGGCGGCTGCGTTGGTAATTAAGCTGGTCGCGCTTTTGCAGAAATGGCACGGCGGTTTGCTGCGGGTTGTCAATGTCGGGAGAGGCGAAAATCTGGTCGATCACGCCGTCATTGAGCTGAATTTCCTGGATAAGTGCCAGGTAATCACTCACGACCTTTAGCTGCTGATCGGCGGACTGGTAGGCAGGCAGGTTGAGCGCGGTCTGCACACCCTTGACACCCAGCGCCTGCCAGGTCCAGCCAGCGTAGTCGAACTCGATCTGGCGGGTGTAGGCGCGCACACGCTCAAATGGGTCGCCGGGCAGGGCGGCGCCGGGTCCCAGCAGGGTGGTGAGCAGCGCCAATAGCAGCGCGGTGAACAGCGCGCGTTTGATTTTTGAGAGCCATTGCATAGAAGGGGATTATACCCAGGTTGCAGGGAAAGCGAGGGATGGTATAATAGGCAAATGAACCCGCCTGCGGGTTTGTGTGTCCGCCCCCGTAGCTCAACGGACAGAGCGCCTGACTTCGAATCAGTAGGTTCCGAGTTCGAATCTCGGCGGGGGCGCTATTTATTTCGTTATTATTTATAGACCAGTTATTATTTCTGATTTGCCCAAATTTATTTTATAATAAATTTTAATTGTTCTATCTAGATTCCTATGGGGTGAATTTAACAAAAAGGTATATTTCTTTAAAATTTTAATTTCAATTACAAAGGGGAAAATATGAAAGCTGAAAGTTTAAGGATTTCTAAAGTTTTTAGCAGTGGTGGTGACGTCCATTATTTTCTTCCATATTTTCAACGAGAATATGCGTGGGAAAAAGATAATTGGAGAACATTATTGAATGATGTTCTTGGATTATATGAAGTTTATTCAGACGACAAACCACCGGAACACTTTATGGGATCACTTGTTGTGATAAATGATGGGACACGGATGGGAACCGTTCCAGCATTCAAATTAGTTGATGGACAACAACGATTAACAACAATTTCATTGATGCTTTGTGCTCTTGGAAATATAACCAAAAAGACCCATCCTGGATTACAAAAGAAAATCCGAAAGATGGTAACAAATCCTGACGAAGAGGGCCTATTACACTATAAATTGTTACCTACAATAAAATATGGTGATAGAGATGTTTATATTTCCATTTTGAATGAAGAAAACCTGCGTAATTCGGATTCAAAAATTCCTCTTGCCTATCAATATTATCATTCTGAAATATCTCATAGAATTGATTCTAGAAAAATCGATCCGGAAAGGATTTTTTTAGTTCTAACAAATTGTCTTCAGGTTGTTTTCATTGATCTTAACCAAGAAGAAAGACCTTATGAGATCTTTGAAAGCTTGAATGCGAAAGGGAAACCACTTACACAAGCAGATTTGGTGCGTAATTACATTGCTATGAAGCTCCCTGAAACTCGCCAGCCGGAAATTTTTGATAAATATTGGTCAAAAGTTGAAGAGTTGTTACAAGAAAAAAGAGTAGTTGGACGTTCTCGTTTTGGGGAATTAACAGCATTTCTTAGGCATTATTTAACATTTAAAATGAATGCTCTTTGTAATGAGGAGCATGTTTATGCTCGTTTCAGAGATCGGATTGAGGCAGAATTTAACGAACCGGGGGAATTTGAAAATGAGATAGCGAATATTAAATGTTTTGCAGGATATTATGATCGATTACTTAGACCTGAACATGAGTCTGATTTAGAAATTAGATGTTATCTAAATAGATTGAATATATTTGAATTTTCGACTGGTTATCCATTCTTATTAGCTGCTTATGATGGATTAATGAAAAAACAAATATCGAGAGAGAATTTTACAGAAGGACTAAAAGTACTCGAAAATTTTATTGTTAGGCGTTATATTGCTAGAGAACCTACAAATTATCTAAATAAAGCATTCCCAAATCTTTGGAAAGAGATCGATACAAATCAGTACATTTTGACATTAAAGAAAGCACTTGTTCAAAAAAATTATCCAAGTGATCATCGATTAAAACAAGCATTTTTGACTGAAAGTTTATATGATAAAAGTAGTCAAACACGTTCAAAGACAGTTTTGATCCTCGAAGAAGTTAATCGTCAGATATCTCGTAGGGAAAAAAGCGGAGCGTATTCAATATTAAGTGACTCTGCGACAATTGAACATATTATGCCACAGACACTTACTGAAATTTGGAAGACCGAACTTGGTCAAAATTGGGAACAAATCTATCGTGATTATTTAAACACATTAGGAAATTTGACTTTAGTTACTTCTGAGTGGAATTCAACTTTAAATAATAAATCATTTTTAATTAAGAAGTCGAAACTCAGTGAGCATGGTTTGCTTCTAAACAAGGAGTGGTTCAGTAGATCAATTTCTCAGTGGAATGAGGAAACAATTAGGGAGCGTGCTGAGTTTTTGGGAGGCTTAGTATTAGAAATATGGCCTGCAATTGGAGAGCCCCCAAAGCCAAAAACTAGCGAAGCAGCAAAACCCACAAATCTAATTATTCTCGGGCAACAAATAACCGTGAGTACTTGGAGAGATGTTGCTAGCCAAACTACAGAGACAATAATAAAATTGACAGATAAATTTGAAGAGATTGCAGAAAGAATGCCTGCTTATCTTGATAAAGAAAAATTTCCCAATGCAAACAGACAACTATCAAATGGCTGGTTTCTAAATACAAATTTGTCCGCAGCTAGTATCAAAACATTTTGTCGTAACTTAACAGCATCTGCTGGATTAGAAGAGGGCGATTGGTACGTTGAAGAAGTATAAATTCACGGAGTACT
>Ga0334890_1002879_pt1 | contig 18660 bp, 17 predicted proteins | sample GraSluR1_MG_3_FD_207220 | JGI IMG/M metagenome (GOLD analysis project Ga0334890, IMG submission 207220) | Sludge microbial communities from methane-producing bioreactor in Wageningen University, Netherlands - Granular Sludge_31_08-R1 | ecosystem: Engineered > Bioreactor > Anaerobic >... | reverse complement strand
TCGAGAACCGCTCGATGATCGGGTCGATCCGGCGGGCCCATGATGGCGGAACGCCCATCTTCGCCGAGTGCGGCGGCCTCATGTATCTCACAGAGGAGATCGAGTATGGAGGAGATGCCACCCCCGCCGTCGGCCTCGTCCCGGCGAAGACGAGGATGGGCGGCCGCAGGATCGTCAGCTACACCGAGGGGGAGTTTCTTCGCGACTGCTCCATGGGGCCCCAGGGCGCGACATTCCTGGGCCACGAGTTTCACCACTCGGAGCTGGTCATTGACGACGACGCAAAAGCCAAAGTCGAGTACGCCATCCACCTCCGGCGGGGGACGGGGATCGATGGGGGGAGAGACGGGATCGTCGATGGGAACCTCGTCGCCTCCTACAACCACTTCCACGGAGCATCCTATCGGCTCTTTCCGAGCCATTTTATAAAGTCAGCCCGAGAGGCAAGGGATAAATAAACTGCAGTCAGCTTGAACAGTGGTGATGATAGAATGGTGAAGATGCCCCCCGAGGTGAGAGAGACCCTGGAGAAGCAGTGGCCGATCCCCTTCGCCACCTCCTCCTCCGAAGGAAAGCCGAACGTCGTCTTCATGGGGATATTGAAGATAAAAGACGACGAGACCCTCGTCTTTGCGGACAACTTCTTCAACAAGACCGCGACGAACCTGGCGGAGAACCCTTGGGCTTCGGTCGTCTGCTGGACGAAGGACCCCAGGAGGTCCTACCAGATCAAGGGAAAGGTGACCTTCGCGGAGGAGGGGCCGATCTTCGAGGAGATGGCGGCGTCGGTCCGGGCCCGAAGGGCGGACCTCCAGATGAGGCGGGCCGTGATATTCAAGGTCGAGGAGGTCTACGAGGCCAACTCCGGCCCCACCGCTGGCGAGAGGATCGCCTGATCTGGGCCGCGCTCCCTTCGGGCCGGACCCTTCCTCCCCCCCTTTTTATCCCCTCATTTTCTGTTTCTATTCTTGTCGCCCCTCCCGTCCTCGGCGGGCCTTGAGGCGAGGCTGGGCGCCGGTCTCTGTCGGGCTCATTAATGTTCCGGATTATCTTTCAGATCTCTTCGAACTCCTCCTTTCCGACGTAAAGAATAAATATATTGCTATTCTATTTGATGATAGGTGATTAAATTGGTCAAGATGCCAGCAGACGTTAGAGAGACCCTGGAGAAGCAGAAGCCCGCCCCCATCGCCACCGCCGACGCCTCCGGCACCCCAAACGTCGTCTACGTCGGTTTTTTGAAGGTCCTCGACGACGAGACGATCATGATCGCGGACAACTTCTTCTACAAGACGGCGGCGAACCTCGAAGAGAACCCCAAGGTGTCGATCCTCTGCTACGATACCACGACGAAGAAGTCATTCCAGATCAAGGGGACGGCGGCGGTCCATAAAGAGGGTGAGTACTTCGACGAGATGACCAAGTGGGTTTTAGCCGTCAACAACAAGCTTCCGGCGAAGGCCGCCGTGGTGGTGAAGGTGGAGGAGGTCTTCAACGCCATGTGGGGGCCGACGGCGGGAAAGAAGGTCGTCTGAGAGTGAGCAGAGAGGGATCAGCCACAACCATTTTTTTGATTGCGTCGTCGTTCAAGGGGGAGCTCTTCAGAGTTGTTCATCCATCTTTGCTGCCACCCGGGCGCGCCTCATGAAGACCCCCTTGATGGCGCACTCAAGTCCCACGTCGCCACTCATGCTGAAAGAGTACGCAGGACAGGACCCGCCGCAGAGCCAGAAGTCGGGGCATCTTCGGCATGGGAGATGTGGCTCGATGATATCTCTGGCGTCTTTTAATCCCTCCAGAAGACCTCCTCCGATGGAAGGGTCCATAATATCGCCCAGTCGAAACTCAGGACTAAGCAGGGACGGACAGGAATAGACCTCTCCCCCCGGCGTCACCACGAGGGACTGGCACGCATCGAATTGACAGTGGCAGAGGCGCCTATTTCCGGCGGAGAGGACGAGCTTCATCCGTTCGAGCTCCCGGAACTTCACCCGGTTCCCCCCCATCTGGCAGATCATCTCGGCCCGATCGATGGCCATGTCCAGATACCTTGCCGCGGTAGCTGGATCGGGCACCATCTCCCTTCCAGCCCGCCCAACGGGCCTCACGGGGTCGAGGGTTATGCCGTCGACGTTTCTGAGGTAGCTGGCCAGCTCGACGAGGGCAGGCAGCTTCATGACGTTCGAAGCGGCGAGGACACAGGTCATCCCGACCCTGATGCCGGCATCGCCCAGATTCTTTATGCCAGCCACCGCCGCCCCGACAGACCCGCCCCCATCGGCAGACGGGCGGAGGTCGTCAGAGCCGGGCGGACCGTCGAGGCTCACACCAACTCCTATGCCCAGGCCTTTGAGCCGGTCGGCCATCTCGGCGGTGACGAGGGTGGCGTTGGTCTGGACCTGACAAAGGGCATCAGCGCCTCCCTCCTCCAGATAAAGGACGACCTTCTCGATGAGGTCGAGGTTTAGGAGCGGCTCACCTCCCGTAAACTGGACCTTGAACTTATTCGATCTTTCCGCCATCAGATCCACCGCCCGCCTAGCCACCTCCTCGCTCATATGCGCCTTCTCCTCCCCGCCGCGAGCGGAGCAGTATCTGCATCGGAGGTTACAATCGGCGGTGACGCCGAGGACCAGGAGCCTCAGACCGTTCCCGCCGCCCTCTTTCCCGTCGCATCGATAGCTCGACATGGCCATCCCAAGCCCGAAATCGATCCGCTTAGATGCTGGCCCTCTTCAAGACCAGGTTGCATCCGACGAAGAAGACGAGCCAGAAAGATCCGATGGCAAGGAGCGACTCCCAGGGGAAGGGCTGGCCGAGGGCTGCAGCCCGGAGGCAGGTGCTCGAATGGGTGAGGGGAAGGGCGTAGAGAGCGAACTTCAGCGCGTCAGGGAGTTGGCTCACCGAGAAGAAGGTGCCGCCGAGAAAGGTCATCGGCAGAAGGATCAGGCTCCCGAAGGTGGCCATGTCTTCGTGGGACTTAGCGAGGAGGGCCGCCAGAACGCCCAAGAAGGCGAAGGCCAGACATGTGACCAGAAGGCTGACCAGGAAGAGAGGGTCCACGGAGAAGGCGGGAGCGATAAGAAGGGCGACGATCATGAAGGCGGCGGAGCTTATAAGCCCCCGCACGACCCCGATCATCGCTTTTCCCAGGAGGAGGGAGAGGGGGCTGACGGGGGCCATGAGACATTCGTCGAAGCTCTTGAAGAAGAGCCTGTCCACGTTCAGCCTCGTTCCCGCGCCGTTGAAGCTGCTGTTCATCGCGGTGAGGGCGATGATCCCCGGCACCACGAACTCGAAGTAGCTCGCCCCATCGACGGAGATCCCGCGGCCGAGCCCCCAACCGAAGGCCACCAGGTAGAGGAGGGGGCTTATCAGGGTGGTTACGAGATATCTCGCCATCCTGCGCTTAAGGACCATCAGATCCGCCCAGAGGATCGAGTACGCGTCAATGATGGTCATTCGGATACCCTCCGGCCGGTGAGCTCCACGAAGACGTCCTCCAGGTTCGATTCTCTCATGACGATCCTCTCTATGCCGGGAAGGAGAGACTGGACGTACTCTGTCGCAGAGCCTCTGTCGGGAAAGTAGCGGTACTCGGTATCGTCGCCGCCTCTCCTCCGCTCCACGACGGCCAGGCCCAACCGCTTTCGGAGCTCAAGGGGGCTTCCCAGGGATATCATCCGGCCTTGATGAATTATTCCCACCCGATCGCAGAGCGCCTCCGCCTCCTCTATGTAGTGGGTGGTCAGAAATACAGTGGTCCCGTCCGAGTTCATCCTCCGGATCAGGTCCCAAATTCGCCGGCGGGTCTGGGCGTCCAGCCCCACGGTGGGCTCGTCCAGGATGAGGAGCCTTGGTCGGTGTATCAGAGCCCGAGCGATCATCACCCTCCGCTTCATCCCTCCCGAGATCTTTTCGATCAGATGATCTGAATACTCCGCCAGGTCCACGTAATCGAGGAGCTCGTCGATCCGGTCCTTTCGCTCGGCCTTGTCGAGGTGATGGAGCCGCGCGTGAAGGTCCAGGTTCTCCCGGACGGAAAGCTCCCTGTTGAGGCTGAGATGCTGCTGGACTATCCCAAACACCCCCTTCACCTTCGTGGCCTCCTTCACCCCATCGAAGCCGTTGATCCAGACGCGTCCGGAGGTCGGCCTGGTGAGGGTGGTGAGCATGCGGATCGTCGTCGTCTTGCCGGCGCCGTTCGGGCCGAGAAAGCCGAAGGTCTCTTTGAGGTTCACCTGCAGGTCGAGACCGTCGACCACCTTTTTGCCGCCGTATTCCTTAGAAAGATGCTCAGTTTTGATCATGGTTTGCATAATAACTCCAGACTTTGGACGTTCATGGACCCTGGTGGAGCCGGTCAAGATCCCATAAAAAAATGAAAACCGCGCCCACGGCTCCAACAGGGAAACGATAACATACGGCTCCCACGGGGCATTATGTCACGTTACAGACGGGCACTTCACGGCACTCATATCTCAGGATAGGCCCAAGTTCCCTTCATCTCCACCCCGTAGAACTTCTGCAGAATCTCTTGCTCCACCGCGGCCGGATCGACGTCCTCGAAGAGATCGGGATGGAACCATTTTCCCATATAAAGGAGGTATCCGACCAGTCGAGGTCCTCTCCTCAGGAAGGGGTGATAGACGTAGACCTCACCGTTCTGAACGGCGACGGTCTCCTTCAGGCCGGGCCGCGAGAGGATCTCGTCCCTCTTAGCTTTGAGCACCTCCTCGGTGGCGGGTTCCGTGCCAGATACCCTGGTGACGATTATCTCGGGGTTATTCTCAAAAACCCACTCCGCGCTCACGATCGGCCTCTCCACGGACTCGTCGTGAGCGATGTTTATGCCGCCAGCAAGGCCGATGTGCTCGTCTTTGGGGGTGCCGGCCGCGTTGGACTTGTACTCCCGGCACTCATGATAGACCAGGGGTTTTTCGTCTTCGTCGAGATCCCCGGTCCTCTCCTGGATCAGGTCCACGTACCCCTGAATATGCTCTGTCAGCTCTTCGGCCTTCTCCTGGTCGTCCATCATCTCGCCGATCACCTGGATGTTGTACATGATCGAATCAAGCTGGCAGTTCATCCCCACGATCACCACGGGGACGCCGGCCTCTTCTATCTGCCCGATCGTCTCCGGGAGCATGCTGGTATCGGATATCACCACGTCCGGGTCAAGATCCAGAGCCAGCTCCACGTTGGTGGTCTTGCTGTAGCTTCCGACTACTGGTATATCCTCTAGACCCGGCGGGAAGGTGGAATACTCATCCCGACCCACGATATAGTCCATGCCGCCGAAGATGCAGATCAGCTCCGATGCCGAGGCTGTGGTGGAGACTATCCGCTCTGGTGGAGAGGGTACTTCCACCGATCTGCCGGCTCCATCGACGATGGTTATAGTCTCTGTCTCTGCGCCCTCAGAGGCCCCTATGCAGCTCAAAAGCATGAGGGCTATGAGGACGAATCCCGAAAATTTCGCGTTCATAGTTTCGTCTCCTTAAGTTGATCGTCATATCTCTGGATAGGCCCAAATCCCATCCAGACTGAGCCCATAGAATTTCTGGAGCAATTCTTGCTCCACCGCTGCCGGATCGACGTCCTCGAAGAGATCGGGATGAAACCATCTGCCCAGGTATAGGAGATACCCGACCGATCGTGGACCCCGTCTCAGGGAGAGGTGAGAGACGTGGACCTTTCCGGTCCTGACGGCATCGGTCTTTTTCAGCTCCGGCCGTGATAGGATTTCATCCCTCTTCTTCCTCAGAGCCTCTTCGGCGGGGCGAACCAAGCTCGAAACCTGGGAGATGATTATGTTAGGGTTCTTCTCTGCCACCCAATCTCCGCTCACGATCTGCTTATCAGAAAGCTCATCGGCGGCGATATTCGCGCCACCCGCAAGGGCGATGCACAGGTCGGCCGCCGTGCCTGCTCCGGTGGTCTTGTACTTCCCGAAGGCGCACTCGTGATAGACCCGGGGCTTATCATCGATCTCCAAATCTTTCGTCCGGCTCAAAACCAGGTTCGCATATCTTTGGACAAAATCGACAAGCTCTTCAGCCTTCTCGTTGGCGTCCATCATCTCGCCCAAGGCCCGAACGTTGCGGATGAGGGACTCCACCTCGCAGCACGTCCCGACGACGACCACGGGAACGCCTGCAGACTCTATCTTCTCAAAGGTCTCAGGCGCGATGTGCCTTCCGGCCACCACCACGTCCGGGTCCAGATCCAAAACCCCCTCGACGTTGATCGTATTGCGAATGCCGCTGCCCAACGGCGGCTTCTCATCGAGGCCGGGAGGAAAACTTGAATGATCGTCCCGCCCGACGATCTCGTCGATGCCGCCCAACAGGCAGATCAGCTCTGATGCTGATGGCGTCAAAGAGACTATCCGGCTCGGGGGATGGACCGTTCTCACCACTTCGCTGGTCTCCAAAATTTTGTCGTTCATCGCTCGCCCCCCACAACAGATATCTGAGCCGTGCTCCAAATCGAGAGTCTTTCTCATCGATCCGGGGTGCTGTAATCCTCCAGCATCCCCTCCACCTCCAGGTATATCCGGCGCAGCTCCTCTCTCATCTCCTCGGTGGCGTCCCACATCTCCCGGTCTATCGCCTCCAGCAGCCGTTCTGTGATGTTCTGGAGGGCGTGCGGGTTCACATCCTTCAGCCAATCCTGCATCTTCTCGTCGAGGGCGTACTTGCTCGCAAGCGATTCGTACATCCAGTCCTCTAAGACCTCGGCGGTGGCGTCCCAGCCGAAGGCGATGTCCACCATCCGGGACATGTCCCCCGCGCCCTTGTAGCCGTGCCGCTGCATGCTCTCGATCCACTTGGGGTTGAGAATGCGGGCGCGGAAGATGTGCTTCGTCTCCTCGACGGTGCTCCTGACCTTGACCCGATCCGGATCGGAGCTGTCGCCGCAGTACGATCTTGGCAGCTCTCCTTTGAGGGCCTTGACGGCGGCGATCATGCCGCCATGGTAAGAGTAGAAATCGTCGCCGTCCAGCATGTCGTACTCTCTATTATCCTCGTTTTTGACCGTCAGGTCGAGCTGGCTCAGCCGTCTCCTGAAATCGTCAGGAACCGTGACCCCATAGTTTCGCTTGCCGTAGGCGTAGCCGCCCCATTTGACGTAGATCTCGGCGAGGTCGTGCTCGTCCTTCCAGTTCTTGGAGTCGATGGCATCGGAGACGCCAGCGCCGTAGGCTCCAGGACGACAACCGAATATCCGATAGCAGGCCTCCTCCTTCGCCTGAGCCGGATCGATCCCCTCGGCGATCTTCTCTTTAAGATCCTCGGCCACGTGCATGGCGAGATAGTTCTCCTCAAAAGGCTCGTCAAGGTTCGCCACCATCTCTACAGCCTCGTCGATGAGGGAGACAATGTTGGAGAAAGCGTCGCGGAAAAGACCGCTTATGCGAAGGGTCACATCGATCCGTGGGCGGCCCAGCTCCTTGATAGGGATCAGCTCGACTCCACCCACCCTTCCATTCTCTGCCTCCCACACCGGCCTCACCCCCATCAGATAGAGGACCTCGGCGACGTCGTCACCTTTCGTCCTCATGGTGCCAGTCCCCCAGATTACCATGCCGACGTTTTCGGGATACCTGCCCTCGTCTTTTTTGTACCGTTCGATGAGGGCGTCGCCCTGGGATACTCCCACCTTCCATGCAGCGGGAGACGGTATCGCCTGGGGGTCGACGGAGTAGAAGTTCCTCCCCGTGGGCAAGATATCGGCCATGCCTCTGGTGGGCGCCCCCGAGGGGCCGGGCGGAACGAAGCAGCCCCGAGAAGCGGAGAGGACAGAAGCCAGCTCATCGGTGGTCGCTTTTATCCTCGGGACGAGAGATCTCCCGATGTAGTCGAGGACCAGTCCCATCTTCTCGCTTCTTTTCCCCAGCACCTCGTCCTCTAAGGCCTCTATCACGTCGGTGCTGAAGTTTTCCTGGTGAAAACGCTCTACAAGCTTGAGAGAGAGGTCGTGGATCTCTTCGATGATGTGGCCGCCTCTCTGTCCCCTGGTTCTCAGAAGCTGGTCATAATCGAAGCCCAATAGCTCTGCCATCGACTCTCTCATCGAGGGGACGTTGCCGTTGGATAGCCGTGTGAGGGCGACGAGAAACTCGTCGAGCCTCGATCCCTCCGGTGGCTCTCCAAAGATGTGAAGACCGTCTCTTATCTGGGTGTCTGCCATCTCATGGATGTAATCGTGGAGCCGGTCGAGAAAATCGTCGAAATCCGAGAATGCAGTCTCCTCGTCCACCATGAGGTCGTGATCGAGCTTCGCCTCGCAGACCTTCTCCCAGATCCGTCTCTGCACGTCCGGTGTCTTTCCCGGGTCCTCCGAGACGACGTGCTGGTAGTCGTGAAAGAGCACCTCGAGCTCCGCCATCTCCTCATAGGAGTCGGCGTTATGCATCACCGGAACGAGATGATCTATGATGCAGCAGTAGCTCCTCCTCTTCGCCTGGGTCCCCTCGCCGGGGTTGTTGATGATGTAAGGATAGATGTTGGGAAGATCCGATATGGCTATGTCGGGAAAGCAAGAGGAGCTGAGGCCGGCCCCTTTTCCAGGAAGCCACTCCAGGGATCCGTGCTTTCCTATATGCATTACCAGATTTGCGCCGAAGACGTCCCTTATCCATCGGTAGTAGGCGTAGTAATGGTGAGGGATGGGATGATCGGGGCTGTGATAGATGGCGGCCGGATCCTCCAAAAATCCCCGAGGAGGCTGAAGGCCGATGAAGACGTTGCCGTTTATGATCCCCGGAATGATCAAGCTGTCCTCGTGAACGAAGAGATCTCCTGGCGGCGGACCCCAGGACTCTGTCATTTTACTCTGTACGCTGGCGGAAAGCTCACCAAACCACTTCCGGTACTGATCACCAGAGACGGTATCTACGGCCCTCTCTGCCATCTTGGCGGGGCTGGACCATTGACGATTATTGGTAACGCCGTCCCGCACCTCCTCAATGAGCGTCCGACCGTCTTCGGGCAGCCGATCGAGCCGATACCCATCCGCCTCCATATCCCGCAAGATGTTCCATACCGATACGGGCGAATCCAGACCGAAGGCGCTGCCGATCCGATCGTCTCGTGGCGGATAGTTGTGAAATACTATGACAACCTTCTTCTCCTCGCTGGGGATGTGCCTGAGCCTTGCCCAGTTCAGGCTCAGCCGGACGATCTTCTGGACCCTCTCCTCGATCGGCATGTATACGGTCGCTTTGGCCCCAGTCAATGGGTCCCTCTCGGTCCTCTCTCTTGCAGCCGTGGGCACTGTGATCAGCGTCCCATCGAACTCGGGGAGGGCTATGCTCGTGGTGACGTCCATGGGGCTCAGACCCTGGATCGACTCCACCCACTCTTTCTCCGTTCTGTGGGTCATGATCCCCTTGATGACAGGCACGCCGAGCTTCGTCAGAAATACCTCTTTTTCGCTGGCTTTTGCCTCGTCGGCTCCGTTTTCTCCGGCCGGGCCTTTCTCGTCGTCGCCTGAAGCCCACATGGATAACGAGAACATCAAAAGGCTGATCAGAACATCCACGATCGGCTGCCCGTCCTTCATGAAGTAGTTCTCCATCACCCATTCGGCTCCATGGGTTCCCAGCTCGACGTCCTTCAGGCTGTACATGAAGACGGGGATGACGTTTGCTCCCTGCCCCTCGATCTCGGCGATAAGCCTGTCCACGAAGGCGGTGTTCCCCGACTGCCATAGGCCGTTATAAAACCAGATGCCTACGGTGGGACGGCCTTCTGTGTGCCTCCGCTCGAGATATTCGTCGAGGGTGGGAACGTGATCGAAATCCGGATGGTATATGCCGTCCCAGATCGGCCTCTCCGGTTCTGGCACAGCGCAATCAAAGCCTCCAAACCGGTTTGCCAGGTAAAATAAAAGTCCTTTGAAGTTTTCCTTTCCACCGTAGTTGAGGTACCTGGTTATGCTCCTGTAAGTCTCTTCGTCGACGGTAGATCGCTTGAAGAGCTCAGTATCATGCTCGGATGCTGTTGCCTGTGCATGGATGGGAACCCCCGCTGTTTCAAGTCCTGAGACGAGATCGTCGAAACAGGCGAGGCTTTTCTTGCCTCCGTGGAGATGAAGTATGACGAGATTCGATTTTGAGCCGATCCGGACGAACTCCTCGACCTGGCCGGCAGCCATCAGATCTTCGCCAGATCTTACCTGCAGCTGTGCAACGTCGCCAACCTCATCGATGATCTCTCTGAAGGCTGATATCAGTGGAAATAGATCGGTCGGATGAGTGCTGGCATATGCTATCTTCACTTTTTCCATACCAAACACCATAACTTTATAATTTAGACGATATTTGAAACTCGGCGTAGCGTATCGATCTCGACGGGGCTGTGATGGTGAGGATCATACGGGCTCGATCGGCATGATGTAGGGCATGCCTCTGCTATCTTTTATCACCTCGGCCTTGACGCCGTAGACCCGTTCGATATTCTCGGATATGAGGATCGATCTGGGATCGCCCACCTTGAAGACCCTCTTATCTTTGAGCATCACTATGCTGTCTGAGAACCTCGATGCCAGGTTCAGATCATGCATCGCCATGATCGCAGAGATCTTCCTCTCAGATACGAGCTTCTTTACGATATTCATCACCTCGAGCTGGTGCTTTATATCGAGATTGCTGGTGGGCTCGTCCAGGAGGAGCACCTCCGGTTCCTGGGCCAGCGCCCTAGCCATGGCGATCTTCTGCTTCTCTCCGCCGGAGAGCTCGTCGAAGTACCTCGATGCGAACTCCTCGATCCCCATGAACCTGAGAGTTCGCGAGACGATTTTTACGTCGTTTCCGGTGACCCGCCAACCTATGTGAGGCCTTCTTCCCATGAGCACTATATCGAAGACTGTGTAGGGAAAGACCTCCAAAGTGCTCTGGGGGACGTATCCCATCGTCTTGGAGAAGTCCTTGCTGCTCAGCTGAGCAGCCTCTTTTCCATCGATGTAGACGGTGCCCTTTTGAGGCTTCAGTATCCTGTCTATGCACTTGATCAGGGTGCTCTTCCCGGCCCCGTTTGGTCCTACGAGGCTTACGATAACCCCCTTCTCTATATCCAGAGAGATGCCGTCGAGGATCGTCTTGCCGTTATATCCGAAGGTTAGATCGCTGACTGTCAGCTTCACTGCCACCACCGCCTCTTTTTCCTCACCAGAAGGTAAAGGAAGAAGGGAACTCCTATGAAGGATGTGAGGATGCCCACCGGTATCTCAGTGGGTGAGATCATGGTTCTGCATGCTGTATCAGAGACCAGAAGGAGGAGCGCGCCGACCAGCCCCGAGCAGGGGATCAGGTATCTGTGGTCGTTTCCTATCAGCAGTCTGCAGACGTGAGGGGAGACCAGTCCTATGAATCCGATCACGCCGGTGAAGGCGATGACGCTGGCTGTGAGGATTGTGGAGAGGGTCAGGCAGGTCACCCTGACCCTGTTGACGTTGATCCCCAGGCTCACTGCCACCTCTTCTCCCGCGCTCATGGCGTTCAGGTCCCAGGAGTAGCGCATCAGGAGAGCGGTCAAGAAGAAGACGGCGGGGATCAGGACGATCACGTTCTCCCATCTGGCAGTATACAGGCCGCCCATCAACCAGAATACGACCTCTCTCAGCTCTTCGTGGCCCGATGTATATTTGAGGAGGGATATAACGGCTGAGAATAGGTAGCCCATCGCCACCCCCGCCAGGATCAGCGTCTCGACCGAGGTGCCTTTTATCCGGGATATGCCGTAGACGACGGCCATGGTGAGGAGGCTGAAGAAGAAGGCATTTATGACGATGATATATCGTCCCGTTCCCAATAGGCCGACTCCCAGAACGATGGCTATGGCGGCTCCGCAGGCCGCTCCCGACGAGAGGCCCAGGGTGTAAGGAGAGACGAGGGGGTTTCGAAGGACCCCCTGCATCACAGCGCCGGCGACGCCGAGGCTGATCCCGGTGATGATCGCCATCAGTATCCGAGGCAGCCTCAGCTGGAGGACCACCACCTGGGCGAAGGTGCTCACCTCCTCTACAGGCATGAACTCGGCCAAGACAACGCGGAAGCACTCGCCCATCCCCAGGGATGCTGCGCCCATGGATACTGCGAAGACCGCTAGGAGAGCGACCGCCACAAAGAGGACGAGGGTGAAAAGGGTCTTCTTCCAGGATGCCCTGGCGTAGACCTCCTCGGCATCGAAGACCTCATCCTCGGTCATGGAAAGACGTACACCCCTTCCAGCTCCAGGTCGAAGAACTTGCGGACCAGCTCTTCATGCACCTTTTCTGGGTCGATATCCTCGAAAAGGTCGGGATGGAACCATTTGGCGAAGTAAAGATCGCTGATGATGGAGGGCGCTCCCCCCATCACGCCAGAGGTGACGACGTAAACCCTGCCATCTTTGACGGCCTTGACGTCGGCGAGACCGGACCGGGAGAGGATCCCGTTCCTCGTCTCCTCCAGCCCCTCCAGGGTGTGGTTCTTGCCGGATTTCTGGAATATTATCACATCAGGGTTCCTCTCCGCCACCCATTCTGAGCTGACCACCATGTACGAGCCTGGTGTCTCGTCCGCGGCGATGCTGACCCCTCCAGCGGCCGCGATCTTGTCCCCGAAACCCGTTCCAGGGGTGGCGGCATTCCACGGGCTGGCCCACTCGCCGAGGACAACAGGCTTATCCTCTTCCTCCAAACCCGCCGTCCGCTCCTCTACGATGGAGTGATAACGATCTATAAAAGCGACCAGCTCCTCCGCCCTCTCGTTTCTGTCCAGTACGGTCCCCAGATCTCTTATGATGGCCATGGTCCTCTCAGGATCACCAGAGCGGATTACCATCACCGGCACGCCTCCGCTTTCTATCTTCTCCCGGTTGTCATCGGTGAGCATGGTATCGGCGATCACCAGATCCGGATCGAGCTCAAGGATGAGCTCTATGCTCGGACTATAGGAGCTCTGGCCCACGATCGGCAGATCATCGAGACTGGGCGGATAGGTGGAATAGGAGTCACGCCCGACGATCTTATCGACCCCACCCAGGGCACATAGGATCTCAGAGGCGTAGGAGGAGAGGCTGATCATCGTCTCCACGGGAGAAGGTACCTCCACGGATCTTCCCGTATAATCGACGATGGTAACCGTCTCCGACGATGCAGCTGCCATCCCCATCTGGGATAGAACGGCGAGGAGACAGAGGCAGACGAACACCCCGGCTCTCCTTCGATTTATCTTCATATGAATCACCAGCGTTATCACCAGTTCAGATCAAACTCATTTGTCGCAGTCCAAGCTCATGGGTAGACGTACACCCCATCCAGCTCCAGGCCGAGGAACCTCTGGAGAAGCTCCCCATGAACAGCCTCGGGATCGACGTCTTCGAAGAGGTCGGGATGGAACCATTTGGCGAGGTAAAGATCCCCGATGACCGAGGGTGCACCGCCCACGATGCCGGAGGTGATGATGTAAACCCGGCCATCTTTGACCGCCTCAACTTCGCTCAATCCGGGGCGGGAGAGGATCTCGTCCCTCGTTTTCTCCAGCTCCTCCGCGGTGGGAGGAACCTTCCCAAAGACCTGGAAGACGATGATCTCTGGGTTCCTCTCTGCCACCCATTCAGAGCTGACCACCACATACTTGCCTGCAGTCTCGTCGGCAGCGATGCTCGTCCCTCCGGCAGCCATGATTTTGTTCCCGTAGCTTGTTCCAGGGGTGGCCACCTTCCAGGGGCTGCCCCACTCGCAGAGGACGATCGGCTTATCCACCTCCTCCAGATCTGATATCCGATCCTCTATGACGGAACGGTAGTTCTCTATAAAATTAGCAAGCTCCTTTGCCCGCGCTTCTTTGCCCAGGATAAGCCCCAGGTTCCGGATGTTGGCGATGGTTCTGTCGGGGTCGCTGAAACGGTCCACTATCACCGGTATGCCTGCGCTTTCGATCTTCTCGCGGCCGTCATCGGATAGCATCGTATCGGCGACCAACACGTCTGGGTCTAACTGCAGGATCAGTTCTATATTTGGCGTATAGGAGCTCTCGCCCACCACCGGCACATCCTCGAGATAAGGTGGAAAGGTGGAGGAGCCGCCGCGCCCGACGATCCTATCGCCACCCTCCAGAGCGCAGAGGATTTCAGAGGCGTGGGATGAGAGGCTGATCACCGTCTCTGCAGGAGACGGTATCTCCATGGATTTTCCCGTATAATCGACTATGGTGACCCTCTCCTGGGATGATGGAGCCGCCGCCTCGGCACCTCCCATCAGAGAGAGAAGCAAAGAAGCCATTAGCAACCAAGTTGTTCTCCTAGTATCCCTCACGGGCTGCACCCCGATAAGATTAGTTTAAGTTAAATCAAGTAATATTGATTAATAAACCTTGCGGTCCTCCCCGGTGGGAGGCGATGCCCCAGAGGACCGGATCAGGCAGCCCTGGGTCATAGCGACGGGCGACTGAGGGGGGGCGGTATCTGCTGAGGTTCAAGAACGGCCCGCTTGACCCCGGGCTCGAGGCCCTGGAGAGGGGCGCGGGGATCTATGCAGACATTAGGATGGTGGAGGCGGGGTGGTTAAAAAGGGGGATCAAAGCAGAGGGACGATATTTCTGGTCAGAGGTGACGATTTCGCAGAATTGAAGGGGGTTATCAGAGCCTCCGCCGGCGTGATGAGCTGACGGACGAGCCAGACGGGAGCATCGTTCTGATAGGAGACGCCCCCTCGGCGCTCCTCACCCTCTGCGATCTGATCGAAGCTGGTGAGGTAAAGCCTGCCCCGCTGATCGGAGGTCCCGTGGCCTTCGTGAACGCCACCGAGAGCAACGAGCGGATGAGGCGAAGGGACGTCCCATCCATCTGAGTGGTGGGAACCCAGGGGCGGAAGACCCATTGCCGGGCGTCCATAAATGATATAAATATGTATCAAGAGATAAAATAAAATAATGAGTTGAGCAGTCTTGAGAAGATGACGCGGTTTGCTCATCTCTTCGATCTTTTATCCGAGCACGGTCTCGCCGAGTAGAGGGAAATCGCCGACTGGATCGGGGGGGCTCGGGCAACACCTCGTCCTCCTCGGCACATTTTCGCCCATTTCCGATCTGATATCTCCTGGCTGCAGTAAGTGGGTAGATTTATTGGGCATTAGGTTAATTATTGATGATGAATGGGATCTGATCTTGGAGCAGAGGGGATCATCGATATGCCGAAGGCGAAGAGCTTGAAAGAGGCCTACAACAACCTGGTGGTGGAGCCGCTGGAGACCGAGGAGGAGTTCAGGGATTTTTACGTCGAGAGGCCGGAGAAGGCGCCATCCCCCATCGAGGAGCTGAAGCACCGGATCGAGATCTCGGATCGAAGTGAGAAGTACCTCTTTCTCGGGTTCAGGGGGTCGGGGAAGAGCACGGAGCTGAACCGGCTCTTGGATATGATCGATCCCGACCGGTTTCTGGTGGTCAGCTACTCGATCCGCGACCAGCTGAACGTCAGCGACTTCGACTTTCGAGACTTCTTCGTCTCGATGGCTTTGATGATCTACGAGAGAGCCTTGGCAGAAGGCGTGGATCTTAACGAGGACATCGAAGAGGACTTCAACGACTTCATAAAGCGAGTCACAAATGTTTCTGTGGAGGAGGTGATTAGATCTAGGGCAGTGGCCGTGGGACTTCCGCCATCACTTTCCGAATTTATACTTCTTAAGCTGGGGCGAGAGGCGAAGACTCGGGAATACGTCCGAAAAGAGCTGGAGATGCAGATCAGCGACCTCATCCAGAGGTTAAACTGGCTGATCGTCGACGTAGAGGATAAGACCGATAAGAAGCTTGTCGTCATCGTCGACGACCTGGACAAGCTCACCCGCATCGAGCAGGCGGAGGAGTTCTTCTACAAGAACTACGAGCTTCTCACCCAGCCGAGCTGTTTTGTGATTTACACCTTCCCTATCCCCCTCACCTTCAACCCCTACTTCGAGAACGTCAGGCCCGCCTTCGACGACGCCATAATCCTGCCGCAGCTTCCGGTGATCAACAGAGACGGCAGCAGAAACGAGACGAACCTCGGCTTTTACAGATCCGTTGTAAGAAACCGGATGGAGGATCACCTGATCGACGACGCCGTTCTGGACGAGGCTATCCTCTCCACCGGAAAGCTCTCGGAGTTCGTCTCGATCATGAGAGATGCCACCATAAAGGCTTACCGAAATAAAAGAGAAAGGATAGCAAAAGAGGACGTGGAGAGCGCCCTTGAGAAGCTCCGTCGGACTTACGACAGGACCCTCACCGAGGCCCACAAGCGCAGGGCCATGGAGATCCACGAATCGAAGGAGGCCCGCGACTTGAACAAAGACGACGGCATAAGCCGGGAGCTCCTCTTCAGCCTGACGGCCGTCGAGTACGAGGACGAGAACGGTAGATGGTGCGACGTGGACCCCCTCCTTCTGCCCCTGGTGGAAAAATGGAAGATGCGAGATTAGAAGAAGGGAAGGCTGAAGCCGCGGGGATCGAAGACTCGAGAGTTGAAGGCCCAGGATTAGAGGGAGCGAGGGCTGAAGACCTGGAGGAGATCGATACCATCATCGCGGAGCTGGAGGTCTCGAAAGGGAAAGGCAACCTCATCTTATGCGTCGTCAACGCCCCCGCCTATCGAGACGGTATCATCCGCGCGTTTAGCGGCAGATTCAAGGCAAAAATAATTCCTGTCGAAGAAGGCGAAGACGTAATCCAGAGCCTCAAGAGCGGGGATTTCGGCGGCGCCGAAGTTCTGATCTGGACGATGCCCGAGAAGCTCACCGAAGATCTCTCAAATGCCCTGAACAACTTTCGAGAGCTTTTTTACGACGCCGGGGTTCCGAGCCTCGTCTTTTCGAGCCAGAGATTCCTCGACGACGTTATAAGAAGTGCGCCCGACTTCTGGAGGTACAGGGGGAACTACTACGAGCTGAAGGGGCTAGACCGGGGCCAAGCCTTCGAGGCGATCGATGCGTTGGCAACGTCTTTGCGCTACCAGAGCAAGGAGGATCTGCTGAGGCGGAGGAGGATAAATGAGTACCTCCTCGAAAAGGTGAATGATGAGAAGAACTCTGCTGAGATTCTGGATGAACTCGGGCGGATCTCTCATATTCTCGGAGAGTACGAAAACGCATCAAAATATCTCAAACAAGAATTGAAGCTTAGTGAGAAGGTCAGCGATATACTCAACGTGGCAAGGGCATTAAATAACCTTGGGATTCTTGCAAGGGATACCGACAACCCGGCAGAGGCTCGACGCCTCTATAATAGAAGCCTGGAAATCGCCCAAACGCTGGGCGACAAGAGCATAATCTCAACGTCGCTGCACAATATTGGATTACTGGCGCAGGACAAGGGTGATATTGCTGAGGCCCGCCGTTTCTATGGCGAGAGCCTGAAGATCAAACAAGAGCTGGGCGACATTAGCGGCGTTTCATCATCGCTGCACAATTTGGGTATACTGGCGTGGGATACTGGCGACATCGCTGAGGCCCGTCAACTCCTCGATGAGAGCCTGAAGATATCTCAAGAATTAGGCAACAAGATCGGCGTCGCCTTCAATTTGGGTCAATTTGCTCTATTGGAGGAGCAGGAAGGCAACTTAGAGAAGGCACTCGAAACGATTCGACATTCGGAGGCACTCTTCTTGGAACTTGGCAGTCCCATGACCGAAGTGGCTCGAAAAGTTCGGGAACGACTAGAGAAGATGGTCGTAAACGAGAAAATGAGAGAAGAGCGGCTCCTGGAGGCCCATCGTCGATGAAAGATGAAGCTATAATGAAACGAAAAATCGCCGAGATCTTCCGCCTCTCCCAAGACGAGTGCGACCTGGTGAACCGGATCGTCCTCGAGGAGATCCTCGCCGGATCTAAGGACACCCACGAGTTCGTCCAACGGACCCTCGACCGGTTCGCCGGGACCGAGGGGGAGAGGAGGGCCTTCCTGGCGGGGCACATCACCGGCTGGGTCCTGATGAAGGCGGACATGGATATGGACATCGACGCCTACTTCGCCGACTCCCGGGATAGGGGGCCAGAGGGTCGGAACACCTGACCACTGGGGATGGCCCCACCACGACACCCTGCCGTGACCCAGGCCCCCTTCTTAATCGCCTCCATCGATTCTTCCGGGGGTAAAGGCCCTTATTTCAGCTTCTCCAGGGCCTTCTTTCCCACCTCTGCCACAGCCTTCTCCACGTCCGTCTTCTTCTCCTCCAGATCTGCCTTCAAGGAGGAGGCCTTATGTTCGAGATCTGCCTTCCTCTTCTCCGCCTCCGCCTTGGCATCGGCCTTGGCATAGGCCGCGTCCCTCTCGGCTTCGGCCTTCTCTTTCTTCTCATTTGCCGTCGTCTTCTCCGTCATCTGCTGACACCTCCGTCCTTTTGTATAACCTATTAAAGGCGGCCGATGATTATTATAGCTTCGTGCTTGAAGCGAGCCTTTCGACGGGTCGGCGTTAAGCTGCGACCCCCCCGTGGCCCCGAACCGGCTGGGGAGGGGGGGGTTAAAGATAGGGAAAGGTTTTTTGGCCCCCCGGATCCAGAATCCCCTCACGAAAATCTCAGCAGGATGCCCCCGACTTCAGTCGGGGGAGGAATGCGTCCATACTCCCGCTTCTCCTTGGCACCGAAATGTTCATATCTATAGATGGTATACGTCTATACGCATGATGCAGAC
>Ga0334890_1002876_pt1 | contig 18676 bp, 13 predicted proteins | sample GraSluR1_MG_3_FD_207220 | JGI IMG/M metagenome (GOLD analysis project Ga0334890, IMG submission 207220) | Sludge microbial communities from methane-producing bioreactor in Wageningen University, Netherlands - Granular Sludge_31_08-R1 | ecosystem: Engineered > Bioreactor > Anaerobic >... | reverse complement strand
ACGTCGACTTCTACAAGATATGGGCCGACAGCCCCGGCGACCTGGAGGTGATGCTCGAATCCGTCCCCGATGAGATGAGGGCGAGGATCGACCTCTACGGCAAGAACTTCAACTTCATCACGAGAGCGGACGCCTCAAACCCCGGCGACCTGGCGACCCTCAAATATGGGGCTCCCGGACCAGGCTGGTACTACATCGGGATCGTCGACCTGGCGGGCAGGTCCCACAGCACCGGCTACTCCTTCCGGGCCGTCGGCGGAGGCCTTGGGGGGAGCGGTTCCGGCCCTCAGGAGGGGGGAGCCGTCGGGACCAAGGCCGGAGGGGTGAAGGTGGTATCTGATGGTACCGCCAATGGGACGGCGACTTCGTATCGAGAGGCGACCCTCACCCATTCGGGGTTCGACTTCTCGTTGGGTGAAACCGGCGAATATCCCACCTTCGACGGCGAGATCATAACCTGGCAGCCCAGCGCTGAAGACCATCCGGATTATCCTCGCGACGCCGGCTACCTCTGGTGGAGGAACACCCACCTCGACGACCAGAACCGGGTCAGCCAGACCAGGGATATGGGGTCGGTCGATCTGGAGGCGGTGCGAACCGTCCCTGCGGAATGGGACAGATCTCCCCTGATACCCCCTCTCCTGGAAGGGCATACCATCGTCGCCAGGTGCAATGACGGCTACGTCAAGTTCCAGGTGATATCGGTGGATCCCGAAGCCGAGTCGGTCGTCGTCAGGTATTTCCACTCCCCTGATGCCACCTTCGACGATGGCGCGAGCTGAGGGGACCGATAAAAGGCCTCGGTTTGATGCCGGGGCCGAGCCGGGGAGGAGAGATCTTCATCGGGAGATGGGGCGGATATGAGAGATGAGGTGCTGGAGAGGGCGGAGCTGAAGGAGGTGAGGGGGGTGAAGATCCTCCGCCTCGCCGGGAGCCCCTACGAGATGGGCTACCAGCACGGACGGCTGCTGGCCGAGGATATCGATCTCATGGTCGATACGACGCTAGCGGCCACCGCCGCCTACGTCGCCCTCCAGACCGGATCGGAGCTGGAGCGGGCGGAGGAGATGCTCTGGATCGGCCAGAGGCGGGCGGAGCCGTTTCTTCCCGGCTTCTTGAGGGAGGAGATGGCGGGGATCGCCGACGGCGTCCGGGATGCCGGGGGTAAGGCGACCCTCGAGGAGATCCTCCTATGGAACACCAACTACGACCAGTGGTGCATCTACTGCCATCCTCACTATTGGAACTGCGAAGGCGACGTCGGTGAAGACGGGGGCGTGGAGGGATCCACGCCAGCAGCCTCTCCGCCCCCGGCGCCTCCTGCAGGGGGGTGCAGCAGCTTCTCCGCCTGGGGCGAGGCCGCCGGGGGCGAGGGCGAGCTGATCTTCGGGAAGAACGAGGACAACTTCAACATGCCAGGCCAGCTCGACCGTCGGATGATGGTGGTCGCCGCCCCCGACGATGGGTTCGGCCACGCCTTCATGACCTACCCCGGGATGATCGGCCTCGACGGGGGCGTCAACGAGGCGGGGTTTGAGATGATGACCCAGCTCAATTCGATGCGGCACGAGTCGATGGCTGGCTGCGGCATCGCCGTCTTCACCCGCCTCCTCCTCGCTCACGCGAGGAGCGTCGAGGAAGCCATCAATATATTCCGGGACCATCCCCGCTGTGCGGGGATCGCCTACCACGTCGCCGACGCCGGGGCGAGGGAGGCGGCGGTCGTCGAGACCTCTTCAAAGAGGGTGGCCGTCCGCCGTCCCCCGGAGGGGGTCGACGCTCTCTGGCAGACGAACCACTCCAACTGCTATCCGGGCTGGATGGGCTACTGTGGCTACAACATGGTGAGAGATCAGGCCCCCGTCAACGATCTCCTCGACGTATCCTCCGTCGAGAGCTGGCAGAAGAGCCTAAAGGACCCCTACAACTTCTCCGTCCAGGCCCCCAGCAGGTTTGAGAGGTACAGCCAGCTTATCCACGAGCACTACGGGAAGATAACCCCTGAGGTGGCCGTAAAGATCCTCAGCGACCGCTACGACCCCTACACCAGGATGACCAGGCCGGTGGGATTTCCCTCCTGGACCAATAACATCCTCTGCACCATCTCTGCCCTCTACCCCGACTTCGCATATCGGGCGAAGGAGCCGGTGGGGTCCTTCAAGGCCCACATCGCCAACATGTGGTCCCTCGTCTCCCGCCCCGCGAGCGGGGACCTGTGGCTCGCCATCCGGGGCTTTCCCGCCCAGGAGGGAGGCTACGAGCACTTCAACCTCCACGACCTCCTGGAGGAGATCCGCTGACCTGGGACCGGCAGGGAAAGGGATTTATTACCTTTTGGAGGGCGATTCCGGGCATGAGCTCCACTCGCAGGCCTCCTTCACCGCCCAAGGCCGGAGCCGGCGTCGCCGCCGCCACCTTGGCCCTCCTTTCCCTTCTTCTTCTTCTTCTTCTTCTATCGGCCCCTCCGGCGGCCGTCGGGATGATGGACGGGGATGAGCCCTCTTCAGCCGGAGGAAACGTCACGGTGGGCGAGATCAGATTGTATTACGAGATCCACGGCGAGGGTGAGCCCCTCCTCCTGATCATGGGCCTCGGCGGCCACATCCTCGACTGGGGGTGGGTCCTGCCAGAAAAGCTGGCCGAGGGCCGCTCGGTGATCGCCTTCGACAACCGGGGCGCGGGCAGGAGCGACCAGCCCCCCGGCCCCTATTCCATCGCCGAGATGGCCGACGACGCCGTAGGCCTCCTCGACGCCCTCGGGATCGAGCGGACGGACGTCTTCGGCGTCTCCATGGGCGGGATGATCGCCCAGGAGATGGCCGCCCGCCATCCGGACCGGATCGGCCGTTTGATCCTGGGGGCCACCAGCCCCGGGGGCGCAGCCTCGGTCAGCGCGCCCCCGGAGGTTCAGGCATACCTGGAGCCGCGGCTCGACCTCTCGCTCCACGAGGCGCTCTGGTGGTCCGCCCCCGCTGGGTATCCCCAAGAGTTCATCGATGCCCACCCGGAAATCGTCGAGCGGAAGGTCCAGGCGAATATGGCCCACCCGAGCAGCCTTGCAGCCTACGAAGCGCAGCTGGCCGCCTACCGGGCCTTCGATATCGGCGGCCGGCTGGCGGAGATCCGGGCCCCACCCTGGTCATCGCCGGCGACTCCGACATCCTGATCCCGCCTGAGAACGGTTTGATTCTGGCAGAGAAGATCCCCGGCGCGGAGCTTCGCGAGATCAAGGGGGCGGGGCACCTCTTCTGGATCAGCCATCCGGAGGAGACGGTGGTGGCGGTGGTGGAGTTTCTGGGGGAGAACTAGAGGTTTATATCAGAGTAGGGTAAAGTGGCTACAGTTGCCCCCCCCCCACGCCACTAATATTGTTCATGAATTATTTTTGTGGAATATGCTTAAAGTGGCATATTATCGAGAATCTTGCTGTATGTGAATAGTATGCTCTGGGCTGCGATTGCGTTCTTTTGAATCTCCAAAATTGCGTAAGTAAGCCCGAAAACGTCGGTAGAATCTGGTTGGCAAATAAACTTATTGCCAGGGATCTCCGTACCATCACGTGTTTTTCCGCCTTGTTCAGATGTTAATATTACATCATAACTGCCAGCAACGTGGATTAAATCTGGGCGCCTAGTTACCGGAATCGACGGATTACTTATATAAAATTCCTCTATTGAATTAAATATTGTTTCAATTTTAGCACCTTTCGGAGCGTAAATGATTTTAAAGGGCCATCTATCATAATTTGGAATCCTTATTAACGGATTAGCGCGGTTTTCGAGAGGTTCTTGTGGTGGGATTGATGCGAGATTATCCAGTGCATTTTTTAGTTCTGAAGAGGTCAAATTCGATTTCAATGAGGCAACTGCGATTGTACCTTCTATACAAGCGAATGTTTTTCCGTTTCCATCGCGGTTGTTGAAATTGAATTTTATACTCGAATTTGAATTGATAATTAAATCGATCTGGTCAGATTCTGATCCATCGAGATTGAATAAGAATCCTCCAAAAAGAATATTGCAGTTAGAGGGTAAATGTAAACGCAGAAATTCTGCGTAGATTTTTTCGCGTGACATCCCAATATCAGTTGGATTTGGAAATATTGATGCGGTGTCTGCTTCACCTCTAAGAACATTGCCCACACTCGTGTAATAATCTTTCAATCTTCTGTAAAACTCCGCAGCCATTACAACCATCCTCTGCCCATCACAACTATCCCAAGTTGTTTTAGGAAGTATTTATCAGTTACGCCGCCGAATCCTGATATAAACGAAAAAGAACGGCGACGGAGAGGACGACGCGAGAGGAGCCGCCCCTCTTACGTCACTTCCTCGCCGCCCCATCCGCGCACACGGACTTCTCCATCGGGATCACGAAGATCCTGCCGTTGCCGGGCTGTCCGCTCCTGGCGTCGGGGATCGTCTTGATCTAGAACTCGGCTATCTCCGCCGTTGCCCGCGCCTCCAAATGACCACTCTGTGGTCGCGCAGAGCATCCGAAACGACCGTAAGGAAAGTCTTTTTATCCGAAGCCCCTGGATATAAGGAGAGATCGATCGGTTCGGCCCCGATGAGGCCGAAGTTATAAGGGAGTCCCTCGGCCTGATTTTTTGGGCATCGATGACAGGAATGGAGCTGATCGGCAAGCTATACATGAGCGTGATCGGGCGAGAGTAGAAGGGGGTTATTTTCATGCCAGGTGCTTCTAAAGGAGTTCAGGGTTCCAGGGACGGCGGGCGGACGCCCCGAAGGGCGGCCACCGGGGTCCGTCTCGCCATCGGCGGCGTCATCGGGATCATATTCCTACTGAGCCTCATCGGCCTATCGGCCCCGGCGGCCCCGGATGGCGGGGGGCCGTCCCCGGCAGGACCAGAACCGCCATCGGATTCGGATCTGCCGGGAGGGACGGTCCGGATGGTCCTGGAGGCGGGGGAGCTCTCCATCGCCAAAGGCGGGGAGGGGTTCGACGTGGTGGCGATGGAGGGCTTCGCCTCCACCACCTCCCCGGGGGACCCCCTCCTCCTTCACCGGGTCTACAACATCCTCGTCCCCCCCGAGGCGATCGGGGAGGATCTCACGATGAAGGTCGTCTCCCAGGACGTCGAGATCCTGGAGGGGACGTATGAGATCGGGCCGGTGGGACCCCTCGCCCCTGCCCTCGCCGGCGACGAATTTGGTGGGGTGGCCTGGGCCGAGTACTGGGGCCTGGGAAAGACGATATCCGACGGGAGGAACCTCGCCGTTTACGAGAGGGATGCGAACTACCCGGAGCCCTTCGCCGTCCTCCTCCCCTACTCCGAGATGAGGAAGTGGAAGTTTGCCCGGGTCGACTTCTTCCCCCTCCAGTACAACCCGGTATCAAAGAGGCTCACCCTGATCAAGAGCTGCGTCGTCGAGATCAGCTATCGGTCCTCCCCCGAGCCCTTGGATGAGGCCTCCGCGGCGGACTCGGTCATGGACGAGGTCGCCCCCCAGCTCTTCGACAACTACGAAGAAGGGAGGCTCTGGTACCTCGGGGCCGAGGGTGACCGGCTCGATTCGCGGGCGGAAGGGGCTTACGATTACGTCATCATCACCACCAGCGCCATCGTCGCTGGGAGCGGAAAGCTCGCCGACTTCATCGCTCACAAGGAGAGGATAGGATACCGGGTCCTGGTGGTCACCGAGAGCGACTTTCTGCCCCTGACGGGCCAGGCCCCGAACAACAGGGCGGAGAAGATCCGCCAGTGGCTGAAGAACAACTACGCCTCCCTGGGGATAAAGTACGTCCTCCTGATAGGCGATCCCCGGCCCTTCGAGAGCGGCGAGGGGGAGATCCCCATGAAGATGTGCTGGCCGAGGTATCCCGAGACTATCCATCGTGAGGCGCCCACCGACTACTTCTATGCCGACCTCACCGGCAACTGGGATAAGAACGGCGACGGGATCTACGGCCAGTGGGGCTTGGGGAAGGACTATCCCGTCGCCGGAGGCGTCGACTTCACCCCCGAGGTCTACGTCGGCAGGATCCCCGTATATGACGCCGATTATCCCGCCCTCGACAGCATCCTCGAGAAGACCATCCGCTACGAGCTCTCCGCCGGCACCGACTGGCGGAGGTCCGCCCTCCTCCCCATGGCCTTCAGCGACTCCGTAACCGACGGGGCCCGCCTCAGCGAGCAGATGAGGGACGATTATCTCAACCCCGGAGGCTACTCATCCTGGCGGATGTATCAGCAGGGGACGGTCGGGTCGTGTGCAGACTCCAAGTATGATAGCGAGGAGGAGCTTCACGGAGGGACGGTGGTCAGAGACCGGTGGTCCGCCGGCGACTACGGGATAGTCTGCTGGTGGGCCCACGGGAGCCCGACTTCGGCGTCCATAGGCTATTCCGGATGCAGTGGCGGCCTCCTCTTCGCTAGCTCCTACGCCGCCAGCCTCGACGACGCCCACCCATCCTTCACCTATCAGTGCTCCTGTCTCAACGCCGAGCCTGAGACGACCGATAACCTCGCCTACTCCATCCTGAAGAACGGCGGGATCGGGACGATCTCGGCGACGAGGGTCTCCTGGTACTACGTAAATCAGTTATATGGCAACTTCGATGGTAGCCCCTCAAACTCGGGGCTCGGCTACGAGTACGTGGACAGGCTCGTCGATGAGCTTGCCGCCGGCGACGCCCTATACCAGGCGAAAGGGACCGTCTACCCCGGGACCTACAGCGAGACGACGATGAACTGGTACGTCATGAACCTCTACGGCGACCCCTCGGTCTCCCTCAAGAACCCCCCCGTCCCCCCCGTCCCCCCCGAGCCGGAGGTGACCGCCGTCCAGAAGAGGATGGGGATCTGGCAGCGACCCCGATAGGCGGATAGACGGCTGAATCCCTCACAGAGATTCTTGGTCCAGGTGGAGGAGGATTAAAAGAGATCGGATCTGCTCAAGAGATGGAACTAAAAAGGAAAGGAGGATGGAGGGAGGTGGGAAGGTTGGCCTTCAGATCACCTCCTCCCCCGTCCTCACCCGGACGGACCTCGCCACCGGGATGACGAAGATCCTCCCGTCCCCGGGCCGCCCGGTCCGGGCGGCGGCGGAGATCGTCGCGATCAGATCGTCGACCGCCTCGTCTTTTACGATCAGCTCGATCTTGACCTTGGGGAGGAGGTCGACGTCCATCGTCCTCCCCCTGTACTGGAGCTTGATCCCCTTCTGCTCGCCCCGCCCCGTCACCTCGGAGACGGTCATCCCCACAAAGCCCTTCTCCTCCAGGCTCTTTTTGACCTGGTCCAGCCGCTCGGGCCGGATTATGGCCTCAACTTTCATCATCGCCAATCACCACCTCTCGCCGCTATGCGTAAGCCTTCTCTCCGTGCTGGGATATGTCGAGGCCGACGTACTCCTCGTCCTCGGTGACCCGCAAGCCCATCGTCGCGTCGACGACCTTCGCAATGGCGTAGGTGACGACGAAGGCGTAGACTACGGCGGCGACGGCCCCGATCACCTGGGCGACGAATTGGTCGACGTTACCCTGGAGGAGGCCGGAGGCGCCGCCGACGGCCTCGACGGCGAAGATCCCCGTAGCTACGGCCCCCCAGAGGCCGCCGACGCCGTGGACCGCCCAGGCGTCGAGGCTCTCGTCGAGGCCCCTCCCCACCCTGAAGAGGAGGGCTCTGTAGCAGAGGACCCCGGCGACGCCTCCGATGACCAGGGCTGATAGGGGATCGACGAACCCCGCCGCCGGGGTTATGGCTACGAGGCCAGCTATGGCGCCGCTGACCATCCCGAGGGCGGACGGCTTTCCCCTCACCCAGGAGGCGAAGAGCCAGGCGAGGGCCCCCGCCGAGGCGGAGACGTTCGTCACCACGAAGGCGCTCGCGGCGAGGCCGTCGGCGGCGAGGGCGGACCCGGCGTTGAACCCAAACCACCCGAACCAGAGGAGTGCGGCCCCGATCATCGTCATGGGGATGTTGTGGGGCTCCATGTCGTGGTCGCCAAACCCGATCCTTTTGCCGATGACCAGGGCGAGGGCGAGGGCGCCGAATCCGGAGCTTATGTGGACGACGGTCCCTCCGGCGAAGTCGAGGGCCCCGAGCTGGCCGGCCCAGCCGCCGCCCCAGGCCCAGTGGGCGAGGGGGTCGTAGACGAGGGTCGTCCAGAGGAGGCCGAAGACGATGAAGGAGCCGATCCTCACCCTCTCGGCGACGGCGGAGGTTATGATCGCAAGGGTGATCCCCGCGAAGACGAGCTGGAAGGCCATGAATAGGAGGCCCGGGATCGTCCCCTCCCCCGCGTCCATCCCCACGCCCTTCAGGCCCAGGAGGTCGAGGCCGCCGATGAAGCCTCCGACGTCCGCCCCGAAGGAGAGGCTGTAGCCGACCAGCACCCACTGGACGCTGACCAGGGCCATGGCCAGGAAGGAGAGGCCTATCATGGAGACGACGTCCTTCTTCCGGACGAGGCCCCCGTAGAAGAGCCCGACTCCCGGTATCATCAGCATAACCATCGCCGTCGAGACCAGGACCCAGGCCGTATCGCCGCTGTCAAGTACCATTATTTACCACCCGTAAACTTCCAGGTTCGCGTCTGGAATTTGCCATCGACGCGTCCGACCCATTTTACAAGGCAGAATGGGCCCCTGGGGATTTAAAAAGAGATTTGATAAAGCTTCATAGGTATTATGAAAAGAGCTTACCAGGTATGCCCCGATCTGAGAAAAGAGGAGCCTAGACCATCTCCCCTATCCCCCCGTCTCAGCTCCTCGGCCATCCAGGAATGTCTGGCGATCCGTTATATTTGACCGCCGCCCGAGGAGAGCCGCTCTGCGGAGCCGAAAGGGGGAAGAGGAGGCTCCCGGGAAGGGATCTTTCCTGGACGGGGCCCACCGCCTCCGGTCCGATCATCTCCTTTGATCGATCATCTGGGGGGCAGGATCTCGACCCTGATCTTCGAGAGGTCCTCTCTTATCTCGGCCCTCCTTCCCATCTTGGAGATGATCTCTTCGATCTCGGTCCGGATGAACCTCTTTGGGACGTCGTACCCCAGGATCAGGGTGAATTCCGTCTCAGAGGTCCTGATCAGCTTGAAGAGGTTGCAGGCCTCCAGCCTCCGGAGTACCGTCTTAATATCGTGGCTCTTTTGTATGAACTCCTCGGCATGGGCCTGGGATACCTTTTGATGCATCTCCCAGAACTTCTCTTTATCAGGGTGCGACTCGATGAACCTCAAAAAAAGTATCCAGTGGTCAATGTCCAGGATGACGTGCTCCCCCTCCGAGAGCATCTCCGTATAGATGCGGAGCCGATCACCGTCGAGGGATTCGAAGAGGGCTTTGTGTCTGCTGTAAAACCTCAGAGCCGTCCTCAATAGCTCGCTCTGGGATCCCACCAGCCCATCCTTCATCTCCCTGAATATGCCCGCGGATTCGCGGTCGAAGGAGATGGTGACCAAGAACTTCTCCGGACCCTTCTCCTGGAACCCCTCCCCTCCCCTCATGATCCCGTCCTCTGGGAGGGCTCGGTCTCAGGATCGCCGAGGGGCAAGTCGACGACCTCCTCTCCCCTCCCCGGCGGATCCTCCTCCATCTTGCAGCCTCTGGCCCGGATCGCCCTCGTCGGAAGATTCACCTCGCCACAAACCTCCAGAACTCTTATGGCATTTTTGCCATCCCCGCTTATATGGAAGTATTTGAGATTTCTGAATACAAATTAATACAAATTATGAATCATCATTAAAACAATATACGAACTGATAAATTTCATTTATGGCAATATAATCCATTATGGGCCGCCGAAGGGCTCTTTACAGCCGAACAGAGTTTTCGCTCTGCTGGATGGGGATCGGAGGCGGCCCAAAAGGCGGCTCCGGCAGATCCGGGTCGTAAGAAGGCTTCCTCCTGCCTGCATCATCTCGTTATAATAAAGATCTCTTGGCTGAAGGCTGCCACGGCGTCATTGAGATATAGCTGGCGGGACTATGCCTTTCCCCAGTTCCATGAAAGATCCCGTATGGACTTCCAACCGGATCCTCCGGGAGATCTCCGGATCGATGGGAAACTTCGGGACGGTCCTTCCCATCCTCCTCGGGGCCGCCCTCGTATCGGAGGTAGACCTGGGGCCCGCCCTCCTCTTCATCGGCCTATGGTACATCGTCATGGGGATCCATTACGGGATTCCCATGTCGGTGGAGCCGATGAAGGCGATCGGGGCCATCGCCATCGCCGGGGAGCTGACCTCCGGGGAGATCGCGGCCTCGGGGCTGATCCTGGGGGTGGGGCTCCTCGCCCTGGGGTATTTTCGGGGGTTTGAGCGGCTGCAGGGGCTGATCCCGGAGGGCGTCGTCCGCGGGGTCCAGCTGGGGCTCGGCCTCATCCTCATCAAGACCTCGGCGGGGATGATGGTCCAGGACCTCATATTTGCGGCCGCCGCCGTGGGGATCTTCCTTTTATTCCTCCTGGTCAGGAGCTGGAGAGGTCTCCCGGACGTATCCATCCTCGCCGTCTTCGGCCTGGGCATCGGTTACGGCATCTCCACCAGAGGCGTCCCCGATATCCAGCTCATCTCGATCGGGGTCCTCCCCGTCCCCGACCCGGCGACCTTCATCTGGGCCGGATGGCATCTGGTCCTCCCTCAGACCCCCCTAACCCTCACCAACGCCACGGTGGCGACCGCCCTCATCGCCGAGGACCTCTTCAAGAAGAGGATCGAGCCCGACAGGCTCTGCGTCACCATGGGGATCATGAACATCGTCTCGGCGCCCTTCGGCGGTTTTCCGATCTGCCACGGGGCGGGGGGGCTCGCTGCCCACCACCGCTTCGGGGCGGTGAGCGGCCTTTCGACCGTCATGGGGGGGCTCGTCCTCCTCGCCGTCGCCCTCTTCTTCGCCGGCGCCGAGGCCCTGACGATCCTTCCGATCGGCCTCTTCGGGGCTCTCCTCCTCTTCGTCGCCCTGGAGATGGGACGGTGCGGCCTCCGGACGGATGCGCCCCTCCTCACCGGCAGCATCGCCCTTCTGGCCTTATTCACCAACGTCGGCCTAGCCTTCCTCTTCGGGATCATCCTCGCCGCGGCTCTGAGGCGTTAGATCCACGTCCGGTACCAGCCCTCCTCAGCGGAGAGGCCCCTCATGGGCCGTATAGCCTCTCTACCCCGTCGAGAAATCGGTCCATGAGCCCGTTGATCTCCGGTACGGCTTCTAAGCCTGCCAGGATCTCCTCTGCGGCCTGGACGAACCTCCCGCCGCCGGCGAGCTCGTCAGAGCAGTTTCTGATGAGGCTCCTGATCCCTTCCGCCGTCGCTTCCAGGTGGAACTGCAGCCCGATGGCCCGGCCGAGCTGGAAGGCCTGATTTGCACAGCCCCCGCTCTCCGCCATCCGGACCGCCCCCGGGGGGATGTCGAAGGTGTCGCCGTGCCAGGAGAGGGGGAAGAACTCCTCGGGGAGGAGGCCGAAGAGGTCGGACTTGGACCCCTCGGAGGTGAGGTTGACGGGATGCCAGCCGATCTCCCGGTGCCCGTTCTTCCTGACCCGGCCGCCGAGGACGTCGGCGATCAGCTGGGCCCCGAGGCATATCCCCAGGACGACCTTTCCCTCATCGATCGCCCTTCGGATCAGCACCTTCTCCGGGGCGAGCCAGGGGTACCTCTCCTCCTCGTAGACGTTCATGGGGCCGCCCATGACGATGAGCCCGTCGAACTCCCCCGGGTCCGGGAGGCCTTCGCCGGAGAAGAGGCGGGTCCAGGAGACGGTATGGCCCCGCTCCTCCGCCCAGTCTCCTATCGATCCCGTCCCCTCGAAGGGGACGTGCTGAAGGGTGTGGATCCTCATATTCGTCGGCGGAATGATCCCGGACGATTTATACGCTTCTTCCTATCTGCCGCCTCTCTCCTTACCAGACCCTCACGAAGGGCACCCCTCTCCTCTGGGCATCCCTCAGCTGGTCTCCGAAGGTGAAGCGGTAGTCGTACCTGTATGCCCTTCCGTCCGTCATCGTCACGGTGATCGGCATGTTGAACGCCCCCCAGGTCCATAGCTCCAGCTCGAAGTTGTCTCCCGGGTTTGTCATGGTCTGCTCCGACGGGCTGAAGGTCGGGTGGAGCTGGTAGTGGACGGACCTGATCCTGTAGAGGTCGGGGCCGGTCACCAGGACCTTGATCCTGAAGATCTGGAGCCCCTGCGGGTTGTAGGAGTAGTAGACCCGGTTAGTCTGCGGGTCCACCGCCTGGGTCACGATCTGGATGTTGGGCCTCCCGTCGGGGGCGGGCGGCGGAACGGGGACGCCGGCTCCGACGTAGAAGGTCAATACATCGCTGTAGGGGCCGTTTCCTATCCTGTACCTCAGCTGGTGGATCCCCGGGGCGTCGGCGTAGAACCATGTCCTATATTGATTATGCGCCCAGACGTTCCCCAGGTAGCGGGTCTGAACGAGGCCTGAGGGAGTCCTCTTCTCCACCATCAGCGACCCCGAGGATGAGGGGATGATAAGGAGCCTTGCATAGTGGTAGACGGGGATGTTTACGGCCTGCCAGTAGCGGGAACCGTCGCTGCTGACGATCCAGAAAGCGTTCTGGCCTCCACCGGGGGCGATGGAGAAGGGGGCGACGGTCGGAGCCGGGGATGAGGCCGGCCTGTACTCGAAAGACCCTCCCTCCTCGATCAAGGTCTCGGGGCTCTCCAGGATGCTGCTCGGGAAGTCGGCCTCTCCCGTCTCGGAGGTCTCAGAAGGTGGCGGCTCCGTCCAGCCGAAGGATGACGATCCCTCCTCTTCCCAGGGGCCCAGATCCCCCGGACTATCCCACCCTCCGAACTGGGCTAGGGAGGGCGAAGATCCGAATAAGATCAGTCCAAGAAGAAGGACCGTCGGCTTGAAGGCGGATCGGACTATCATGATATATAACTTGATAAAGCGGCATAAAAGCTTTTCATCCGCCTTTATACGCACCGCTCCACGGCCTCGCTCCCATAGGCGGGGTCCTTTGATATGGATCCGGCATCGGAGGTTATTTTAATAGATGCGTTATTTTAATAAAATGCTGAGGGATGGCCGCCAATTCCTCAAGGGGCATCGGCCATCTCGACACAGAGGACATAGGGATCCGCCGCAGATCGCTGGTACCAGAGCCTCGCCTGGCCGGCCCCCACCTCCTCCAGCATGGAACTCAGCTCCTCCGGCGCCACCGCCTTCAACGTTCCTTCGTAGACGTCGAAGAGGTAGCTCGTCCCTCCCTTCAGGGTGAACGGTCCATAGGCCTTCCAGTCATCGGATACCCCCGATGTATCCGGAGACCCTCTTTCCGCTCCAGATCATGTATGTCTCGGGGTCTAAGAGGGGTCCTGCGGTCTTCCTCTCCGGGGAGGTGGCCCCGAGGTCGGCATAATCGACCACATCCTCGGGCAGGGGGTCGAAGCTCTGGCATGGCGCCCCATCCCTGCAATCGAAGTCTGCACACTTCGGCCTTCCTCCGACGTGACCCATCTCTTCCGACCCGTCGATGCTCTCATCAGAGAAAAATTTCTGAACATCGTATATCGCGACCCCTCCTATCAGCCCATGGGTGTCCCATCTCCACGAGTCTGTTCCGATGAGGACCGTCGCGTAATTAGGGTTTGGAAGCCCGCCGGTATGGGTTTTCGTCCCCCTAAGAATCCCATCGACCCAGATCTCCAGCCCCCGGGGCCCCCAGGTCCCCATGACATGCCGCCATTCTCCGATGAGATCTTCTGGAGGTATGCCGCTATCTGCCACCTTCCATCCGCCAGCCCATATCATGAAGACCAGGTTTTTGGAGTAGCTGCTGTGGGTACCCAGGTAGAACCCGTCGTCGAAGCTTCCGCCGTACTCCCTCCCGGACGCCGCCAGGACGAAGTTGGTGGGGGCGGACTCGAGCTTTACCCACATCTCTATAGACCCCTGACTGAGATCTCTAGTCGGGTCCTGATGGACGTTCCCGACCCTCACATAATCTCCGCTCCCGTCGAGCTTCAGGGCCGGAGCGGATCCCTCTTCTGCGACGAAGGATGCGTCACCAAATAATTCTCCGGGATGCCGTCCGGTGGCATCGTCGGCATCCCCATCGAAGTGGTAGCGGGCGACGACGTTTTCTTCGATCTCTCCGTTTGCGGCGGGGGAAGGCTCCCTCAGCACCACCGAGACGGGGTTGCTCCGGGCGATCTCTTCATAACTGCCGCTTCCGGCCCAGTTCTCAAACATCCTGAACTCGTAATCCCCCAACTCCTGGGGGGCGGTGAAGGTCAAAGTCCCGCTCTTTTCGCCTCGGAGGTAGCTCCACTCCCCGTACCTTTCATTCGCTTCGTCTATCCTGTAGATGGCGATCCAATCGGTATCGAACCCTGGTGCGCCAGAGTAGACGACGGTTATCTCATCTGCGGGGTTTACTGCAGACGGCGAAGCAGAAAGGGTTGGCGGCTGGCCGGCACCGAGGCTGGCGACGGCGATGAAGAATACGGCCATGGCGGCAGCGCATAGAAAAGGTCTCCGTTTCATCTGGTCACCCTCATGGCGAAGTATACCATCAATGGTCAATAAATATTACGGTTTAGACGCTGCAGATTGAATTTCCCCATTCCCGCCTGGTGAAGGCGCCACCGCCCTCCCCTAGCCTCCCAGCTCCCGGCCCCTGGAGAAGGCGGCCTCCGCCTCCTCCCCCCTCCCCAGGGCCTGGAGGGCTGCGCCCCTCCCCACCCAGGCGTCGCCGTCCTCGGGCCTCTGCCGGATCACCTCGTCGTAGATCAGGACCGCCTCTTCGTACCGCTCCAGGCTCCTGAGGGCGAGCCCCTTGTTCATCCAGGCGTGGTGGTAGGCGGGGTCGAGGCTCAACGCCATATCGTACGCCTCGACCGCCTCCGAGAGCCGCCCCTGGTCGTAGAGGGCGACGCCCTTGTTGTTCCAGGCCTGGGCGTATCCGGGGTCGAGGACGATGGCCACGTCGTAAGCCTTGATCGCCTCCGAGAGCCGCCCCTGGCCGAAGAGGGCGACGCCCTTGTTGTTCCAGGCGTTGGCGTCCTCGGGGTCGAGGCTGATGGCCATATCATAAGCCTCGATCGCCTTCTCCTCTTCTCCCATCTCGTCGAGGGCTATCCCCTTGTTGTACCAGGCGTGGGAGTACTGGGGGTCTAGGCGGATGGCCACCTCATAGGCCTCGACCGCCTCCGAGAGCCTCCCCAGGTCCCGGAGGGCGACGCCCTTGTTGTTCCAGACGTAGGGGTCCTGGGGGTCGAGGCTCAAAGCCGTATCATAGGCCTCGACCGCCTCCGAGAGCCTCCCCCCATCGTATAGAGATAGCCCCTTCCCCCCCCAGGCGAGGGGGGAGGCGGGGTCGATGCTTATCGCCTCGTCGTACCGGCGGGCCTCGATGAGGGGCGCCACAGCCCTCGGATCGCCGATGATGACGAGGGCCTCGGCGGCCTTCTCGGATACCCCCGGATCGGCGTCCCTCAGGGCGGCGATGAGGGGGGTTACAGCGGCGGGACCCCCGGCCTCGGCGAGGGCCTCGACCGCCTCCCCTCTCACCCCGCCGTCCGGATCTTTGAGGGCGAGGTAGGCGAGGGGCTCTATGGCCTGGGGGTCGCCGATCTCCCCCAGGGCCCGGGTAGCCCGCATCCGGACCGAGGAGTTTTCGTCTTTGATGGCTCCGATGAGGGGGGTTACCGCGGCGGGATCCCCGGCCTCGGCGAGGGCCTCGACCGCCTTCTCTCTCACCCCGCCGTCCGGATCTTTGAGGGCGAGGTGGGCGAGGGGCTCTATGGCCTGGGGGTCGCCGATCTCTCCCAGGGCGCGGGCCGCCTCTCTTCTGACCCCCGGATCTGGGTCCTTCAGGGCGGCGATGAGGGGTCCGACGGCCCGGGCGTCCCTGACCTCTCCCAGGGCCGCCGCCGCCTCGCACCTCACCTCGGCGGCCTCGTCCTCCAGGGCCGATATCAGCGGTTCCACGGCCCCTGCTCCCCCGGCCTCTCCGAGGGCGCGGGCCGCCCCCGCCCGGACGTCGGCCTGGCCGTACTTCAGGTCCAGGATGAGGTCGTCCACCACGGTGGCCCCGGCAGGGGTTGCCGCCGCCAGGAAGAGCAGCGCCAAAATGAGCTTTCCTATTTTACCCCCCTCCATGGATATCGATACTGTCTCCGACGACTAAAAATGCTTCGGTGATGCCTGCATGACCGATCCCTCAGCCTCGCATGAGCCCTCCCGCTCCGAGGCCGAAGACCAGAACCAGCGGCGGAGGTCCATCGATCCCCGGGGGAGGGGCGGCATGGTCTCCGCCCGGGGGAGGAGAGAGCTCCAAAGGAATCGGATCTTCCATATTCTATTTATTCTCAAAGAGGATAACCTATCGAGGTGATCCCATGAGCCGTCTTATAGCTGCGTTCATCTTCATCCTGATATCATCACCGCCGTCCCTGGCGGCGACGATCACCGTCGGGGAGGATGGCTGCGACTTTTATAGAATCGGTCCGGCCGTCGAGGCGGCGAACGTCGGCGACGTCGTCGAGGTTCACAGCGGCGAGTACCTGGTGAATCTGAACATAACCACCCCCTTTATCACCCTCCGGGGAAACGACACCGGCGGCGGTATGCCCGTCCTCCGGGCGGGAAGCTCCACCGCTGATATCGAGAGCGAATCCGGGGGATTGACCGAGATGGTGCAGATGAGTGGTGGGACCGCCGTAGCCATAAGGGCCGATTTCGTCACCGTCGAGAACTTCGTCATCACCGGCGCCACCTGGCCGAGACCTTACGACACCGGCGAGCATAACGACGTCATCGGTCACGCCGGGATAAAGGTCTACTCCGACTTCAACAAGATCGTCAACAACACCTTCGAAGGAAACGACCTGACCGCCATAGGCCTGATCAACGCCAGCAACAACCAGATCCTCGGAAATACGATCAAGGACGTCTCCTTCGGCTACGGCATAACTATGTACAACTCTCCTGAGAACACCATCGAGGGGAACTCCCTCATTCACAACAACTGGGGGATCTCCCTTCAGAGGAGCGACTCGAACACCTTCAGGGAGAACGAGATCCGAGAGAGCGTCAACGACGGGATCTGGGCCGTAAACGCCAACTTCACCTTCATCACCGGGAACATCATATCGAGAAACGGCTTCGAGAGCGAGTTTGAGGGGAACGGCAAGGGAATCCATCTGGTGGGGTCGACGGGGCTCATCGCCAACAACGTCATCTCCTTCAACCGGGACCATGGGATATACATCCAGAGCATCTTCTGGGAGTATTGCAGCGAGCCGCCCTGCGGCGCCGAGGAGTCCAGCGAGAACCTGGTCATCGGAAACAGGATCGAAGGGAACGGAAGAGACGGGATCCGGCTGGAGAAGACCTGGAAGAACAACATCATCGACAACAACATCACCTCCAACCATGGAAACGGGATCAGCTTCCTCCAGAGCCACAACAACACCGCGGATCTGAACAACGTCACCAGAAGCGACCACGGTATCTTCCTCGACCGGTCTAACTATACGAAGGTCAATAACAATACCATATCGGAGGGGGAGAAGACCGGGGTCTTGTTCTGGTCGACCATCGGAGCCTCGGCCTACAACAACACCATCTTCGATAGCCCCGTCGGCGTATCCGTCGAAGAGTCCTCTTCGGGCCTCGCCATCACGGAGAACAGGATCAGTAACGCCACCGAGGGGATGAACATCTCCGGCGGGTCGAGGGAGAACCAGGTCACCGGAAACAACGTATCCTCCTCGGATGTGGGCGTGATCCTCGTGGGGGCAACCCGTAACCTCATAACCGGAAACCTGATCTTCGATAGCATCCTCGGGATCGTCGCCGACTTCGCCTCAAGAGGAAACTCGATCTATGGAAACGACCTCTCCGGAAACGGCGAGGCGGCGAGGGACGAGGGGGATAACCTCTGGGACGACGGGTCGAGGGGGAACCTCTGGGGGCCTGACGTTTGCGATGACGCCGATGGCGATGGCGTCTGCGAAGGACCCAGGATCATCCCAGGTGGTAAGAACACGGACAGGTTCCCGCTGGCGAGGAGGGCGGGGTCGTGAGAGGACGATGGGGCCACTTCTGAGCCCATCCTTTCCCCCCGGTTCCTGGGGCCTCTAAGAGGACCGGCCTCCTCCGGGGGGACCTCTAACCAACCAAGCAGATACAACGCCAAGCCCGCCTCGCAGCCCCTGGCGGGCTTTCTAGCCCTCTCTTCATGGAGGGCCGCGGGTCCACGCCTCCCTATTTCTCCTCCGGTTGGTGGATGGAGCAGATCGTTAAATTTATAATGTTTAATCGTTACTATTATAGTCTGAGAGGGGCGAGTATGAGGGCCTCTCGACTGCCGATATGATGGACAGATCTCATATCTCCCTCTGCCTGAGTTGTGCCCTCTCCTGCCCGTGGCCCCTCTCCCTTCAGCCCTCGAACCGCTGGCATCGGTCTATAGGGCCCCGGATGAATGCCGGCCTTCAGGGATCCTCGGAGCTTCCGACTCCTCAAAACAGAAGGTGCAGACCTGGTCACCTTTGCATATCTGCGATTTCAGGCTGAAGGATATCTTCAGGTCGCCGCCCTCGAACTCCGCTGCCCAGGCGGCGTACTCGGCGTTGCAGATCGTCGTCCCCACCCTCTCGGATAGGGCCTCTCGACCGGATCTCACGAGAAGCTCGTGCCATGGGCACTTTGATATGATCAGCCTCAGGAGGCGGCCGT
>Ga0334890_1002871_pt1 | contig 18696 bp, 10 predicted proteins | sample GraSluR1_MG_3_FD_207220 | JGI IMG/M metagenome (GOLD analysis project Ga0334890, IMG submission 207220) | Sludge microbial communities from methane-producing bioreactor in Wageningen University, Netherlands - Granular Sludge_31_08-R1 | ecosystem: Engineered > Bioreactor > Anaerobic >... | reverse complement strand
AGCAAGTCCCCTCTCCACGACGTGGGGAGGGGATTTAGGGGTGGGGCTAATACCACACACCCCATCACTTTGCCCATCTCAACGATTCTCACCTACCGGTCCGCCCCAGAACGGCGCAGGTTCAGGGGCGGTGAATCGGCCACAGAGTGCGGGGACAAATAAAAAGCAGGCCAGGACTCTGCCTGGCCCGCCTGAACTTGCGTTACGGCGCGCCGCGCTTAGCGGTTGCCGGCCAGCCCCAGAAGGCCCATCGGCATCTTCGGCTGGCGCGCCTTTTCCTCGTCTTTGCCGAACTTGATCACTTCGCCGGTATCGGAGATCGCCTCGACGGCCAGGCCCAGGCTTTGCAGCTCTTTGACCAGCACGCGGAAGCTCGCCGGCACGCCCGGCTCCTCAATCGGCTCGCCCTTGACGATGGCCTCGTAGGTCTTGACGCGGCCCTGCACATCGTCGGACTTGACAGTGAGCATTTCCTGGAGGGTGTGCGCCGCGCCGTAGGCTTCCAGCGCCCACACTTCCATCTCGCCGAAACGCTGCCCGCCGAACTGGGCCTTGCCGCCAAGCGGCTGCTGCGTCACCAGGCTATACGGGCCGGTCGAGCGGGCGTGTACCTTGTCCTCGACCAGGTGCGCCAGCTTGAGCATGTGGATGATGCCCACCGTCACCGGCTGGTCGAACTCTTCGCCGGTCTTCCCGTCGAAGAGACGCTGCTTGCCATAGATGGGCACGGGCCGGTTGTGCTTCAGCGCAACCCGCCGCGCCAGCTCGCGCAACTCCTGCTCCGCCAGGTCCTTCGGCGGGCGCTCGCCGCTGACGTGCTCGATCCACAGGGCCAGCGTCGCACGGCGCGCATTGGCATCGCGCCGCTGGCGGACATCCACTTCAAGCTGTTCCAGGCCGAAGTCGAGAGTCTCGTCGGGATCGAAGTCGTGCTCACGCAGCCACTCGCGCAGGACAGCACGTCGCGCGTACACATTATCGAGAGCCAGCCGCTCAACATCATAAGCACCCAGAGCGCCCAGCCAGTGATCAATGTACAGCCGGCGCACCTCTTCGTCATCTTCGAGGTACTCCGTGTCGTACTCCTCAGCAGCCAGCCATGCCCAGGCACGCTCGCCGATGTCATCCCAGGCGCGGTCAATCATCCACGCCCGGCCAAGCTCCGCCTCGATCTGATCCTCTTCTGCGCCGTCGAAGACAGGCGAGATGGCCCGGAAGCCCAGGCGATCTGCCGCCCAGCCCAGGTGCGTTTCCAGCACCTGGCCGATGTTCATGCGGCCCGGCACGCCGAGCGGGTTTAGGATGATGTCAACCGGAGTCCCGTCTTCCAGGAAGGGCATATCCTCGATGGAGACAACCTTCGAGATGACGCCCTTGTTGCCGTGCCGCCCGGCCATCTTGTCGCCCTGGGTCAGTTTGCGCTTCTGCGCCACGCTGACACGCACCATCTGGTCAACGCCTGCGGGGAGGTCGCGGTGCTCTTCGCGGGTGAAGATCTTCACGTCCACCACTTTGCCGCGCTCGCCATGCGGCTGACGCAGCGACGAATCCTTGACCTCGCGCGCCTTCTCGCCGAAGATGGCCCGCAGCAGCTTCTCCTCTGGGCTGAGTTCCTTCTCGCCCTTCGGCGTGATCTTGCCCACCAGGATGTCGTTGGGGCCAACTTCCGCACCGATGCGGATGATGCCGTACTCGTCCAGGTCTTTGAGCGCCTCTTCGCCGACGTTCGGGATGTCGTAGGTGATCTCTTCTGGGCCGAGCTTGGTGTCGCGCGCCTCGACTTCGTGCTTCTCGATATGAATCGAGGTGAACTTGTCCTGACGCACCAACTCCTCGCTGATCAGCAGAGCGTCCTCGTAGTTGCCGCCTTCCCAGGAGAGGAACGCAGCCAGCACATCGTGACCCAGCGCCAGCTCCCCGACCACCGTTGACGAGCTATCGGCCAGGACATCGCCCTTGCGCACCATCTGCCCCTTGCGCACAACGGGGCGCTGGTCAATGCACGTGGACTGGTTGGAGCGGTGGTATTTGCGCAGGCGATAGGTCTTCAGGCCGTCTTCGGTGCGCAACACCACCTGATCGCCCTGCACCGAGACCACCTCACCGTCGCGGTCAGCGATGAGCACCTGGCCGGAGTCAATGGCAGCCTGCCGCTCGACGCCCGTGCTGACGATGGGGATGTCCGGCTTGAGCAGCGGGACAGCCTGGCGCTGCATGTTCGAACCCATCAGCGCGCGGTTGGCGTCGTCGTGCTCCAGGAAGGGGATCAGCGCCGCCGAGATGCCAACGATCTGACGCGGAGCCACATCCATGTAGTCAATGCGGTCGCGCGACGCCACCAGAAAACGCTGGTGATGGCGAGCCGACACGCGCTCGTTGACGAAATGATCGCTGTCGTCCAGCAAGGCGTTGGCCTGGGCGATGGTGTAGCGATCTTCCTCGTCGGCGGACAGATACTCGATTTCCTGGCTGACAAAGGGCACAATCGGCACCGTCTTGATCTGCCACCTGGCAAATTGCGCCTGTATCTTCGCGTCAATGACCGTGCCCGCTGCAATGCTCTTGCCAGAGGACTCGTCCGTCACGTCCGACCGCAGCACCCGCCCGATCAGCCGCTCGTCATCCAGCGCCATCTCGCGGTAGACGCGGCGGTAAGGCGTCTCGATGAAGCCGTACTCATTGACGCGCCCGTAGCTGGCCAGGCGACCGATCAGGCCGATGTTCGGCCCTTCCGGCGTCTCGATGGGGCAAATGCGCCCATAGTGGCTGTGATGCACGTCGCGCACGTCGAAGCCCGCGCGCTCGCGGCGCAGACCGCCCGGCCCCAGGGCCGACAGCGTGCGCTTGTGCGTTAGCTCGGACAGCGGGTTGGTCTGCTCCATGAACTGCGAAAGCTGGCTGGAGCCGAAGAATTCGCGCACCGCCGCCACTACCGGACGGATGTTGATCAGCGTCATCGGCGAGACGCTATCCGACTCGCGGATGGACATACGCTCGCGCACGACGCGCTCCATGCGGCGCAGGCCGATGCGCAGCGAGTTCTGGATCAACTCGCCCACCGTCTTGACGCGGCGGTTGCCCAGGTGATCAATGTCGTCTGGCTCTTCCAGGCCGTTGTTGATCAGGATCATGCGCGCGATCAGCTTGACCAGATCGTACTTGGTGATCGTGCGCATGGCGGGCAGCACGGGGTCGTCAATGTGCAGCCGCTGGTTGAGCTTGTAGCGCCCCACCCGCTCCAGGTCATAGCGGCGCTGGTCGAACAACTGGCTTTCCAGGTATTCGCGCGCGTTGTCGAGCGTCGGCGGGTCGCCGGGGCGCATCCGCTTGTAGAACTCCAGCAGCGCGGCCTGGGCGATGGTCATATCGTCGCGCAGGTCCCACTGCGGCTCCATGCGAATGGTGCCTTCCATGTAGTGGTGATCCGGGTTGTTGTCAACCTCTTTGTAGATCGCCAGGAGTTCTTCGTCCGTGCCTTCCTGAATCGGCGAATGGGCGTCAAAGCCGTCGCGAACGGCGGCCAGCGCGCGCAGCAGGATGGTGACGGGGATGGTGCGCTTGCGGTTGAACTTGATCGCCAGGTAGTCGCTCTTGCGCGTCTCGAACTCCATCCACGCGCCGCGATCAGGGATCAGCTTGGCCGTCGAAAGCAGACGGCCCGTTGTGCGATCCTCTTCGGCGGCGAAGTAGACGCCGGGCGAGCGAATAAGCTGGCTGACCACCACGCGCTCGGTGCCGTTGATGATGAACGTGCCTTTGTCCGTCATCAGCGGGAAGTCGCCCATGAAAATGTCGGAGATCACCACTTCGTCGCCAGCGGCGCGATTGACCAGCGCCACCTTGACGTACAGCGGAGCCGCGTAGGTGATGTCGCGCTCCAGGCAGATTTCTTCTGGGTATTTCGGGTCATCGAACCAGTAGGTCAGGCCGAACTGCTCTGCTTCGACGCTGCTGCCAGGGAAGTACAGCCGCAAGTTCCCGTTGAAGCTCTCGATCGGGCTGATCTCATCGAACAACTCGTTCAACCCTTCGCGCAGAAAGCGGTTGAACGAGTCCAGTTGGATTTCAATGAGCGAGGGAAGATCCTGCACGTCTAACGCTCGTGCGTAGTTCTTCTCATCAAGCCGCCGCTGCATGCATCACTCCTTGAGGTCACTTGTCGCCAAAGGCTGCGACCAGCCAGGCGCGGTCGCTGTGGGGACGGGGGACTGCAATGTGTCCTCAACACTGGTTAGGCCGTTTTCGAGGTCAATGGTTTGTCTAGACAGTTATGGGGTACAAGAAAAAATATTATATCACAGCCTGCCGATCTGTCAACCGCCATACGCGCCCGCCGCATAGCCAATCCTACCCACACCGACACTCACACTCCTGCCACCGTGCCAATCATACGCCGTTTTGCGCATTTTTCCAGGCTCAAATCTCAGGGTGCGCCCTGCTTACCTCACCCCCTGGCCTCGCTGCGCTCGGCCTTTCCTCCTCTCCGCAACGCCAGGCGGAGATGATGTTCCGCAGGGGCGCAGCAGAGCAACCCCCCACCTGAACGGATTCGCCCGCACCCGGCTCTGACCCTCGCGGGCTGCCGGGCATTGTGTTAAGCTCTGGCAGATAGCATCCACTACGCCGTATACGCCAGCACACATGGAACCATCGAACGTGAGCAACAGCCAGCCTCCTCAGATCGCAACCGCATTCTCCAGAGACGAACTCCGGCGCTACAGCCGTCACCTGATCCTGCCCCAGGTGGGCATGGACGGGCAGCGCCGCCTGAAGGAAGCCAGCGTGATCGTCGTGGGCACGGGCGGGCTGGGCAGCCCCATCTCGCTCTACCTGGCTGCGGCGGGGGTTGGGTGCATCGGCCTGGTGGACTTCGACGTGGTAGATGTGACCAACCTGCAGCGGCAGATCGCCCACAGCGAGGCGACGGTGGGCCTGCCCAAAGTGCTCTCCGCTGCCGAGCGCCTGCGCGGGCTGAACCCGCACATCACCGTCGAGACCTTCGAGACACCGCTGACCAGCCACAATGCGCTGGACATCCTGGGCGGCTACGACATCATCCTCGACGGCACCGACAACTTCCCGACGCGCTACCTGCTGAACGACGCCGCCGTGCTGTTCGGCAAGCCGCTGGTCTATGGCAGCGTCTACCGTTTCGAGGGTCAGGTCAGCGTCTTCGGTGCGCCGGGTGGCCCCTGCTACCGCTGTATGCTGCCCGAACCGCCGCCGCCGCACCTCGTGCCAAGCTGCGCCGAGGCGGGCGTGCTTGGCGTCCTGCCGGGCACCATCGGCACGCTGCAAGCCACCGAAGCCATCAAACTGATCCTGGGGATTGGCGAGCCGCTGGTCGGGCGGCTGCTGCTCTACGACGCGCTGGACATGACCTTCGACACGATCACCATCCCCAGGCGCGCCGCGTGCCCGCTCTGTGGCGACGCACCGACGATCACCGAACTGGTGGACTACGAGCAGTTCTGCGGCGCGCCTGCGCACGACGGCAGCGCCTACCACAGGCTGCAACAGGTGCAGCATGGGGTGCGCTCGCTGACTCCACGCCAGGTACAGCAGCGCATGGCCAGCGGCGAGCCGCTCGTCCTGCTGGACATCCGCGAGCCATACGAGCTTCTGCTCAGCCGTCTGGAGAACGCCGTCCATATCCCGCTGAGCCAGATGGACACGCGCTGGGGCGAAATCCCCGACGACCGGCCTGTTGTCGTCTTCTGCCATCACGGGATACGCAGCGTGCGGCTGATCCTGCGGCTGCAAGCCCAGGGCCGCGCCAACCTGATCAACCTGGAGGGCGGGATTGACGCCTGGTCGCGCCAGGTTGATGCGTCAATCCCACGCTATTGAGGAAGAGGCCTCCGCCCTAGCCGCTCAGCCAGCGGGCGATTCGTAGGCTTCGCGGGCGTAGTCCTGCAGGCTGCTGCTGACCACTGGCAGCGCCACGCCGCCGCGCATCAGCCGTTCCTGGCGCGTCTTGGCGCGGCCCAGCAGCCGCTTGACCTCAGAATCATCCGGCAGCACGGCCTCTGCCGCTTCCAGCAGTTGCAGCGTCCGGTTGAGTTGCACAGTGTCATCAATGAGCAGCCGGGCCAGCGCCAACAGCGCCGCGCCGAGCGGCTCGCGCTGCGCCAGGTCAAAGGCCACATGCAGCGCCTGGCGATAGTGCAGCAGCGCGCCGGTGCGATCCCCCTGCGCTTCGAGCAGCGCGCCCAGCTCCATCAACTGCTCGTGTTCCGCCGCCAGATCACCGGCAGCGCGGGCCAGCGCCAGCAGGCGCTCGTATCCGGTACGCGCGCTGTCCCACTGCAACAGTTCGGCGCGCGTGTCCGCGATCTTGTGCAGCGTGTCGCGCAGCAGGTCGTCGCGCCCCACGCGCTCAAAGAGGGTTAGGGCCTGCTCCCATACTGTCACCGCGTCCTGGGGGCGCTCCGTCTCCCAATAGACCGAGCCGAGCTTGTCGAGCGCCAGGCCGATGTCCAGCCACGCTTCGCTGGGCCGGAAGGATTCGACCGCTTCTTTGTAAGCAGACTCGGCCCCCGTCCAGCGCCCCAACGTCACCTGCAGATCGCCGAGCACCACCAACAATTCGCCCTCGCGCTGCGGGTTATCGGCTTCCTGGGCCAGCTTCACCCCCTGGTCTACATAGGCCAGCACGTCCTCGTACCGCTCGCCTTCCAGGCTGAGCATGGCCAGCGCCTCGATAGCGGCCAGTTCGTCGTCCACTTTCCCGTCCGCCTTGAAGCTGTCCAGCGCCTGCGTGTAACGCTCAATGGCCTCGTGCGGATCGCCGCGTTCTTTGACCGCCCGCCCCAGCCGTTCCAACGCCTCGGCGTCGGACGGAAGTTCCAGCTCGCCAGCAGGCTCTTCGCCCGGCGTCACGGCAGCAGGCTCCTCAGCGATGGCCGCTTCCTCAGGCATGATCTCCGGGGCGGGCAGGACTTCAGCCTCGCTCACTGCCTCGGCGACACTGGCCTCAGACTCAGGCATGGCTTCAGCGTCCGCTTCTGGAATGTCAGCGGGCGGCTCAGCAGGTGGAGTTTCAACCGCCGCCTGCGTGTACCCGGACTCGCTCTCCTCGCCAGGTTCAGCGTCAGGGCCGGGCATGTCCAGCCCCGCCGCGATCCCGCCCAGAACTCCCGCCTCCGCCGCTTCGGGAGTCCCTTGCAGGTGGCGCAGCCACTCATACTCCGCCAGAAAGCCGCACGCCCGGACGAAGCTCGCCTCGCCCGCCGGGGCCAGCATTTGCGTTAGCTCCTGGAGAAAGTCAGCCTTGTGATGCAGCGCGGCATGGCGGCCCGCCGCGATGATGTTGGGCATTTCGGCGGCCAATCGTTCGTACTGGGCGGAGCCGGTCTCGTCCGAGTGCCGGCGCACGTAGACGAGCAAGCCGTGCAGATGGCGCGCGCGCATCGTGTCCAGACGGCGCTTGCCGCGCAGAAACGCCTGGGCGAAGCGTTGCACCATCTCGTGCGCGCTGAAAGCTGGATGATCATAGACCATACGCTCGGTGACAAAGCCGCGCTCGACCAGTTGGCGCATCCGCGCGCAGATGCCGTCAGCGGGCGCGCCGGTCACGTCGGAGAACAACTCATCGCTGGCCTCCCCCGCGAACGCCGTGCCGATGAGCATGACCATGCCCTGCAAATCCTGCGGCAGCAGCCGGTAGGCCGCCATCAGCATCGCCATGACGCGGTTCGCCGGCCCAGGTGGCAGATCGGGCATCTGCGCCAGCAGGTCTTCCAGGGCGATTCCGGCGGCAAGCTGCAGGCCAGCCACCGTCAGCGACAGGGCGTTGCCGTCGAGCGCGTCGGCCAGGTGTCCCGCCGCCTCATCGCCGGCGTCCAATGCCCCGGCTGCCAGGCGCACCAGCAGCGTTCGCCCCGCCTCGCGCCCCAGCCCGGCCACTTCGAACGGCGTCCAGGGTCCGGACGCCTGGCGGCTTGCCACGACCACCAGCGGGAGTCCCGGCGCGCAGACCTCAGCGAACTCGCGCGCCACATCCAGCCGCACCTGCCCGTCGAGCACGATGAACGGGCGCTGTTCTTCCAGCAATGCGCGCGCCTGGGCAAAGCTTGCCGCCGGATCAGCACCGGGCAACGCGGGCGGAGTGCCATAGGCGCGCGCCACGCGGTTGGCTAGTGAGAGGAGCGTCTCGTCGTGCCCCTCCAGCCACAGCACGCCCCCCGGATGCTCGGCATGGCTGGCAGCCAGGGCATTCGCCAGGGCGGTGCGCCCCACGCCAGGCTGACCGTGAAGCAGGACGGCGGGGTTCGCCTTCAGCGCCGCGTGCAGCGCGTCCAGGTCGGCCTGGCGGCCCACCAACCCCTGAAGCGGGCGGCCCACCAGATAGCGGCTGCCGTGAAGCGGCGCGCCATCACGTAAAGGAAGTTGTCCATTCATGAAAACCACCCGTCAACTGACGCAGAGCCAGGTCTGCTGGCATAAGTCCTGCCAGCAGTATAACAAATGCCGCCCGCTGGCACTAGCCGGACGGCATGACATACGCGGCGATCATTGAGCGGGTGCCGGGCGGAAGGGACGCTGCGCTCAGTCCTCGTCGGGCGGGGGCACCGGCAGATCGGCCACCGGCACGTCCTTGTACTTCTTGCCAACCTCGATGAGCATAACCGGAATCCCATCGCGGATCGGGTACTTGTAGCCCGAATCCGCGCAGACCAGCCAGCACCCATGCACCAGTTCCAGGCGGCCTGGATCATCGCCCTTGTCCGTGTAATGCACTGCTTCGGGGCAGCGCAGGATTTCGAGCAAGTCCGGGCTGATCGCAGCGCCGGGCGAAGTCTCGTCGGCCATCGGTTTCCTCCAGCTACGGCTTGAGTTGCACGTCGCCAGTATAGCCCTGCTACGCGGCTGCCGTCAAACGCTGGCAGTGTGTGCACAGACCTGTCGGGTAGGGGCGCTGCTCTGCTGCGCCCTGATTCACCTCACCCCCGCCCGGCGCTGGCGCACGCCCCCCACTCCGCGCTACACTGGCACTAGGTGAGTATTTCAGGGAGTTCTCGCAGGGAGCCAATGCCATCAGTCGCTGCCAGACACGGCGTGATCCACTACTCGGACTTCTCCGGCCAGGCGCAGGGCGCGCAGCGTTGGCCGCCGCTGCTGCTCGTGCATGGCGCGGGCGGCTCGCGGCTGGACTGGCCCGCCGAGCTACGCCGGTTGCCAGGCGCGCGCGTGCTCACACTCGATCTGCCCGGTCACGGGCGCTCGACGGGGCCAGGGCGGGCTACCATCGAAGGCTACGCCCAGGACGTGCGCCTGTTCCTCGACCGCCTGGGCCTGGAGCGGGCGATCCTGGCCGGGCACAGCATGGGCGGCGCGATTGTCCAGCATCTCGCGCTGAGCAATCCGGATCGCGTCGTCGGGCTGGTACTGATCGCTACCGGCAGCAAGCTGCCCGTTGACCCCGCCCTGCCCCAGCGCATCCTCGACGCGCCCGATGCAACACTGGACTGGATCATCGCCAACGCCTGGGGGCCGCAGATCACCGACGATCAGCGGGCGCTGGCCCGCCAGCGCATTGCCCAGACGCCCCCCTCCGTGCTGCGCGATGACTACCTGGCCTGCCAGTCCTTCGACGTGCGCGACCGGCTGCACCAGATCACGGCTCCGGCACTGATCGTCGGCGCAGCGGACGACCGCATGGTGCGCGTTTCATTCAGCGAGACGCTGGCCGAGCGCATCCCGCACGCCACGCTGGTCGTCATCCAGGGGGCCGGGCACATGGTGCCCCTGGAGCGACCCGCCGAAGTCGCGCGCGCCATCACTGAGTGGTTGGAGGCAGGGCAATGGTGAGCTTGCTCAGGCGATCTGTGGGCTGGCTGGTGCGCGCCAGCGGGCACGCGGCCCTCGGCGCGCTGATGCGTCACGGCGGGCGCTCGGTCGTCGAGTCGGCGGTTGGTGCTGCCGTCGAAGCGGTGCCCAAAAGCGGGCAGCGGTCGTTTACCCAGGTCTTCACCGTCTCCCGCCCGCTGACTGTCTACGTGCGCGGGTCGCACTGCGCTGTGTCGATGCGCCGGCACGACGCGCCGCGCGTCGAGCTGGAAGCGAACCTGGCGCGGGCGTTCGGCGTCGAACTGACCGCCGAGCAAGACGAAGTGGGCATCTACATCGTCGCCCGGCGCAAGCCCGTCGTGGGCGCGGCGGCGCGCCTGGAACTGGCGCTGACCGTGCCGCCCGACGCGCACCTGGCCTTTCACCTGACGCCCGGCGATGTCTCCTTCCTCGACCTGGACGGGCTGGCCGAGTTGCCGGCGGCGCAGGTCTTCGCGCCGGCGGACAGCACGTCGCCAGACGCGGGTTAAGCGGCGGCGCGGCGGATGTGGTGATTGGTGATTGGTTGTTGGTTCTTGGTAATTGGTTCGTGGTGATGATCACGTCGCGCGTTCCTGGTCGCACCAGTCACTAACAACCAATCGCCAGGAACCTCTACCGCAAAGACGCAGAGAGCGCGCAGAAAAGCGCAGAGAGCTTGATTTTCCCTCAATGTTCTCCTCTGCGTCCTCTGCGCCGCTGCGGTTCAGAACTCTCGCCCCCAAACTGGCGCGCCGACTGGCTCTTGCCAGCCGCCCGACATGATGGTACCCTTCGCTGCGTTTCGCCCGGCCTGACGAACGTCATCCGCCGGACGCCCACAACAACCAACTTAGCCACCTGGGGTCACCGTGAGCAAACTCGTCATCGTTGAATCACCGACCAAAGCGCGCACCATTCGCGGCTTCCTGCCCGCCGAGTACCACGTCGAGGCGAGCATGGGCCACATCCGCGACCTGCCCGCTTCGGCGGCGGAGATTCCGGCCAAAGTGAAGAACGAGGACTGGGCGCGGCTAGGCGTTAACGTCGCGGCGGATTTCGAGCCGCTCTACGTGATCCCCAGGAGCAAGAAGAAGGTCGTCAAGGCGCTTGGCGAGGCGCTGGCCAAAGCCGACGAGTTGATCCTGGCAACCGACGAAGACCGCGAAGGCGAGAGCATCGCCTGGCACCTTACCGAAGTCCTCAAGCCGAAGGTGCCGGTCAAGCGCATGGTCTTCCACGAGATCACCAAAGAGGCCATCCAGGATGCCATCAAGCACTGCCGCACCATTGACGACAAGCTGGTGCAGGCCCAGGAGACGCGCCGCGTCCTCGACCGGCTGGTGGGCTACACCATCTCGCCGCTGCTGTGGAAGAAGATCGCGCCCGGCCTTTCGGCGGGCCGCGTCCAGTCGGCGGCGGTGCACCTGCTCGTCCAGCGCGAAGAGGAAAGGCGCAAGTTTCGCTCTGGCGCGTACTGGGACCTCAAGGCAACGCTGGAAGCGCACGGCGGCACCTTCACCGCGCAGCTTACGGCGCTCAATGGTGTGCGCCTGGCCACCGGCAAGGATTTCGACGAGACGACGGGCCGGATTCCAAAGGGCAAGAAAGTCCTTCTGCTCAACGAGGAGCAGGCCAAAGACCTGGCGCGACGGCTGAAAGCGGGTGACTGGCTGGTGATGGACGTGAGCGAGCGCGACCAGACGCGCTCGCCCGCCCCGCCCTTCACGACTTCGACGCTCCAGCAGGAAGCCAACCGCAAGCTCGGCCTCTCTGCTCAGCAGACGATGCGCACCGCTCAGCGCCTCTACGAGCGCGGCCTGATCACCTACATGCGCACGGACTCCGTGCACCTGTCCGAGCAGGCGCTGCGCACCATTCGCCAGCGCGTGACCGACCAGTACGGCCCGGAATTCCTCAGCCGGACGCCGCGCCAGTATCGCACACAGGCCAAAGGCGCGCAGGAAGCCCACGAAGCGATCCGTCCCGCCGGGGCGCAGATGCCCACCGCCGAGGAGTTGGGCCTCAGCGGGCAGGAGTACGGGCTGTACAACCTGATCTGGAAGCGCACCATCGCCACGCAGATGGCCGACGCCCGGCTGCGGCTGACGACGGTGCAGATCACAGTGGACAACGCCGAGTTTCGCGCAGCGGGCAGGCGCGTGCTTTTCCCCGGCTTCTTCCGCGCCTACGTGGAAGGGGCCGACGACCCCTCCGCTGCGCTCGACGACCAGGAAACGCTGCTGCCGCCGCTGAAGGCAGGCCAGCAGGTACGGTGCAAGGCATTGGAGCCAGTTCGCCACGACACCAAGCCACCCGCGCGCTACACCGACGCGACGCTGGTCAAGGCCCTGGAAAGCGAGGGCGTCGGGCGGCCCAGCACCTACGCCACCATCATCAGCACCATCGAAGAACGCGGCTATGTGCGCAAGGCCGGCAAGCAGTTGATCCCCACCTTCACCGCCTTCGCCGTCAACTGCCTGCTGGAAAAGCACTTCCCAGACCTGGTGGACATGGATTTCACCGCACAGATGGAGCAGGTGCTCGACGAGATCGCCGAGGGTGGGCAGGCTGGCAAGCCCTATCTGCGCACTTTCTATCTCGGCGAGAAGGGACTTGAGCAGCAGGTCAAAGTCAAGGAAAAGGAGATTGACCCGCGCGCCATTCACGCGCTGGTGCTGGATGAGGAGGGCGCGCGCGTGCGCGTCGGGCGCTACGGCGCGTACCTGGAGCAGGAGCGCGACGGCGAATTGCTGCGTGTCTCCCTCCCCGACGACATGCCGCCCGCCGACCTGGTGGAGAGCGAGATCAAGCGCCTGCTGTCCGAGAGGCAATCCGGCCCCACCCCGCTCGGCCATGACCCGGCCAGCGGCGAGCCGATCTTCGTGCTGCAAGGCCCCTACGGGCCGTATGTCCAGCGCGGCGAGAACGGCAACGGCGAGGGCAAGCCCAGGTCCAAGCCGCAGCGTGTCTCATTGCCCAAAGGTCTCTCCCCCGAGTCGGTGACGCTGGAACAGGCCATCGCCCTGCTCAACCTGCCGCGCACGCTGGGCAAACACCCCGACTCCGGCGAGCCGGTCGAAGCGGGCATCGGGCGCTTCGGGCCGTATGTGCGTCATAACGGGGAGTATCGTTCGCTGGCGGCAGGCGACGACGTGCTGACCATCACCTTTGAGCGGGCGCTAGCGCTGCTGGCCCAAGCGAAGGGCCGCCAGCGCACGGAGCTTCTGCGCGAGCTAGGCCCTCACCCCGACGATGGCGAGCCGGTTGGCCTCTACGACGGGCGCTATGGCCCCTTCGTCAAGCATGGCAAGCTGAACGCGAGCCTGCCGAAGGGGATGGCAGCCGATCAGGTCACACTGGAGTCGGCGCTGGTGCTGCTGGCGAAGAAGGCGACGGCCAGGTCCCGCCGCAAGAAGTCCGCCAGCGCCAAGTAGCTGTCTGCCTGGCGCTCGGCGGAGCACCTTTGCCCTCGCAGACGCATCGGGTTCTGGGGAGACTATCACCGCCGAGGCGCAGAGAGCGCAGAGAAAAGCAGGGAGTTCTTCGTAGTCCTCCCTAGAGCGAGTTATGCACTTTCAACCCCCATCCCCCAGCCCCTTTCCCCGCACGCAGGGAAAGGGGAGCGATTTGCCCCTCCCCGCTAGCAGGGAGGGCCACAGGGTGGGGTCAATGCGCCGCACCCGGCGTTGCGCGCTTCTCGCTGCGCCGAGCGCGTGGAGTTCATAACACGCTCTAAAATGCTCTCCTCGGTGTCCTCTGCGCCTCTGTGGTTCAGACACTCTCGCCCCCAATCCAGACTCCCATCGTCCGCGACGCATTGCTGGCCTTTCGCGCACGGGTATAATCAACCCCAACGTCCTTGTGTCTCGTCAGCGGAGTTCTCTTGTCATGGTTGGCTCCGGGAAGAACCCGCCGGTTGCCGCACGACTCGCCCAGTTGAGCTATGTCGTCCAGGATGTCACCGACGCGCTGCACGCCCAGCATAGCCTGCTGCGCCAGCGCGCGCTGGGCCTCCCGTCCGATCTGCTGGGCGGGTTGGTGCAGGTCGTCGCAGACCTGCGCGCCGTCTCCGCTTTCCTGAGCGCCGCCGCCGTCGAACTGGAACAACTGCGCGCCCTGGCCCACACCACCGCCCTGATCAACTCCTCGCTGGACATCCACCAGGTGCTCAACGAAGTGATGGATACGGTCATCGCCCTGACCGGGGCCGAGCGCGGCTACATCGTGCTGCGCGACGAGCAGACCGGCGACCTGGAATTTCGTATCGCCCGCAACCTCGACCGCGAGACGCTGGAACAAAGCGAGTTCATCGTCAGCCGCACGGTCGTCGGCCAGGTGGCCGAGACGGGTCGCCCCGTGCTCACCACCAACGCCCTGGCCGATCCCGCCTTCAGCACGCAGGAGAGCGTGGTCATTCACGCCCTGCGCTCGATCCTCTGCGTGCCACTGGTCTTGCGGGATCGCCTGACCGGGGTGGTCTACGTGGATAACCGCGTCAAGGATGGCGTCTTCGGCGAGAAGGAGCTATCGCTGCTATCCGCCTTCGCCAACCAGGCCGCCATCGCCATCGAGAACGCCCAGCTCTTCGCCCGCGTGCAGGCCGCTCTCAGCGAAGTCACCGCCATGACCGAGTTGATGGACAACGTGTTCGCCTCCATCGCCAGCGGCGTACTCACAACCGACACAGAGACCGTCGTCACCACCTGCAATCACGCGGCAGAGCGCATCCTCACCGTCGCCAGCCAGGGCGTGGTGGGCCACGCGCTCGCCGAGGCGTTGCCGCCCATCTACGAGCACCTGGCCGATCCGCTGGCGGACGTGATCGCCAGCGGTGCCCAGGACTGGATCGAGATCGAGCCAGTGCTGCCGGAACGGGGCGAGGTGAGCCTGACCTTCAAGCTGTCTCCGCTGGTCAACCAGCAGACCATCGAGGGCGCGGCCATCGTCGTGGACGACCTCACCGAGATCAAGCGGCGCGAGGCCACGCTCGAAGCGGTGCGCCGCTACCTTCCGCCGGCGATGATAGACAACATCCAGAGCCTCGACGGGCTGGGGTTGGGCGGCGAGCGGCGCGAGATCACCATTGTCTTCGTCGAATCGCGCCCCCTGTTATCCTTCCCGGAGGCGCTGCGCGCCCACGAACTGATGGAGCGGCTCAACCTCTATCTGACCGTCGGCGCAGAGGCGATCCACACCCAGAACGGCGTCATTGACAAGTTCATGGGCAGCGAGATCATGGGCCTGTTCAACACGCAGCTTAACCCGGCCCCAGACCACGCCTGGCAGGCGGTTCTCGCCGCCCTGAAGATCGCCGACGACTTCCTGGCCTTGGCCCTCACCCTGGGCGAAGAGCCAACTCCCCGCTTCCGCATCGGGGTGCACACCGGCGTGGCGACAGTGGGCAACGTGGGCAGCCCCTCGCGCCGCGATTTCACCGCCCTCGGCGACACGGTGAACCTGGCCAAGCGCCTGGAAGAGCATGCCGCGCCCGGCCAGATCATCCTCAGCGAGGACTGCTACCGGGCCTGCGCGGGCCAGTTGGCTGATCCGGCCAACGGCCTGCTGGTCATCGCGCGCGGCAGCGTGCAGGTCAAGGGCCGCAGCCAGGCCACAGCCATCTACGAGCTACAGCGCAGGCAAGCCTGATCCGCCGCCGTGACAGGGACACACACAGCTATGCTCGAAACGGCGAACATCAACCACGAGGCGCAAGCCAAGATCGAGCGCCTCCGCCAGCGAGTGGACGAACTCGCCGCTGCGCTGCGCGCCGTGCAGGACTTCCTGCGCCAGCGCGGTATGACCACGCCACCGGGCACGCTGGAAAGCCTGTTGGAGGTGCGCGCCCAGTTGCAGGGGTTGACGCACCAGTTGGTTGAGGAGAGCACGGAGCTAGACCAGCTGCGCGCCCTGGCCAAGACGACCGGGCTGCTCAGTTCGTCGCTGGAACCAGAAGCGGTGCTGGCCGAGGTGGTGGACACGGCCATCGCCATGACCGGGGCCGAGCGCGCCTACATTGTGCTGCGCTCGTCCGAGACGGGCGAGCTTGAGTTCCGCATTGGGCGCGATCTGCACCGCCAGCCGCTTGACGCCAGCCGCTTCGCCGTCAGCGAGACGGTGATGCGCCAGGCCGCTGAGACCAGCCAGCCGGTGATCGCTGGTGATGCGCTGCTCGACCCGCGCTACGGCATCCAGCGCAGCATCATGGTGCACGGTCCCCGCTCGGTCATCTGTGTCCCGCTGATCCACAAAGAGCTGGTGACCGGCGTGCTCTACGCCGACAACCGGCAGGTGGCCGACCTGTTCGGCGAGCGCGAGGTGGCGCTGCTGGTCGCCTTCGCCAACCAGGCCGCCATCGCCATCGAGAACGCGCGCCTCTTTGCCCGCGCGCGGCGCGCCCTGGCCGAGATCACCGAACTCAAGCAGCTTCTCGACAACGTGCTGGCCTCCATCGCCAGCGGCGTGATCACCACCGACCGGCACAACCGGATCGTCATCTTCAACCGCGCCGCCGAGCAGATTCTGGGCGTGCCTGCCGACCGCGCGCTGGGCCAGCCCATAGAGACGGTGCTGCCCGACCTCTCCACCGGCTTCAAGAAGGTGGCGCAGACCGTCCAATTGGAGAACCGGCAGCAAGCCTTCGAGATCGAGCCGGTCTTGCCGGGGCGCGGCGCGGTGACGCTGAGCCTCAAGCTGACGCCGCTGAAGGACGCGCAGGGGTTCACAGTCGGCACGGCCATCGTCGTAGACGACTTGACCGAGATTCGCAAGCGCGATGCCACGCTCAAGGTAGTGCGCACCTACCTGCCCCCCTCGCTGGTGCGCAACATCCAGAGCATTGACCGGCTGGGGCTGAGCGGCGACGAACGCGAAATCTCCGTCGTCTTCGCGGATGTGCGCGGCTTCACCGCCTTTAGCGAGCTGCTCGATCCCGAACACCTGATGACCATCATCAGCCAGTACCTGACCGTGTGCACGGACGCCATCCAACTGCATGACGGCATCATTGACAAGTACATGGGCGATGCCGTCGTTGGGCTGTTCAACACGCAGTTGAACCCGCAGCAGGATCACGCTGTGCGCGCTGTGCGCGCGGCGCTGTCTATGGCCTACGACGTGCGCGCCCTGCACGAAGTCCTGCCGCCAGAACAGCGCCTGTTCTATGGCATCGGCGTGGACACAGGCGTGGCCGTGCTCGGCAACGTCGGCAGCCCCAGCCGCAAGGAGTTCACGGCCATTGGCGCGCCGTTCAACCACGCCAAATACCTGCAGGAAAACGCGCTGGCCGGCGAGATCATTCTCAGCCCGCACACGTATCGCCTCGTCCGCGACGTGGTGACCGTCGAGGCGCTGGCTCCGCGCAAGGCCAACGCCGCCCCGGTCTACACCGAGATGTACCGCGTGACCGGCATCCAGCGCCGTCACATCTGACAGCCGCCCGCAGCAAAAAGCCCCCTGTGCAGGGGGCTTCGCTTCGCTCGATTCATCGCCAGCGGGCGAGAGCGATCAGGGGTGCGCCTCACTGTGGGAAAGGGGGAGCGATCTTGTAGGGGTGGGTTTCGAAACCCGCCCCTACAAACCACACCTGCGTGATCAGGCGCTCTCCACGACGGGGATATAGCCGTGTTCCTCCAGGTAGGCCAGGCACTTGGCGGCGCTCTCCTCCACCGTCTCCTGGTGCGTGTGCAGCGTGATCTCCGGGTCGAGCGGCTCTTCATAGGGGTCGCTGACGCCGGTGAAGTCCGGGATTTCGCCGGCGAACGCCTTGGCGTACATGCCTTTCACGTCGCGCTGTACGCACACTTCGAGCGGTGCGTGCACGAAGACCTCGATGAAGTGGGTCGTCTCGGCGCGCACCATCGCTCGCGTCTCGCGGTAGGGTGAGATGAACGAGGCCAGCACAGCCACCCCGTTGCGCGACAGCAGCTTGGCCACGAACGTCACGCGCTCGATGTTCTTGTCGCGGTCTTCTTTGGAGAAGCCCAGGTCGCGTGTCAGGCTCTTGCGCACCGTGTCGCCGTCCAGCCGCTCGACCTTCACCCCCCGCGCGCGCAGTTCTTTCTCCACGGCCAGGGCCACCGTCGTCTTGCCCGCCCCAGACAGGCCCGTGAACCAGAGCGTGAAGCCATGCTGATCGTCCATCATCGTCCACTATCCTTAGGTGGTGTGCTGCGCGTCGCACCCGCAACCGCTGTCCGGCAGCGCGTGCGCAGTCCCAGTCAGAGAGGGGGCCACCCGGCCAGGCGGCCCAACGCACGGGCATTGTACCACATTCCGCCATTGTGCATAGGCTGGGGTGTCGAAAGAAACGCGGGAGTCTCTGGCACCCCCTGCTGAGGGTGCACCAACAACCTGTTGCCAGGGGAAGTTCAGAAATACTCGCTGAAGGCCTCCCCCCTCAGTCCCTCCTCCAGCAGAGCTAGAGGGGGGACGATCTGGCAGGCGGTTCTCCCCTTCCCCCAGCAAAGCTAGGGGAAGGGGCCGGGGGATAGGGGCGTTCTGGCGATTGCCTGGCAACTTGTTCGTGCCCCCCCTGCTGAGCAGTTTTTTACCGTTACCAGCAGGGAGAGTATATTTGTCCTGGCATCCGCGCTTCACTCAGTTCTGCACAAGGAGGAACACGCATGAACCGTCGAGCCGCTGGAGTTCTCTTGGTCCTGATCGGGTTGGTCGTGATCGCCGCCGGCCTGGTGCTGATGCTTGTCATCGTGCCTGGCATGAAGCAGTTCCCCGACGACGTAGACACCACGCGCAACTATGAGGGCACCATGCCCGTTCTGCTCAACGCCGCCTCGCTCCAGTTCATGACCGACATCCCCGTTGAGCTGGTGCGCCACTTCAGCACTGAGGCGACCGATGGCGACCTGGCCCTCGTCCTGGAGGAGC
>Ga0334890_1002868_pt1 | contig 18714 bp, 13 predicted proteins | sample GraSluR1_MG_3_FD_207220 | JGI IMG/M metagenome (GOLD analysis project Ga0334890, IMG submission 207220) | Sludge microbial communities from methane-producing bioreactor in Wageningen University, Netherlands - Granular Sludge_31_08-R1 | ecosystem: Engineered > Bioreactor > Anaerobic >... | reverse complement strand
GATAAAAAACCCGCTTTTGTTATAAAAGACACATTCATTAAAGTCATACTACCAAATGTTTTATTTAATGATGTTGACATGAATGAAGAAACAAGAGTACTGAACTTATTGGATATTAAAGTTGAAATAGCTAGAAAAGATGTCGAAAGTTTGCTCAGGGTTAATAAAACAAAAGCGTTAGATTCGCTGAATAAATTGATAACAGATGGTTTAGTCAAACCCGTTGGAACTGGTAAAAATATTGTCTACATAAAAAAATAGATAAGAACAATCGATTGCTTAGCCACTCGAATGTATTAAATATCGTGTTACATTAACGCCCTTTAAAATAATTGTATCTATTGTTTTATAAGGTTCTAAAATTTTTAAAGGGTGATAATTTGAACTAAAATAGGTACCATAACACAAATTCACCCGTAATCCGAGAAATAAATGGTTTTAATACACCAAATATCAATTCTTGGGTTTTTTATTTGAAGAAAAATATCAATTTTTGGTATATTTTGATGAGTAGAAAATATTGAAAATCATGTTGATATAAGGTTGTTTTAGGAAGAAAAATTTTAGAAAAACATTCAGAATAAAACTTTTATGTATGTCAACTTGAATAGGTTACACTTCAGTTATATCAGAGTTTTGTTTTGTCAATGTACTTATCATTTGACGCTTACAGAATAACCATCAAAGCTGATGGTCTTTTTTCTAAGAATAAGTTGCATAAGTAAGCATCAAGTGGTAAAATATAGTTAGATAGTAGGAAAGTAAGAAAATAAGAATGATATGAGGTGAATGATATGTTAATAGAACTGAGAAAAAAATCTCAAATTACGATACCTAAAGAAATCGTCAATGAACTAAATCTTGAAGAAAAAGATCAACTTGAGATTTCTGTAAAAGATGGCGTAATTGTGATTGAACCCGTCGCAGTATGTTCAAAATCATATATCCAAAAATTAGAAGAGACAGTAATGAGAATCAATGAAGATCCATCGAAATACAATGTTGGTCCTTTTAAATCTGTGGAAGAAATTATAAGTTACTTGGAAGAAACAGATGAAGTAGATAACAAGAAAGACAAAGAGCAAGACAGATGAATTATGAGATATTATTCGCGGAAGGATTTAAGAAATGTTTTTCTAAATTACATGATCAAGAAAAGAAGTTATTCTGAAGTAAATTATCTCTATTTATAGAGAATCACAGACATCCGAGTCTTCGAACGAAAAAATCCAAGGCAGTGTAATGCTATTTGAGTCTAGCATCAACATGTCGATAAGAGTCATTTGGAAATATCAAAATGAAAACATGATTTTGATGATTGACATTGGTCATCATGATATTTTGAAGAAAATGTAGTTTTTTATCACACTTCAGATTTTGGACACCATAAGTCAATTTGAGCACTCATGAGAGATAGAGGTATTTTTGAACCATCAACCCTATGCGTTTTAACGCATACTCAAACCAATATTGAAGGTGTGCAAAAATTCTTACGATTTAATGTAAGGGTACTAAAGTATTTGTCAAGGGTACTGAAAAAATGATGGGGTGACTAACTATAGAAAGGCAAGAGAGAAGTGAAAGACATAACAAAACACCTCTTGAAAAAGAAGCAGGTTTTTCAAGAAAGGAATTAATCAGTTGACTTCAGCCACTAAGTCAAATGACCAATCCTTTGGGATTACCCTTTTTATAGATGATGGTAAAGAGGTAGTTGCAACCGCCAGTACATCTGCTCAAATAACCAAAAACTCGATAGTTATAGCAGTAGCAACTGCAAAAAAACTATCGCAATCAAGGTCTTGGGACATTCCTTCTTCAAAAACTATTAGATATTTGTATTAACGAAAAAGGTAAATCACTTTGTTTATCTTATGATTATATAAGTTCAGGTAGGATTTGTCACAGATTGGGATTTGAAACTATCGGTCGATGGAGTTCATGCAATATGTTATAATTTGAAATGATTACTTTTATAGAAAGGGGGTATAGATATGTTTGGTGCTTATATATTTATCATACTTAGTTTGGTTATTATGATTTTACAAATCGCATTGGCACTTGGTGCTCCACTAGGTGAATATACTTTAGGTGGTCAGTACAAAGGGAAACTACCAAAGAAGTTACGTATTGCAGCCATATTTCAAATCGTCATATTGGCACTATTTGTAATGATTGTGACATCAAGAGCAACAATTGCATTTGATTTCATGTTTTCATTTTCAAAGATTGCGATATGGTTTGTCTGTGCATTTTTTGTGCTTGGAACATTGATGAACTTTTCTTCAAAAAGCCCTAAAGAAAAATGGACTATGGGTCCGCTGAATGTGATTGCTCTAATCAGTGTATTATTGGTCGCGTTCTCCTAATCGATCACGTTGATCTATAAAAACGCAGTGATGCGTTTTTAATATGTCTTTTTGATTGATCATATCTATTTTATATATATAAAAAATTAACGTTGGAGGTTTTAAAATATGCTAAAAAAATGGGTCCTTATCCTGTGGGTTGTTTTTTTATGCTTCATGGTCATTTCTATGGTTATAACAGTCGTCACATATAATCGTTCATTTCCAAGATTTGATAGACATGATGACACAATAAATGCCACATTAAGATATACAGACATTGAGTCTTCTTATCCAAGAACACTGACTACGTTTGTATCAGGTGATAACAACTTAAGAGGGTATATTTATCATCAAGATGATGCATTAGGACTGATTGTCATATCGCATGGCCTTGGTGGTGGGGCTGATAGTTATTTGCCTTATATGAAGTGGTTTTATGATCAAGGGTGGTCTATCTTTATGTATGATGCGACAGGTAGTTTTGATAGTGAAGGTGATTCAACCATCGGTTTTCCACAATCCGTTAAAGACTTAGAAGCTGCACTTCATTATATACGCTCTAATCAAACATTTGATGGTTTAGATATTTGTATCTTTGGTCACAGTTGGGGAGGGTATGCAGCAATCAATGTGCTTCATTTGGTTGATGATATTATAGCTGTCATTAGTGTTGCTGCACCAAATGATGCAAATACATTCATCTTTGATCAAGTCAAAGAAAGTATGGGTTTATTTGCATATACTCAAAAACCATTTTTATCACTTTATCAAAACCTTAAATTTGGCGCATATACCAAATTAAATGGTGTTGATGCAATCAACCAGACAGATGCTAAGATTATGATTATTCAAGGCATTAAAGATGAAATTGTCACCTATGATCATACAGCACTTTATGCCAAGCAAAGTCTCATCACCAATGAAGAAGTATCATTCATCTTAATTGAAGATGAAGGCAGAAATGGGCATCAACATTTGTTTCGATCTGATGATGCAATATCATATATTGAAGCGATCAATGTAAGTTATAGAGCACTTTATGATGCGCATCATGAAAACATTCCTTATGAAGTCAAACAAAGCTTTTATGAGGATATTGATCGGTATAGGGTACAAGCATTAGATGAAGCGCTGATGATGATGTGTCACGATCATTTCATGAATGCACTTGATCAATCATAAAATGTAATTTATTAATGACAGGTGCTCAGAATAAAAACTCAATATACCATTTTGAAAGAGCGACAAAAATCACTTCGTTTGTCTTATTTAATTTTATGATATAATCAAATAGATTATTATGATTAAAAGAGACATTTTGTGAAAAACATAGAGAAAATCTTACAAAGTGGATATTACATTGGACTAATTTTTTTGATTACGTTTGTTTCTTTGGCAAGTTTCAAAGAAACACCACCTTACTATCTAAATCTATCCAATATGATTGGCATGATGATGATCATCATCACTATGGCGATCCTTTATTGTAAAAATATATATAACGTATTACAATGTATTACGAAATGATAAAGATGTCTATTTCAATTAGAGTTAGTGAGAAAGAATCAAAACTTATTAAGAAATATGCAGAATTAAATGGAACAACAGTATCAGAAGTGATGAGACAAGCCATTCTTTCTAAGATAGAAGATGAGTTTGATATTTTCCTATATCAACAAGCTTATAAAGAATATGAAGAAAATCCGAAAACATATACGATTGAAGAAGCTAAGAAGATATTGGATTTTTAATAATGTATAGAGTAAAAATTTCTGAAAAAGCAATAAAGTCATTAAAAAACTTAGAAAAGCAAATTGCTAGAATGATTATCGCTTGGATTGAGAAAAATCTAGAAAGATCTAATGACCCTAGAAAAAAGGGTAAAGGATTATTTCGTGATATAAAAGAAATATGGCGATATCGTGTTGGTAATTATAGAATTCTTGCCAATATTCGCGATGATGAACTAATTTTATTAGTAATCGAATTTGGTCATCGTAAGGATATATACAAGTAAAGAATTATGATTGAATATGAATGATTTAATAATTAGAAAAGCAATTATTAATGATTCAAATGGCACAAAGGGTATGTACATTATAAAAGTTGGATAGAGACCTAAACAGATCTTTTTCCTGATGAAATTATGGAAAAGATTACTTTGGAGCGCAGCATTCAATTAGCAAAGGAAAATCCGGAAAATACCTATGTAGCTTTAGTTGATCATAATATTGTTGGGTTTGCTTGGTATTTAGAATCTAGAGATACAGGTTTAAAAAACGCTGGAGAAATTATGGCAGTTTATATCTTGAATAACTTTTAAAAGTATGGTTATAGGAAGAGCATTAATGAAGGCTTGTTATAATGAATTATCTAATTTTAAAATTATCAGTCTGTGGGTTTTAGAAAGTAACAAAGAAGCGATTGGTTTCTACGAACATGAAGGATTTAAAAAAAAGATTGACATTCAAGATTAATATATTCAAAGAAGACTGTTAGAATGATTAAAAACGTAAAATAAAATTTCATGTAAAATATGAACTTTAGCATCATTTTTAGTAAAGTTCATGTAGAGGTTATAGCAAAGTTAATTTAGAAGTTATCAAAAATAGTGATAAAGTCGATAAACACAGGACAATTTTAAAGCATAGTAACGATTCGTGTCTTTATTTTAGCAAATATTTCAACTATACTGTACACAGTGGAGGTTTACTTATGAATATTGGGAATAAAATAAAAAAATTAAGAGTTGATAGTCAAATGACTCAAGAACAACTTGCAGAAAAATTGCATGTGACTAGAAATGCCATTTCTAAATGGGAAACCGATAAAGGCATTCCAAACATTGATAGTCTTGTTGATTTGACCAAACTTTTCAACATAAGCCTAGACTCTTTGTTTTCAAATGAAGAAATCACAATAATAACCTTAGAGAACAAAGAAAACATTGAGTACACTAAGAACTTGGTGTATTCAATGATGTTAGTTATCATTTATGCATCTATTGGTATATTGATTCCTCATTATAGTTTTAAGTATGATCCCACTTCAGGGATCGCTGTTTTTGCAATTCTATTACCAATAAGTTACATCATTTTAGGTGTCATCAGCGTTTTGATTAAAGTGCGATGGCCATATGTCGTAATTTCTTCTGCATTAGCATTAACACCTATTTATATCTATTTTGATTCTCTAGCAACAATCAAACTTGGGTTTTGGGGAATAGTTTATTTGATTCTTTATTATGCATCTTACTTTATATTGTCTGGAGTAATAAAATCTTCTATGATTAAAAGTAATCCATTACGGTTAAAGAAGTTCTTCCTTATTACGTCTTCAGTCATATCATTAGTATACATTTTGCATACAACTATAGAAGCTATATCATTATATAACTGTTTTGTTTGCAGCGCTCCTTGGTACACTGTAGTTGTAATTAATACACTCTTTTACATAGTGCCTTTAGTAATTTCTTACACATTACTTATATATTTCAGTTTCAAGTATAAAAGAATAAATCAAACTCCATCTGTTGAGATTTTTTAATAGTATAACAACTTTGTTGCTTTGATATAGAATGTTTTGATAAGTCATCATTGGGATTAATCGCTTTCTTTAGTGTTCTAAAAATCAAACCCTGCTTTTGACTTCTAGAGACTTGATAACCTTTGACCTCATCGTTATAGAGATTTTTATATCACAGAAAGATTTAAACGGTTACGATTGAATCAAAATTCTTATACATCTGTAACCAATGGAATATTTTAATCCTCTTACGTAAATCCTCTTTTGCATCGATTAGTGGTTATTTTATTAGATATTTGAGAGATATATCAATCTCTCTTTTTTCTTATCTTACAAACCATATATAGTTCTTTTATCAGTATAATAACTGCTTTATGGCTATTCTATTCCGCTAATATTTTACAATTCTATTCTGCCATATATACCTGTATGCATATTAGTTTACTCCAAGCACAGGTTTTTAGTGTAAGCTCAGATTAGGTATGAATATTCATTCATCTATTGTATTATTCAATTTGATGAAATATAATATAATGTATCTATTTACAAACATATTGATGAAGAACATATTAATAGAAGATATATTATTTTTATCTTTTCTATGATAGTTGTAATGTAAAAGCATTGCTGTTAAGCATGAAAAACTTAAAGTTTTTTTATCAGTATTAACTTTAAGTTTAATAAAATGATTTTTTTAAGAAAGGAAGCATGCTAAGAAATAAGAGAGTTAACTTTTTTAGAGATGTAAGTGAAGAAATGGACCTCAATCAAAAAAAGAAGATAATTATTAAAACTTTTCGAGACTTGTGTATTCAATATGGTATTGATCATTTTTCTATGCAGACCTTAAGTGATTCTTGTGGGTTTCCAATCGGGACTATATACAATATATTTGAGAACCGAACTGAAATCTTTAGAGGAACTCTTAGATATTGTTATAATGTAATCTATGAAGGTTTAAGTACTTACGATCACTTTACAGTTGAGGCGTTGAAAATCAAGTTGCATTTATATATAAATAATGCTTTGAACAATAAAAATGATTTCTTGTTCTTTGATAGTTTTGAATGTCATCCTTTAAATCAGAGCAAGCAATATTTCGATGAGTTTACTATGCTTGGTGATTCAAGTATAGGAGCTTTAATGGAAAACAACACATTTTTTAAAATGAGTCCGTATTTGATTATTACTATTATGGTAGGGATAGTCTCAAAATCTATAAAGTATATTATATGTAACAATATTAAAATATCTGAGGAAAATATAAACAATCTAATTCAAGCAATTATCCGAGCAACAGTGATAGAATAGAGCTTTTCTTGGATTGTTTTTTTATAAAGAGCATAGATACTATAAATAATAATAATTGTTTATGACATAGTAAGGGTTACATTGATAGCAGATGTATATAATTTTGTTTTTAAGATGTAAAAAAGGGAGATATGTCCTCATGAAAATAAAAAGGGCTTTTAGTAAAGAACAAGAACTGGAATTTTTAAAAGAAGAGCAGGATTTTAACCCGAAATATGTAAGATGGTTTTATACTCTTTTTATTGCATTATATGGCTTTTTCGCAATAGCAGACAGAACTTATTATCCAGATGATTGGAAAACACTTTTTATAATACGCTTTGCGATTGTAATCCCAATCCTATTTACAGTTTTTATCTTAACTTTTAGTAAATCACTCTCTAGATTCCATCAATACTATATTTCTTTTAGTGTGTTTGCTGGGGGAGTGGGTATAGCTTTTATGCTGATTCTACATCCAGAGAACATAGTTTATTACGGTGGTTTGTTCATGGTTTATTTCAGTGGACACTTATTGTTAAAACTAAGGTTTTTTTATGCAACTATTTCTGGGCTAGCTATTCTTTTGTTTCAGATAATTGGACATTTGATTATAAACAATGAAATGTCAGAAATATTTATATATGGCACTTTGTTTTATTTAGGAGCTAATTTAATAGGAATGACAGGTGCTTATCAGTTTGAAGTAAAAAACAGAAAACACTTCTTATATGAGAGAGAATTAAGTCAAAAAAATGATGAGTTACAAAAGCACTTTAAGGATAAAACCGACCGAATCAAAGAGCTTGAAGAATCGATTAGAGAGAATAAAGATTTAACTGAAAAAAACAAAGAGTTATATCTCTTAACTCAATCTTTGAAGGAAAGTGAAGAACGATTCAAGATTTTGCATAACGCTTCATTTGGTGGAATAGCTGTTCATGAAAAAGGAATTATACTTGAGTGTAATCAAGGATTGTCTGATATTACGGGGTATTCAATTAATGAACTCATCGGAATGGATGGGCTTTTGCTAATTGCTCCTGGTTATCGTGATTTAGTTATGAGTAAGATTCTTGCTGGTTATGAACTTCCTTATGAAGCATATGGAATAAGGCTTAATGGAGAGATTTATCCATTAAAATTAGAAGCCAGAAATATTCCTTTTGAAGGAAAACAAGTAAGAGTAGTTGAGTTTAGAGATATAACTGAACTTAAGCAAAAGGAAGTAGAGAAAAATCAAACGGAAGAGAAATATCGGTTACTTTATGACACCATGATTCATGGTGTTGTGTATCAAGATAATCAAGGATATATCACATCTTGTAATCCTGCTGCTGAAAGGATTCTTGGTTTAACTCTAGAACAAATGCAAGGTAAAACATCTATGGATCAAAGATGGAAAATGATTGATGAAAGCAAAAACACTGTCACAGGTGAAAATCATCCAGCAATGTTAGCCCTAAAAACAAAGAAAGTCATTGGCCCGGTTGTTAGAGGAGTCTATCGTCCGGATTTAGATGATTATGTTTGGTTAAGAATTATCGCAACACCTCTGTTCTTGGAAGATCAAGAAGAACCAAATCAAGTATATGCAACTTTTGAAGAAATAACGGAACTAAAAGAAACTCAAGATAACCTTAAAATGACTTTAGAACAACATGAACTAGTCTTAAATTCGACATCAAGTGGTATTTATGCAATTGACTTAAATGATATATGCACATATGTTAACGAGAACACTTTAAGATTGCTTGGGTATGCAGATAAAAATGAAATGTTAAATAAAAACATACATAAGCTAGTTCATCATTCTTATGCTGATGGTTCAAGATATCTAGAAAAAGATTGTTTTTTGTTAAGAGTTTCTACATCTAATCAAATTGTTAATCAAGAAGATATTATTTGGCGAAAAGATGGAACGTTTTTTCCTGTCTCATATTCATCAACACCTCAAATTCAAGATGGTAATATTATTGGTTCTGTTGTAACTTTCTATGATATAACGGAAAGAAAAAAATTAGAAATGGAAAGGTTACAAAAAGAACAAGAACTCAAAGAAAGCGAAGAACAATTTCGTCTTTTAACAAACGAAATGCAACTAGGATTAGCTCTTCATAAAATGATTTTTGATAATGAAGGCAATCCAATTGATTATCGATTTATCAGTGTTAATAAAAGCTTCGAGCAGATAACTGGTTTTAAAAGAGAAAACTTAATCGGAAAGACTGTACTCGAGGTATTGCCTAATACAGAAGACTATTGGATTAAAGAATATGGAAAGGTAGTTCGAAACAAAAAGTCAATCCAGTTTGAAAACTATTCTCAAGATATTGGAAAGTATTATAGAGTATCAGCCTATTCACCTAAGGAAGGTTTTTTTGCAACGGTTATTGATGATATTACTGAAAGAGTTCAATATGAGGAATCTTTGAAGTATACTTTAAGACATGATTCATTAACAAACTTACCAAATAGAATATTTTACGATGAAAGAATAATTGAATTAGATCAAAAAAAGAATTATCCATTAGCTATTGTTATGATGGATATTAATGGTTTAAAGTTAATCAATGATTCATTAGGACAAGATGTTGGAAATATTGTTTTAAAGCAGTTCGCAGAAATAATTCTCACTCAGAAACAAAATGATGTTTTTGTAGCTAGAGTGAGTGGGGATGAGTTTATAATGTTGTGCCCAAACTCATCATTAGATTATCTATTGCAGTTTAAGCAAAGACTACTCGACATAATATCAAAGCAAAGAGTTGAAAATATTGAGTACTCAATCGCCATAGGGTTCGCGATAAAAACAAATGAAAAACAAAAGATAACTGATATTATGATTGAAGCAGAGAATGCAATGTATAAAAACAAAATTGTCTACGGGCAAAGCAAGCGTAGTACAGCTATAGAAAGTGTATTTGCGATATTTACCAATAAATATGCCTATGAGAAGACTCATTCAGAGAGAGTGGCTAGATATAGTAGAGCAATAGGGGAAAAACTAGGTTTACGTGATGATGAGTTAACTGAATTAGAGCTTGCTGGTCGATTACATGATATTGGGAAGATTGCGATTGATGATAATATTCTTATGAAACCTGGAAAACTCAATAACGAAGAATGGGAAAAAATAAAACAACATACAGTAATTGGTTATCAAATATTGCGGGCAGCAGACAAATACTCTAATTTAGCTGAGTATGCGATGAGTCATCATGAGCGTATGGATGGATTAGGATATCCAAATGGTATTGATGGTAAAGATATTCCTTTATTCTCTAGGATTATAAGTGTCGCTGATGCATATGAAGCAATGACATCGAATCGAACATATCGTGTCGCATTAAATAAAGAAGAAGCAATAAAAGAATTGGTGAAACATTCTAATACTCAATTTGATGCTTTGATAGTTGATGTGTTTATCAATAAGATTCTTCCTAATGAGATAAATGAAGAATGGGATAGATAATGAGTTTGATTATCATATAAGTATAGATCGCCCAATAATACTTTAAACTCTGGATTTTTATTAATAAGTAATTAGTTTTTATAAAAAGCAATTTTTTTATTATTTAACTTAGTAATTAAGCTAGGAGGTGTTATATGGACTACTTAAAGATTTTTGAAGAAGTAGTATCGATAATGCATAATGATTATGCAGGAGTAGAAGAGAAGAAAGATTGGGATAAACCAGATTTTTATCGGCAGATAATTCAAGAGGCAATGTTTGCTAATGCAATAGATGATTCCATTTTTTATGATTATGTTTTCAATTATCTTGCAGATTTTAGAGATGATCACGTTTTGTTTAGACATAAGTTTTATAATTATCAAAAGATTGGTTTTTATGTTAGAAGATACAATGATGCACTTTATGTAACAAAAATTACTAATGACCAAATTAAAATTAAGAAGGGTATGAAGATTATTAGAATTGATAATCTTGATTTGTCTTTTTATGAGAATAAATATTCAAGTTATTTTAAAAACAGAGCAAATGAAAGACAAATTTGGCAATTTGTATTGCAACGAGCTAATAGAGTTACGATAAGCGACCTAGAAGAAGAGAGAGAAATATCTGTTGAGAAAAATGTTTGTTTAATTAATCCCATTAACCCTTATGAAATTAAACTTTTAGATAATAATCTAGTTTATATGCGTTTTGAGGATTTTAATAATCCAGATCAAATATATGATCTGATCAATGCTAATAGGCTTTTACTTGAAAACTCAGATTATTGGGTTATTGATGTTCGGTTTAATAGTGGTGGTTCAGATAATGCTTATACACCTTTGTTGCCATATTTATTCAATCAAGATGAAAGGATCTTCAATGAGGATGTATTCTTCTTGATGAGTGAAAGAAATTGTCAGTTAAGACTTGAGATATTAGAAGAGTTTATTGCCAAAGGAAGTCAAAAGCCAGAAACTAAAAAGATGATAGATGATTATATCAAATATATAAGAGATAATTGGGGTAGGGGGTTTGTTAAGTATACTGATGAGTCAGCAATAGTTTTTAAAAAAGACTATTTCAAACCCAAAAAAGTAGTTATTTTAACTGATGTCTTTTGTTCTAGTTCGGGTGATCAGTTTGTCTATGATTGCCGTCAATCAAAAAAAGTTCATGTCATTGGTAGACCAACTTTAGGTGTGATTGATTACAGTAATCTAGCAAGAATATCTTTGAATGATAGTTTTGAACTATGGTATCCTACTTCAAAAACAGCGAATGTAATGAGAAACTCTTTTTTAGAGGATGGTGTAAAGCCGGATACATATATTGCTTGGAATCCTAAACATATTAATCAAGATGTTGATTTGATTGAAGCGATTAAGCACCTAAATTCAACGGAAAAATAAAATAATTGGTTTTGATAGAGATGCTGATAAATTCAAAGAAGACTTTGATGTATCGCATCTTTTATTAATTTTTTGATAATTTAATAATACTATAGAACTTCTCACATGCTCTTAAAGTCTGTTTGGTAAATCCGTTAAATGATGTACAATATATATAGGGATTAATTGACGAGAAAGTTATAGAATATTAATGAAAGGAAGATGGTAATGGATTGGTTAATACGGATGAATAGTGTGCTTGATTACATCGAACAGAACTTGACTAGCGAAATTGATTATGAGAGGATTCAAGCTATCTCTTGTACTTCAGGAGATTTGTTTCAAAGAATGTTTTCTCATATGACGAATATCTCACTAAGTGAATATATTAGAAGGAGAAGACTGTCTGATGCTGCTGAAAAACTATCATGCAATCATGGCTCTGTTCTTGAAACAGCTCTTTTATATGGGTATGATTCTCCTGATGCTTTTTCTAGTGCATTTAAGAAGTATCACGGAATAAGCCCATCGCAAGCAAAAAAGAGAAATATCACTCTTTACACTTATCCAAAACTATCCTTTCAAATCACAATGAAAGGAGATAGAAAGATGAAATATCGTATTGTTGAGAAGAAAGCATTTAAAGTTATTGGTCATAGCATTAAAACTTCACAAGAGGATAATTTGAAAAACATGAGTATCCCAAAGTTTTGGGATGACTTTAATAACTCACCAAAATGTGATGAGCTTATGAAACATAATCTGGATGATGTGATTTTAGGTGTTTGTTATGATGGGTTACCGGATGGAAGTTTTTCATATTTAATCGGTGTTGTGTCAACTTCAAATGAAGAAGGATTGGAGGAGTTGACTATACCTGAATCTACATGGGCTGTATTTGAATCACATGGAGCCATGCCTAATGCTATCCAGAAAGTTTGGGCAGAGATTTATGAAAACTTTTTGCCAACAAGTCAGTATGAACATGCATGTTTACCTGATTTTGAGTTGTATCCCAAGGGAGATGTATTGAGTGAATCGTATTACTCTGAAGTATGGATTCCAGTTGTAAAGAAAAGAGACTAGATTATAAGTGAGATATTAATAAGAATCGATTTGTTTCGATTCTTATTTAATTTGTGATGGGATGTTTATTATACATCTTTGTTTTGATATAATTGATTACAATAAATTAAAATCTTGATAGCATAAAGGATTAATTATGATTGAACGCAATGTAAAAGTTTTCATTTCTTCAACATTTAAGGATATGCATACTGAAAGAGATTATTTGATTAATCATGTTTTCCCTGGTATTAAAAGAAAAGCTCTGGATTTGGGGATTCACCTGTTAGATATTGATTTGCGATGGGGAATTACTGAAGAAGAAGCATTAAACGGGAAGACTTTGGGAATATGTTTAGATGAAGTTGAGAATGCTCGACCTTTCTTTATTGGATTGGTAGGGAACAGATATGGGTGGATTCCATCAGTGCTTGATGAATCCGCAAAGGAGTATATCGATGGGTTAGATTCCTCTAAAAATAATTTTTCAATTACTCATCTAGAAATTCTGTATGGTGTTTTGCAAACAAAGGATATGAATAAAAGGAGTTTTTTCTTTAAAAGGAAAATCAAGGAAATTGATAGTTTACCGGATTGTATAAAACAGATGTTACTTGATGAAGATATCAATAGCGTTAAACTACTTGAGGGATTAGAAAAAGACATAAATGATTATTATGGAGATTTATCAAAGGATCAAATTTTCTATTATGAACCAGATTTTTATGGGATTAAGTTCAATCTTGAGCAAGTTAAAAATGTCTTACCTCTAGAGTTTACGAAAGAAGAGATGCTAATAATATCTGCATACTTAAATGAAGATTTCGTTATTCCAAAAGAGGATTTTTCCAAACTCCCATTAGCTTTAATTGTGAAGTTAAGCAAGATAGGAGTAGCATACTTAAAGAATCTAGAAGCTTTTGGAGATATTGTATCTCAAGTGATTTACGAAGGTTTAGTTAGTGAGTATGGACTAAAAAGAGAGAAAGAAGAAAGCGATGAGGAAAAAGTACATAGAGCATTTTTACGAGATAGGATTCATAATTTTTCAGGTAGGGAAGACTTAATTGTAAAGATTTTAAACTCTGCTAAAGAAAACAAAATAACTTTTATCGAAGGTGATGTCGGTTCAGGAAAATCGAGTTTAATGGGTAAAGTAGCTTCTATTTTAGAACTCAATCAACAAGTTTTTTTCGTTTTTTGTGGTTTGTCTGAAGCATCTTCCAGTATCAAGGGTGTGTTATCTATTTTAATAGATCAAATTAGCAAGCATTACTCAATAAAAGGTTTAGATAATAAAAATCGATCTTACGAAGAAGATATTGAATTACTCTTCAATCTATTATTAACTATTAACTTTAAAGAGAAGATTTACTTCTTTATAGATGCGCTTGATCAGTTGTTACCAATCGATAATCCAGAACTTTTTAAGTGGTTACCTAAAGATGTTGATAATATTCACTTTATCTGTTCAACAAACAAAGGGGTTTTCATTGATCAAGCTAAGTACTTTCATTTCCCGATTATATCTGTACAACCATTATCATATCAAGAATCCAAAGAGATTATTCTAAGTTATCTACTGATTTTTAGAAAGAGCTTAAGCCAAGAGCAATTAACGTCATTGTTAAGTAAAAAGGCTGTTGATAATCCGCTCTATCTAACTACGGCTATTGACTTGATTCGAACCTTCCCCAAATATGAAGAGATAGATCAACTGATTTTTGACCTTCCTTTTGACGTCTTTGAAATCTTTCAGTTTTTTATTGATGATTTGCTTATCCATCATCCATCAGCTTTTGTTAAGGATATTTTATCATGGCTTTTTCTAGCAAGATATGGAATCATGGAATCTGATTTACTGATGCTCTATGAGTTAAAATATCAAAAACAATGTCCAAGATTGATATGGATAAAGCTTTATCAAAGAATTGCGTTTTACCTTACAAATCTCTCTGAAAACAAACAGGGTTTATTAACACCATTTCATCAAGTCTTCTCCAAAGCAATTGAAATCAAGTTTTTAAGTGATTTAGACTATCGAGTTGAACAGACGAAATATCTAGCTTTACTAGCAAATATACAGTTTAATTCTAGAAGTATGTATTTATCAAATTTAAGTCAATTCTTAGGAAGTTATTTATTTGAAGCAAGGGAATACTCAATGCTTATTGAAGTCATCTCAACTATCTCTAAGTATGATTTGAGAAGATCCCAACATGTAATCATTGAGAATTTAATGACAGATTGTGCGTTATCGGAAGACAAAGCTATTTATCAAGATTTAGGTGATGTTTTAACAAAACTTAAATCAGTAGGAAACATGTATAACATTATATATATATTGCTTTCTGAGTTTAATAGAATTGCGATGAGAGGGTTAACAGCTTTTTCTTATTTTTTAGCTAAGATGGTTCTTAGTTACAGTGAAGATTATCGAGGAAAAGATGAGAAAATCATCGGTTTGCTTGTTAATCTAGAAATGGCTAAGATATCATTTGAGATTTCTGGTTTAGAAGTTGAAGCAAAAAAATACTGTGAAAAAGCAATAGAAATATTCGATAATCTTAGCTTCTTTTCAAGGCTTGGATTTAGCTATGGAAACAAAGATTCTCTCTATATGTTTTTAACTGAATTACACCTAAGCAATAATCAAATAGATAAAGCAAATGAATACTTGGTTAGGACAAAGAACTATCACAACAAATCTTTTACATTTAAAAATTTAGGAAAGATAAATATTCTTAAGTATTACAATGTTTTTGTTTATCTGCTTAAGCAGTCAGGAAGTTTAAAAAAAGAAAAAGTTATTCAAAAGACAATTGGAAGAATCAAGAGAACATTAAAGAAAGAACCAAACAACATTGAACTGTTTTTAAACTATCTGGATTTAGAGTTTAAACTGCTTTTTTATGAACAAAACCCTGAAGAATATATCTTAAAATGCAAATCAATCTACAGTCATACATTAGCGGTTGCTGCGAAAGCCCCTTATAATCAAATAATCAAGCTTAAAATTGTAGAAGTTTTGAGTTCATTAATCTTTAAATTGTTAATTATTGGATATATTGAAGATTCAAAAGTATATCTCGATGCTTTAGATGAGGTAACTTATAAACTTACTAAACTCGATAATCTTAACAAAAGGTTTAAGTTAGCTAGATGTGATTATTTAAAGTTATTAGGAGATTATTGTCAAAGAACTCAGAATAATGATTTGATGCTAGAATTACAAAAACAAGCTTTCTTTTTATGGTTCGATGCTTATCAGTATCATTTCATTGCAAATGATGTTGCTGATTTGATTTTGCAATATGGGATAAATTATTTAAATGCATTGAATACAAATAGTAGTTATCAAGAGGTTATTGATACTTCTGAAAAGATAATAAGAAAAGTTCAAGAGACAGAGTATAGTAAGGTTTTGTTGACAGATGTTTTATATCAAAAAGCAGTTGCTTATTTTAAATTGTCCAATTTTCAAGATTATTATGATATGATTTTTACAGTTATTAATAGTTATGAGGAGTTGATAACTAGACAATTAGTAAACGCTTCTGCAGTTGGTAAGTATTTCAGTTATCTTTCACGATTTATAGAGTTTAGTATTGAAAATCAAGAATACAATTTGACTTTTGTCTTATTTTATAAGCAGATTAGTATATCATATAATAATGAAACAGATGTTTACTATTTAACAAGTGTAGAGGAGTCTTTAAACCAAATTAAGACTTATTGGTTAAGAGATTTCTTGGTCGAGTGTAATCCTTTAGATGTCGTACCCTTTCTCAAGAAGCTAGTAAGATTTATTAACTATAGGCTTTTTAGACCAAGAAAAGCCTTCTTAGAGAAAGTGATGTATATAATCTCAACCTTATATGATATCTTTGAGAAACATGATTTTAGTGTATTAGAACATAACTATATCCAAGCTAACCTATTGAGGTTAAGCAGTTATTTAATGGAACTAGAAGGAGAAAATTATCAAGAGATTGAAGACACTATGAAGAAAGCTCTGGGTTTGTATAAAGCGAATATATTAACCGATTTTAGTCTGCAACTTAAAGAAGAGATATTTATAGTTTATGCATTTCTAAGAAGAATTAGCATTAATTATCAAACTGATGAATACCTTTACATAATGAATCAAATAGCACTTGAATTATCGGATAATCAATATTCTTCCTACATAGTGAAAGAGTGGGTAAGAAATCATCTAATAAAAAGTAAGAAAAAGAAAAATTTCTAGTTTAAAGAATAGAAAAAACCCCCGATAGTATTGACATAGTATTCTTTGTAATTATATAATTAATTAAAATCAAATATTTACTCTAAATAAAACTACTTGAATAAATTTATTCCTTTTTAACGTGGTTTTTTTGATAGAGATGATTTCGACAAATAGGTTGTGATTGTTTGTCCGTGTTGATGTTTTTTCAAATAATACTTTTCTTAACATGGCGCGAATATCACGCATAACCTGTTTTTATTTTTGGAAAAAATTATATTTTGAATGGAGAAAAATATGAGAAGAGCATTTTATGTTTTGTTGATGGTTTTGTTATCATTTGGTTTTATTGGTTGTGATTTTTTTGGCAGCAGTACAACTGAAATTACAACATCAACAACTTCAACAGTAACCACAACCTCAACAGTAACTACAACTTCTGAGTTAACAACAACAACTGTGACAACTTTCGAATCTGCGTTGACAATGCAGTTGAAGTACATCTTTAATTTAGCTTTGGAAGCAGAAGCATTTGAAGGCACATACGAGGAATGGTTAGAAACTGTTAGAGGACCTCAAGGTATTCCTGGTGAAAATGGAAAAGAGGTTGTGTTACAAGTAGCGAATGGTTATATTCAGTGGCAATACACAGGTGATACTACTTGGATAGATATTATCTCATTAGCATCTTTGACTGGTGAAAACGGAGTAGACGGCAAAGAAGTATTAATGCAAGTAGCAAATGGTTATATTCAGTGGCAATACTCCGGAGATGATGAATGGAGTAATTTAATCGATTTAGCATCATTAATAGGTCCAGCTGGTTTAGATGGTGAAAACGGAGTAGACGGCAAAGAAGTATTAATGCAAGTAGCAAATGGTTATATCCAGTGGCAATACTCCGGAGATGATGAATGGAGTAATTTAATCGATTTAGCATCATTAATTGGTCCAGCGGGTTTAGACGGTGAAAACGGAGTAGACGGCAAAGAAGTATTAATGCAAGTAGCAAATGGTTATATCCAATGGCAATACTCCGGAGATGATGAGTGGAGTAATTTAATCGATTTAGCATCATTAATTGGCCCAGTGGGTTTAGACGGTGAAAACGGAGTAGACGGCAAAGAAGTATTAATGCAAGTAGCGAATGGTTATATTCAGTGGCAATACACCGGAGATGATGAATGGAGTAATTTAATCGATTTAGCATCATTAATTGGCCCAGCGGGTTTAGACGGTGAAAACGGAGTAGACGGCAAAGAAGTATTAATGCAAGTAGCAAATGGTTATATTCAGTGGCAATACACCGGAGATGATGAGTGGAGTAATTTAATCGATTTAGCATCATTAATTGGCCCAGCAGGTTTAGACGGTGAAAACGGAGTAGACGGCAAAGAAGTATTAATG